>OCVV011244459.1_pt1 | contig 10818 bp, 9 predicted proteins | sample 1539721 | NCBI WGS metagenome assembly OCVV01 (sample SAMN02144230, study PRJEB22623) | gut metagenome | biome: sheep rumen | host: Ovis aries | place: New Zealand
TCGTCCTTAAAGGAACATCCACAGCCTTCGTCGGAGAGCTTGCCAACTTCATCGTAGGATGCGGCCTCATACTTCCCGCTTCCGTCATCTATGCTTTCCGTAAGAACAAGAAATCGGCCATTCTCGCATGTACAGCGGGAACGCTTTTCATGACCATAGTCGGAAGCACCTTCAACGGCCTTTATCTCATACCCAAATTCGCGCAGATGTTCGGAATGCCCGTAGAAGCCATCGTGGAAATGGCAACGGCCATCAATCCGAAGATCACCTCGGTAAGCGGCCTCGTGCTTTTAGCCGTAGTACCTTTCAACCTCTTAAAGGGCATCATAATAAGCGCAATAACGATACTCGTATATAAAAAGATCAGCGTGGTGTTAAAGCACGCTGATAAGAAGTAGACTTTAGTTATTAGCCCGGCGCGCCGTTTAAAACTCTTATTGATGCGCCGGGCCATTTATATTTTTTTATTCTACGGGTCATCTCCGTAAGGTACGCGTGCCGAGGGAACGACCTGGCTCGCGGGAAGCGTGTGCGCCTCCTGATCATCGAAGAAGATGTGCGCTCCGAAAGCTTTTAAGACTTCTGCCTTTGTAATGCCTCCTAAGAAGAAAGCCTCGTCTATCCTTACATCCCAGGCGCGAAGCGTACGTACGACTCTTTCGTGTGCCGGTGCGCTTCTTGCCGTAACAAGCGCCGTCCTTATCGGGACATTCTCGGGATCGAATTCCTTCTGTATGGAAGATAAAGTCTGGAGGAATTTGGCAAACGGTCCCGCCTTTAAGGGATTCCTTGCATTCTTCTTTTCATTTTCGGTAAAGGCATCGAGTCCCTGTTCTTTATATATCTTCTCACTCTCAGCGCCGAAAAGCACCGCATCTCCATCAAAAGCGATCCTTATCTGCTTAATGTCATCATCGGTATGATATGCCTTATTGACATCATCTACGATGATACCTGCGGCGATCCCGTCATCAAGGGCTCCGCGGACATCCTCTTCATTATGCGATAAGAAGAGGTCAGTATGAAATGCGGAAAGATACGGGGTGAGCGATGCACCGCTTGATAATACCGCCCTGCTTATGGAAAGGCCGTAATGCTCGATGGATCTGAATATCCTTAAGGAGGAATCGGCACTGTTCTTGCTCATGACGATAACTTCCACAAGGTCCTCTCCGGATCTGGTTAAGTTATTAAGATTAAGCAGCGCCTTAACAAGCGGGAAACCGGGGCCGGGCTCTAAGATCTCCTCCTCGTGCTCCCTCTGATAATCGCAGAAGGCATCCACGCCTTCCTTTTCAAATATCTCACTTTCCTTCGTAAGATCGAAAAGTGCTCTGGTGCTGATCCCTACCACCAGCTTGTCTTCAAGAGAAAAAGCCATATCACACCTCCTTCGGGGCGTTATCTTAACCGGCTTCTTTCAAACTGATCGCGCATCAAAAGCGCATTCTTAAGCTCACCGTATTTCTTTTCCGTTGAGCCTTCGTTTAGTTCAAAATCCATGGACACTGCCATGATGGTCAGCATATCGTCGGTTATACGTGATCTAAGCCCCGATAAAATCTCGAGTTTGTCTTCGGGATTTTTGGCATCTAAGAATCTTACCACGTCAGGATCAAGCACGCATTCATCTTCGTTTTCGACGGGAGTGCTTTGAGCGGGTGCGCTTTGCACGGGAGTGCTTTGAACAGGTGCACTTTGCGTCGGTGCAGTTTCAACCGGAACGCTTTGCGTCGGTGCGGTTTGAGCGCGCACGCTTTCAGTTGGTGCGCTTTCCGTGATCTCTTCGAAACGATATTCCTGGGAAGCATTCGGATATTTTACCTTATCCGTCTTACTGAGGAATTCGTTTAGCTCCCTTGCGTAGATCTTATAATCTCCGTAAAGAGCCTGATAGATGACATATTGCTTATCATCTTCCGATGCATCCTTTGCTACGGCGATCACCTGGTATTCATTTCCTTTAAAATGCCTGTATCTCTGGTAGGGCTTTGGTATCTCTCTCATATCTTCCTTTCCCTCTGCCCTTCCGTCCGAAGTATCTGTAAACAGAATAGCAGAGTCCATGTCCCATATAACGTACTTTGGTAGATGTTTTTTATGCTTTTTTATGAACTGTATTTTATCATAAATAACTCAAGTGCAAAATAATCCGGCATCTTTCCGGTCTTTATATCCTCTTCCGCACCGGCTGCATCGTCCATTGCGTGGCGGAGGGTTGTTATCTTAAAATGTGAAGCCTGTTCGGAAAGCTTTCTGGCAACAAATCCGGGCACTTTTAATGTTTCCGCGATCCCCCTTTGATCTATGCCTCTCTCTTTTAAAAGCTTTACCGAATAGAGGTTTCTGAACTGATTCGAAAGAAGCGCGAGTATTTTTACGGGAGGCTCTTTTAATGATAAGAGGTCATAATAAAGTCTCATGGCTCTTTCTTTTCTGCCGAGCGCGACCTGATCCATCATGTCAAATATCCTGTCCTGGAGCTGGCGCGTACATATGCGTTCTACATCTTCCTTTGTTATGCTCTTTTTCTCCATGCAGTAACCGATCAGTTTCTCAATTTCATTTTTGATCACGAACATATCGGTCCCGCACCTTGATAAGATGAGTGCGGCAACTCCGGCCTCTACGCTTATCCCTTCCTTTGCCGCCATCTGTTCTATCCAGCGTCTTAACAGGCTCTCGTCCTGCTTTTCAAAAGAGGCAACATAGCCTTTATCGGCTATGACCTTATAGAGCCTGCTCCTTTTATCTATCTCCGTTTCATCAAAGACAAAATACGTGCTCTCGTTCTGCGACTTTAAATATTCAGCCAGATCGTCTCCGCCGGATTTTACAAATCCCGTATCGGATAATTCTATGACTCTTCTTTCAGCAAAAAAAGGCAGGGTCTCGGCCATCTCGATGACCTTATCCTGCGGTGTTTTTTTTCCGTTATAACGGGAGAGGTTCATTTTATCTCCCTCTCCCAAAAGTGCCTTTACCAGCTTATCTCTGTACTGGAGACGAAGATAGTCCTCGTCTCCGGTAAGAAGATATATGTGAGCAAAACTGTTTTTCTTTATATCATCGTTAATACGTTTCATATCAAAATTATGATCATGTTCCGGGTGTTTCCACGGCAACAGGAGTCTGGGTATCGGGTGCGGGTTGATTCTGCGCAGGCGCGCTCTGGTTTGGAGCAGGTGCCGGTGCATTCGGATCCGCGGGAGGATTCTGGTTTTGATTCTGCTGTTCCTCTTTTTTCTGCTGTTCCTGCTCGGCTGCCTGTGCCGCCGCTTCTGCCTCTGCTGCTGCCTGTGCGGCTGCTGCCTCTGCCTCCTGCTGTTGCTGGAGCAATTTAAGCTTTTCTTCCTCGGTAAGCTCGGGAGCCGGAGCTGCCTGCTTTCCTCCGTGAACGACTACCGCCTCACCTTTCTCGACTACATCGTATATCTCTTTGGCCTTTGAAGGAGGAAGATTGACGCATCCGTGAGAACCGCCGTTTAAGTAAAGATCCCCGCCGAATTCATCTCTCCATGAAGCATCGTGGAATCCTATATTGCCGTTAAAGGGCATCCAGTATTTAACGCTTGACTGATATCCTTCCCCGACTAAAGTGGAATCCCTTTCTTTATATGTAATGGCATATGTCCCATTGGGGGTAGCGTTTCCGTTAGCCACCTTTCCCGAAACACAGTCGGATTTAACGACCATGGATCCGTTTTTATAAACATATACCTGCTGGGCATCCAGATCGACTTCAACGTAGGTACTTCCGATATCATCATTACCGTATACTCTTGCCTCGGAATAATAAACCGGTTCAAACTTTCCGCCCTCACCGCTTTTTAACATGGAAACAAGTGCTGCTGCCGTCTCGGGCTTATTGGTCCACCAGCCGTAGTTCCCGCCTTTTACGGTGATATCGTAACCGGAGGCCGTGTGGAACTTCCTGCTCTGTCCCATGGTATCGTGTTTTTTGGCCCAGGCATTTACATATTCCCTTACAGCTCCTTCGTTGATCGAGACCTTATCCCCTTCTATCCTGACCCACTTATTTATCGTCGCATTATCTATGACCTCGGATGTATCTCCGAAGGGGATCTCTATCTGCATCGAAGCATATTTGTTTTTTAGATCTTCACCGGGCTTTTTTTCAACTACTTCAACATTTTCCTCTGTCTTAGGACTTACCGGGACAAAAGAAAAGCTGTTAACGCTAAGTGAATCTCCGGCAACACCTACCGAGGTAAATACATCCTCGAATCCGGTGATAAGTTCGGAAGCCTCGGCCGTCTTAACCGAAACATTTCCGTACGCTAAAAGAAGGCCCAATACAACCAAAGGTATTGAGCACGAAAGCGCCATTGCGGCGTACCATCTGCGGGCCTTCTTACGCCTTTTTCCTTTATCGTTACTCACTTTCTCTTTCCGAACAGTCTAAGCAACCTTAAAAATAAGTTAATGAAATCAAGGTAAAGCTCCAAAGCACCGATCATCGAAACACTCATGACCGACTGGGGAGTCGCGGTCTCGGCCAGCTTCTTTATCTTCTGTGCATCATATGCCGTAAGTCCGACAAATACTAAAACACCGATCGCACTTACCACATAATCAAGACCTGAACTCTTTATGAAAATGGAGTTAAATATCGAAACGATGATGATCCCGAAAAGAGCCATCATACATAAGGATCCGGCACTGGTAAGATCCCTCTTGGTAACAAGTCCGAAGATCGCAAAGGCTCCGAACATCACTGCGCATCCGCCGAATATCGAAACGATGGATGAAAGCTGGAATACCATGAAAAGGATCGAAAACAGCACACCGGTCATATAGGAATAAGCTGCAAACAATACTCCTGCAAGGATCCCTTTATTCTTGGCCGCTGCCCAGTTGGCTCCCATTACTATCGCAAGCTCGACTGCTACAAACATCCAGTAATTATAGCCTCTGAAGAAGAACATCGCCGTGGCGGGTGATGTCGTAAGAGCTGCTACCGTAGTGATGATAAGAGCTGCAAACATGAAGATGAAGGATTTGGCAACAACCTCTTCTCCTGCGATAGCGGAAAGATGCCTGATACCGGTAAGCTGCTTTGCGGGAGTCACTCCTGCCTCAAAGCCCTGGTTCATGTTCATATACTGAGCAAAGGGATCGTTAGCGTCAAATCCGTTATTTACGCCGGATGCCGCGCCGAATGCCGTCTGCATGTTATTAAATGCATCATCTGCCTCAAAACCACCGGGCGCCATGGCTCTCGTCTGATCCGCCTGAGCGCTTCCAGCGTTATTTGCCTCAACTCCGGGAGCTGAGAAATAACCGGTAGGATTGTATACTACACTATCATTGTAAAGATAAGCTCCGCCACTCTGAGGAACGGGCTTCTTTTTCTGTTCTCCGGGACGATATGTTTCCATAAGATTCACCTCTCACTATAAGTCCTTAAGGACCATATACTTAACCATTACTTTACCACAAAGCACGCGGGTTTGCAAGAATCCGCCAACGTGATATACTGTATCTATGAAGAAGGCAAGAGACCGAATATTTAATCTGGTATCAGTAGGTGTAGTGGACGATAAGTGGAATCAGGGCTACGATATTTTAAGTACCCTTGTGCTCATCGTAAATCTCGTTGCCGCCTTTGCTGCCACATATGATAACATAACGGCCCGCTACGGCTCTCTTCTTTCCGTTATAGAAAGCGTCACCGTTTTCTTCTTTATGGTGGATTATATATTAAGGCTGATCACGGCCGATAAGCTCTATCCCGAATTTCCTTTTAAAAAAGCCGCTTTTAAATATATCTTCTCGGCGGCGGGTATCGTGGATCTTTTATCCTTCCTTCCCTTTTATCTTCCGGTCTTCTTCCCGGCCGGAGCCGCGACTTTCAGGCTGTTCAGGGTCGCAAGGATATTCAGGCTTTTCCGTATAAACGCATATTATGATTCCCTTAATGTCATAACCGAAGTCATATCCGCAAAGAAGCAGCAGCTCTTTTCCTCGATCTTTATCATAATCCTGCTGATGATAGCATCGAGCCTTTGCATGTACTCGGTCGAGCATAATGCCCAGCCCGATGTTTTTGCCAACGGTTTTTCCGGGATATGGTGGGCAGCTTCCACCCTTCTTACCATAGGTTACGGCGATATCTATCCCGTCACCCTTGCGGGCAAGATCTGCGGCATACTCATAGCCTTCCTCGGAGTCGGCGTTGTCGCGGTCCCTACGGGTATCATTTCCGCCGGTTTCGTGGAGCAATATACGAGACTTAAAAACATCGGGGATTTCGCATCCGAGACCGGAGTGCATTTCATGACCATCCACCTTGATAAGGATGATGACTGGGCAGGAAAAAAAATAGGGGAGCTTACCTTCCCCCACAAAATGATAATAGCCGCGGTAGGACGCGGAAGCGATACGATCCTTCCCCGCGGAGAAGTAAGGCTTGAGGCCGGAGACCGCATCGTTCTTGCCACCGAGACCGTTGAAACGGATGAACCTATCCGTATAAAAGAGATCACGTTAAAATCAGAACATTCCTGGAAAGACAAGGCCATAAAAGATCTTGATATTTCCAGAAAGACATATATCGTTATGGTTAAAAGAAAAGGCCGCTCTATCGTCCCCAAAGGACATCTTGTATTAAAAGAGGGCGATACCGTCTTGCTTTATTCGACCGGGCGCGGGACCTTCTTTGAGGAGCACCCTTTCTAGATCATCTCTTTAAAAAGATCATTCAAGCGATCTTATATATTCCCTGAAAGGAAGTATCATATTCGAAGATACCGAAAGATCGTCTATTCCCATATCTATAAATGTCTTTGCAAGCATTTTATCCGAGGCCATCTCGCCGCAGATACCGACTTTTATGCCTCTATCCTTCGCGCTTTTAGCACTCATTTCAACAAGCTTTAATATCGCCTCTTCATTTGCTCTTGTATAGGAAGCAAGGTCGGGATTTAAACGATCCGCTCCGAGAGCATACTGGGTTAAGTCATTTGTTCCTATACTGAAGAACGATACCATTTTTGCGAGCTCATCGGAGATAAGAGCTGCTGCCGGAGTCTCTATCATTATGCCGACATTTACATTTGCTGTTTCGGCTCCTTCTTTTTTCAGCTCGTCCTTTACTTCCTCACAGATCTTATTTAATTTCTCGACTTCTTCCTTAGTACTTATCATCGGGAACATGATCCCGAGATCTCCGTAAACAGATGCACGATAAAGCGCGCGCAGCTGAGTCCTTAGTATATCCTCATACTTAAACATGAGCCTTATGCCGCGAAGTCCTAAAGCAGGATTTTCCTCATTTTTCTGCTCAAGATACGGGATATCCTTATCCGCTCCGGCATCAAGCGTCCTTATTATGACGGGCTTATCCTTCATGATACCGAGGATATCTTTATATATCTCAAACTGCTCCTCTTCCGAAGGAGCGTCATTTTTGTTCATAAAGATAAATTCCGTTCTGAAAAGACCTATTCCTTCGGCTCCGCTTTCCTTTGCAAGGACTGCCTCTTCACAGCTTCCTATATTGGCAAACAGCCCGATCTTTTTCCCGCTTTTCGTGACCGTCTTTTCATCGATCAGTTTTTTAAGATCCTCTGACTTCTTTTCTTTCTCTTCTATTATCTTAGTCTGCTTATCAAGCTCATCCTTATCGGGATCGATGATGATGCTCCCGTCATCGGCATTTACGATTATCTGCTTTCCGTCAGCTTCATCGGCAACCTTAAGGAAATCCTCTCCGGCCTCTATTAAAGCAGGCACTCCCATGCCCTTTATGATTATCGCCGCATGTGAAAGAGACGAGCCTTTGGATAATACAAAGCCGTCTATCTTATCGCGGTCTAAAGCCATTATCTCTCCCGGAGTGATATCGGATGCACAGATAACGGACCTTTCGCTCCCGTTTTCTTTTTCGATGATATCGGCATCATCCTCACTGTCCCCGGACGCTTCTTTCTTTCCTTCCAAAAGGGCATCAAAGAGTCTTTCGGCAACGTCTTTTATATCGGTCGCTCTTTCCCGCATGGCCTCATCATCGAAAGATAAAAATCTTTCGATAAGAGCATCCGTCTTTACCTTGAGCGCATATTCCGCATTGACACGTTCTTCCCCGATGAACATGAGCACGGCATCGTGGATCCCGGCATCCGACAATATCATCATCTGAGCCTCAAATATATCAACGGCTTCCTTATTATCCGTAAGAGCAGCCTTATCCCTGTCAAACTCCAGCGTCTTTAATGCATCGACGCATGCCTTTAAGAACCTCTCTTTTTCCTCAGATACCTCGTCGAAAAATTCAAGATCTATCCGCTCTACAACTCTCTCTTTATGAGAGATGATATTTACTTTGCCAAGGGCCATGCCCGGTGAAATAGTCTTTGCCGAAAACTTCTTCATATATGCCTCACCACTTCAAACCTTTCCAGTTCATAGGGCTCATCTTCCCTGATACCGCCCTTCCTCCTTGCAATGTCTATCTGATCATCTATCGTATCCACGCCGTCAAGATCCGGCAAAAGGAGTCCCCTTTTATATCCATGGGTGACTATGACTCCGTATCTTTTTACATCAAGTTCATCCTTCGATGATATCTTCTCCGGCTTTGTAAGCACATCCACATTTACTTCCAGATAAGGGATCTCATCCTCTCTTATGGGCTCAAATCTCGGATCCCTGGCGCAGGCACTAACCGCATTCTGGATTATCTCATCCGCAACGCTCCCGGTCGTAGGGAGGATCGTTCCTATGCACCCTCTTAATTTCCCGTGCTCGTGGATAGATACGAATGCACCGGCCTTTGTGTCGTTCATCTCATCGGTGATAAGATCCTGACAATCATTTTTATCTATAACTCTCCCATTGATGATATAGTTTTGAAGGGATCTTAGAGCCAGCAAGACATATTCATCGGAGTCTTTATACCTTTCTTCCATTTCCTTATGCTTACCCTTAAGATAAATATCCAGAAAGCGTCTGTCGTCCTTATCATATTCCTCGGGATAAAATGTGCATATCCCGTATCCGACGCCGGTGACATCCTCATGAGATAACTGCGTTGCTCTTACCTTTACGCCGTCAAGCGCACCCGCCATAATGACAAATGATCTGTGTCCGCATTCCGCAGCCTTATCACAGAAAGACTCATCAAAATCAAAGAGTTCTCCGAATGCTGCGCGCGAGCATACATCCATTATCCTTTTATCATAAACGGGACCTTCCTTTGCAAACCCGTAAGGACCGTAATCCTGAAGCTTATGGGAAAGATCGCCGCTTGCCACATATACAGCCTTTCTGCCAAGCTTACCTACCGCCTCAGCGACCATCTGCCCCAGGCGGTAATGCTCGGTAAGCGAAAGTCCCGATAAACCTATCCTTACAAGCTTAAAGCGCGTATATTTCTTTTCGATAAAATATAACGGGACCATGGTACCGTGATCTAACTCAGGCTCCCTTTCACCTAAAGTCCCTGCCGGGATATCCGCTTTATCACAAAGCCCGGCGATCGTGCTTACGAGCTCATCGTCGTATTGTTCATTAAAGGAAACGTTCTTAGCGCCAAAGGAAGAAAACGAGCCCCTTGCCGCTCTTCCCGGGGAAATATGGAAATAATCGCCGTACATTATGCTGTGAGGACTGGAGATGATGATGGTATCAGGCGCGATATGCGCTATCTCATCGGCCACTTTTTCATAAGAGTCGATAGTCGCTCTTACTCTTTCCTCACTTCCCCGTCCTACATCGGGAACTATCATCGGAGGATGGGGTACCATAAATGCAGCTTCTATAGCCATATAAACCTCCTTAAAAGATCAGGTCCTTTTAAAGATTAAGTCCCTTAGCCTCATCGCAGCCCGTTACGATGTTAAGACACTGTATCGCAGCTCCCGAAGCTCCCTTTCCGAGATTATCAAACCTCGTCGCAAAGACAACTCTTTCTTCGTTACCTGTAACAAATATCTCCATTCCGTCCCATCCGGCACAGGCATCGGAGAAAAGTGCATTTCCTTCTTCCGCCTCAAAGCCGAACGGCATTACCTTTATAAACTTCTCGTCTTTATAATAATCCGCAAAGAAATCCCTGTACTCTTCGGGGCTTAACTTCTTTTTGAGATCCTGCGTAAATGCCGGGATCTGGACTATCATGCCGCTGTGATATGCGGTCGTAAACGGGAGAAAGAGCGGAAGCCTTGAAAGACCCGATATCGCCTTTATCTCTTTTAAATGCTTATGGGTCTGTCCCCAGGCATACATCCTGGCGGAGTCAAATTTCTTATCCCTTCCCTCTTCTTCATATGAAGCTATGAGCTTCTTCCCGCCTCCGCTGTATCCGGATGCTGCAAAGATGGAAACGGGATAATCACTGCTCATTATCCCCGAGCTTACAAGGGGATATAATATCGCTATCGAACCCGATGCATAGCAGCCGGGAACTGCGATCCTCTTGCTGTTTTTAATCTTTTCACGGTGATCCTTTGAAAGCTCCGGAAAACCGTAGGCCCAGTCAGGATAAGTCCTGTGCGCGGTAGATGCGTCTATGATTATCGTATCGTCGCCGGCCATATCGGCTGCTTCAACCGCAGCTGCATCGGGCAGGCAGAGAAATGTTATATCAGATCTGTCTATATATTTTTTGATCTCATCCGGATCTTTTCTTAATTCCGAAGGGATCTTTAAGAGCTCTATATCATCCCTTTCGGAAAATCGCTCGTTTATCCTTAATCCTGTCGTTCCTTCGCTTCCGTCTATAAATACCTTAACCGACATTTATCCTGCCCTCTTTATGATGATCTTTACCGGAATATCTTATTAAACCCGGTT
>OCVV011359215.1_pt1 | contig 10818 bp, 6 predicted proteins | sample 1539721 | NCBI WGS metagenome assembly OCVV01 (sample SAMN02144230, study PRJEB22623) | gut metagenome | biome: sheep rumen | host: Ovis aries | place: New Zealand
GTATCTTCTTTAAATCATCTTGATCAACAACTATTTTTAATTGAATAAGTCTAGCTAATGTTTTTTCTTCATCTGAATTTAATTCTTTTGGTAAGCTTTTTATAACATTTAATTCTTTTTTACTTAATTTTATTTTATTGTTAAATAAATCTTTTTTATTTCTTAGTCCATAATAAATTAGAGATTTACCATCTAATTTCCATCTTCTTTGTAATACTCTCATTATATCCCACCCCATTTATATCTATTTTAGCATGAAGAATAAATATTTCTAGAAAAAAAGATTAGCTTAATGCTAACCTTTTAGAAGGTGAAGGCAAATAATCCTTCAGTTTTTTCTTTATCTTCATCAGGAAGTGCATCTAGGGCATGCATTAAAAGTAGATCTTCATAGACTGTAGAATTAATCTTTGTTCTCTTCTTAACATCAGCCTTAGATGAGAATGCTCTTTCATTACGTCTTTCTACAACATCGATTGCGGCATTTTCACCAAGTCTATCTACCGCAACAAATGGGATACGTAGTTTTCCTTCTTCTACTATAAATGATGTAGAATCTGATAAATTAATATCAACAGGTAGGAATTCAAAACCACGTAGTCTCATCTCAAGAACAACCTGAAGTGTAGTAATTAAATCATCTTCTTTACCATTACGATCGTTTTTATTAGCTAATTCTTCTAATCTATCCTTAATAGTGAAGATAGGCGATAAATAAGTTTGTACCTCATGAGCCTTAGCACGCTTAGATAACCAAGCACTATAGAATGCGATTGGAGCATATACCTTAAACCAGGCAATTCTTAATGCCATTAATACATAAGCTGTGGCGTGAGCCTTAGGGAACATATATAAAATCTTTTCACATGACCAGATGTACCATTCAGGAACACCTTTAGATTTCATATAATCTTTATATTCCAACCATTTATTAGGATCATCAGCCTTTTTATTTTTTCTAACGAATTCCATAATCTTGAAGGCCATAGCTGGCTCTAGTCCTTGGTAAGATAGATATACCATGATATCATCACGACAACCTATGATATCTTCAAATGCGATTTTACCATAAGGAGTTCTACCATTAATTAATTCCTGAGCATTATTATTCCATACATCGGTACCATGTGACAAACCAGATATTTTAACAAGCTCTGAGAATGTCTTTGGTCTAGTTTCAACTAACATGTTTCTAACAAAGTTAGTACCAAACTCAGGTACAGCATATGATGCAACCTTACTTCCTAAATCATCTTCTTCAACATTGATTACAGATGTTTCAGAAAATAATCTATAAACATTAGGATCATCAACTGGAATATCTTCAGCCTTAGAGAATGTGAAATCCTCTTGATGAGCATGAACATAATCCATTAAATACTTAATTAATGTAGGATCATCGTGCCCTAGTATATCAAATTTTAATAAGTTCTTTTCAAATTTATGATAATCATATTGGGTTGTATACCATGTTGATGTGCTATCATCAGCAGGGTATTGAATTGGTGTAACATCAAAAATATCAATTCTTTTTGGAACTACAACAATACCAGCTGGATGCTGACCTGTTGAACGTTTAATACCTACAAGCTTTGTAGATAGGCGGTCAATTTCACAATCACGAAGTGTGATATTTTTTCTTTCACAATATCCTTTAACATAACCATATGCTGTCTTATCAGCCATTGTGGCAACTGTACCAGCACGGAATGCATAATCATTACCAAAAACAGATCTTATATATTCATGAGCTGTAGATTGGTATTCACCAGAGAAGTTTAAGTCTATATCTGGTTCCTTATCACCATTGAAGCCTAAGAATGTTTCAAATGGGATATCGTGACCATCCTTTTTCATAACAGTGCCACAAATAGGGCACTTTCTAACAGGCAAGTCGTAGCCTGAATCAACTTTAGCTAAATCCTCTTCAAATAATTTTTCATTATCGGTTAATGGATATTTCTCTTTTTCTTCCTCATTCATCTTAAGAACATGGAATTTACATTTAGGACAAACATAATGTGGAGGTAGTGGGTTGATTTCTGTTACACCCATAAGTGTTGCAACAAATGAAGAACCAACTGAACCACGTGAACCTACTATATATCCTTCTGATAATGATTTTTTAACAAGTAAATGTGAGATGTAATAAACAGAATAATAACCACTATTAATTACCGCATTTAATTCCTTATCAGCACGATTTTTAATTATTGGATGTGGGTTATCACCATATTTATCACGTAGTGTATCACTAACAATCTTTCTGCATTCTTCTGAAATTGACTCAATATGCAAGAAATTATCTTTAAATTCATCATCAGCTGGAGTAAATGTTTCTTTTTTAAATGCAGGATATTTTTCAATCATATCCGCAATTAAATTAGTGTTTTTAATAACTATTTCATAAGCTAAATCATCACCTAAGAATGAGAATTCATCTAGCATTTCATCAGTTGTACGAAGATGCACACTTGGAGTTAGGGATGCTCTTGCAAGACGGTGCTGTCCACCACCAATTTGAGGGGATGAAATTAATATCTCACGATATTTTTTATCATTAGGACGCAAATATCTAACATCACCAACAGCACATACAGGCTTGCCTAATTCTTTTGCAATTCTTATGATTCTTTTAATTGTGTCAATTATTGCATCCATCCCACCATTTACAGAATCAAATAAATGAGCATAGCCTGATGGTGGCAATATTTCAATATAATCACAAAATTGCATTTCTTCTTTGACTTCCTCTTCGCTTCTTCTAAATGCGAATTCAAAGACATTACCATCATCACAGCCACTACCAACTAATAAGCCTTCACGTAATTCTTCAATTACACTCCTTAAGGCAGTAGCTTGACTGGCTAAATGCTTAGTTAGGGCATCAGATGTTAATTTAATTAAATTTTTATAACCGACACTATTTTTAGCAAGAACAGTTATAGTTGATGGAATAATATGTTTAAAATGCTCCTCAGGATTAATTATAGAATTAATATCTTTATAATTTGTAATACCACGCTTATATAAATCCTCAAGCATACCAACAAAGCATAATGCGGTAACACGAGTATCATCTGTTGCTCTATGATGGTGCTCTTGTTTAACCTTAAAATAAGATGATAATTGTTTTAAGTTAAATGCTTTTACCTTATCATAATAGCCTGCTCTAAATAGATTTAGGGTATCAATTACAGGGAAATCTTCACATTCAATACCTAATCTTTTAGCATTAGCATAAATCATGCTAACGTCAAATGAAGCATTGTGGGCAACTAAGATAGAGCCTTTACAGAATTCTAAGAATTTAGGTAATACATCCTCAATTGAATCTGCATCCTTTAAATCTGCATCTGTAATAGATGTTAAATTAATAATCTTTTCAGATAAGCTTACATGAGGATTAACAAAGCATTCAAATGTTTCAATAATTCCACCTTGGAATACCTTATGGGCTGCAATTTCAATGATATGGTCATATGTATTTGATAAACCAGTAGTTTCTAAGTCGAATACAACATAGGTTGCAGTTTTTAAATTAATATCTTTTTCATTAAATGTAATAAAATATTTAGAATCATCAATATAAGCAAGCTCAACACCATAAATTGGTTTAAAATCAGGATAGTCACCAATCATATGATCGATTTCAGGTATTGCATGTAAGCCACTTCTATCAGTTATCGCAAGAGCTTTATGCCCCCACTTATTCATAACATTCATATATTCATCAGTTGATACTAATCCATCAAGTGGTGAATATTTAGTATGGGCATGAAGCTCAACACGCTTTTCAAGTGCTTCATCCATAATAATTGTTTCTGTATGCTTACCAATAATCTCAACAGTTGATGCCATTATGACAACCTGTTTAGCGTATGTATCGTATTCAGCTCTACCTGATACTCTTACTTCTGTATCATTTGTAATATCCTTTTTATATCTTTCCTTTTCTTCAGGACTACCTAGCCACTTTTTACAAATGATTGAATCAGTCTCATCAGTTACACTAATTGTAACAACAGTTTTTTTATTTCTTGTTTCTAAGAAATCAACTTTAAAGATGTATCCTTCAATCATAAATTTGTTTTGACCAAATTCAGACATATGCTCATTAAGGCCTTCTGTATTAGAAGGAATATCTTTAATCTTAGAAACCTCTTCAATTCTATAATAGCTTTTTTGCTTTCCAACCTCATTAAATCTCATAGCTTCATAAGCTTCCTTTTGTTGGCGCTCAAGCTCCATACGTATTTGATTATCAAGCTGATCTATTTCTTTTTTAATCGATTTATTCTCATCCTTTAATAAGCCCAAACTAATATTTAATCCATAATTTTCAAATTCTTTTTTAATTTCTGGTAAATATCCTTCAATTCCTAAAGAATCATTTGCCACTAAAAATTTGATATTTTTATCCTCTATCTTTACATCATCAGCTGAAAAGACTTTAAATCTAGCTGATTTTCTAGATAGGTTATCTAAAATATATCTTAAATAATCAAGTAAATCACTATCAGTAATATCTTCATTTTGATAGCCTATATTTAGTGTTAATTTATAGCCAAGTGGCTGTAATATTTCTAATGCTTTAACCTGTACCTTATTAAATTCTTCTATTTTTAATACATGATCAAAAACCAAATATATTTCAATTTGCTTACTTATCTTTTTTACAGTTATTCCATCTGTAAAACAATCATTATCATTTAAAAAATCAAGTTTTTTTATCTCATCTAAAAACATACAAGGCTACCTCATTAAACATCTTTTTTAATTCTTATTCTTACTATATGTGTGAAGGTAAAAAAAGTAAAAACACCTATCGCAAGAAGTCCAATATACATTAAATAACTAAAATTAAAAAATATTGAAAAAGCTAAAAATGGAAAAGCAATTAATGTATCATACATATTCATCTTAATTCTTAAATTCATACCAATTGGTGGATTAACTAAATAAGAGAATATTAAAGATAATATTAACCCAATTCCCACAAACACCAAATAATATAACATATCTAAAACAAATACTCTTAAGGCATATGTAGGATTATAAATATTAGTTAATTCTGTAACAAAGGTATTAAAATGAACTACTGAATCCATCTTACCAGCTTTAATATCAGCTAGATTAAAGCTATCTTTTGATTTTATTTCTGAATACTTAATAGTCTTAGTAAATAAAAAACTATTCATCTCTACTTCATCAGTTTTAAAATTCATAGTAAGCTTTCCAACTCTTTTTAATGTTGTATCACTTAAAAATGTAATATATACCTCATTATTTTCACATACATATCTACTACCAGTTAGTACACCATTTTCATATTTAACATTAGGCACATTCTTATTTGCGTTAATGGCATATACACAATTAGTAGAAACATTTATCAAATAAGCAGTATTAAAACACCTTACCGCATATATGCCAGCAAGGCCAATAAAAAATAGCACCATATAAATTAGTGGAATATAAAATTTGTCCTTTAAAAACAAGCCAATTTTGCTTGGTCTTGTTAAACATGTTATTAGTCTATTCATAGTAATTTTTATTATATCAAAAAAGTTGTTTGAAATATATAATAAAATTTCATAATTTTATTAATATTTTCATTTTTAAATGCTATAATAAATCGAGGTTTTATTATGAATTATTTTACAAAAGAAAAGCCATACAATACCCTAAATGAATATTACAAAAGTAAATATAATCAAAAAGTTTCTAAAATAGCCTTAAATGCTAATTTTTCATGTCCTAACAAGGATGGTAAAAAAGGATATGGTGGTTGTATATTTTGCTTATCTGGATCAGAATCTTCTATTATCAATAGACTAGATGATTTAGAAAAGCAATTTAATGACTCAGTAAAGATAATTAATAAAAAATGGCCAGATTCATTATATATACCATACCTTCAAGCTAATTCTAATACTTATGATACACTTGATAATTTAAAGTTGATTTATGAAAAATGCATTACACTTTCAAATAAAATAGTTGGGCTTGATATTTCAACTAGGGCAGATTGCTTAGATGAGGATATAGTTAAATATCTTAGCAAGCTAAATAAAATGGTTGATATCACAGTTGAGTTGGGACTCGAGACCTCAAATGAAAAAACCTCTAAATTCTTAAATAGATGTCTAACTAATGATGAAATAATAAAGGCAGTAAATCTTCTTAGAAAATATAATATTGATGTAGTACTTCATATCATAAATGGACTTCCAGGTGATGATATAAATGATATGCTTAACAATATCAAATTCATAAACAATTTAGATGTCCAAGGGATTAAAATACATACCTTACTTGTTCTTAAAAATACTAAGCTTGAAAAAATTTATAATGAAATGAAATTTCATATATTAACACTTGATGAATATACTGATATAGTTGTTAAACAAATAGCCTTATTAAAGGATAATATCATCATTCATAGATTATCATCAGATTCAACAAAAGATAATCTTATCACACCTATATGGAGTAGAAATAAAAAGGTTGTAATGAATGAAATTGATAAAAAATTACGTAAATATAAAATCTATCAAGGAATAGATTATATAAAATAAAATGGTTGAAAATTTTCAACCATTTTTTTACCAACTTTCATTGATTATTGATTTATTTTTATCAAAATGATGCTCATATATATTTTCAGCTAAATATGGAGTAATTGGATATATCAATTTTAAATAAATTATCAATTCTTCTTTTGATAATTTATTATTATAAATATATTTATCACTCATATCCTTGATAATTTTGATATAACGCTCTAAATCATATTTATTTAAATAAGATAGTGCTTTATTTTTATATTCAAGAAATGTTAAATCAACATCACGATTATTATCAACCTCTATATTGACTAAAGCCATTTCTAATCTTTTAATCTCGTTATCTACTTCTTTAAGCTCATATCCATTAAAGATAAAATTTTCACTTAGCTTATCTGTTAAGGCAAATAAACGAATAGAATCAGAATAATAATTTTTTAATATTTTATCCATATCAATTAAATTATTATTACTTCTTTTTATATCATTTAATCTATTATCAACACTTTTGCCTATTATTTTTAGATTATTTAATAAATTAAAATCAAATTTTAATTCACGCTTAAATATATTATAAAAAATAATAGGCATCAAAAGCTCAGGTATTATATTTTCATTTTCTACTATAAATAATTCAAAAGGCATCCATTCTTTAAATAGTTCAAGTGTTGAAGGTGAAAAGAAAGAATCAACTTGTGAATAGACATCATATACAATAGTGATAAATGGTGTCATACCCTCAACAAATAAATTATTTATAGTACCTGAAAGCATCATTCCAGATACATCATTAAATGCTTTAGTGATTGGTCTAAATTGAGACGAAAAGCTATATGGTAAATATTTTTTTAATGAATTTAATTTATCAGTTTCATTATCATATAAAAATGGGAATAATGGACCAAAGCTATCTTCTGATGATAATAAAATCTCTTTTATTTTATAATTCTTACGCTTAGTTATTAAACCATATTCTAAGAAATTAGATATAGCTTTTTCATATGCAGCATCAAGTGATAATCCATCTAAGAAATCACTATTAATAAGTGTATTATCTTCCCCTATTATATCCTTATAATCTAAATCACATTCGCATGTAAATGCATAATCATCCTCATCAATTGAAGGAAAGCATAAATGAATTCCTTCATTATAGATTCTTGATATGAATATAGGTACCTCACTTCCTGTTAAAGGATTTAATGAATCAAGCCCTGAATATGCATACCCACCTTCAGCCTCTATAATCTCTTCTATCGCATCTTTTTCTTCTATAGATATAAAATTAGATATATCACATAAATCAGGATTAATTAAAATAGCTGATAATGAGCCTAAATATTCCGGATGATCTATTTTAACATCTAATGATACTAAATTAGACAATTCAAAATTCATATAATAATCATATTTAGGCTTAAAGCTATTTTTAATATCATCCTTTAAAGATGATGGAATAGCTAATTTATCAATATCTAAAAGCACATCATCTAATATATCTTTAATATCTAATACAAAGCATTTTTCTCTTTTAGTAGGTATGGTATGGCTAGGAGTAGAGAATTCATCATATATCTTATTTTTTAATTGATCATGATAAACTATCATATCTTGATATTTAATATAGCCTTTTTCATATAGCTCTAAGAAGGCTAATTGTAAATTAATCAGAAATTCATCATGGCGCATATCAATTAATTTATTTTTATTAATTCCAATACCAAGCTCAATCATTTGGCTGTGAAATATATCACTTATCTCATCATCTAATATATTTGATTTTTTCTTGCTTTGAAGGAAGCTTGATGAGCCTAAAGAGTGAAAGCCTATAGGAAATAAAACATTTAAATCAGTCATTCTTTGATATCTACTTATTGCATCAGCAAGTATAATACCTCTTATATTACCAGATTGAAATCCATATTGATTCATCTTTGGAAAATAAGAATAAATGCTTGATTTTTTATTTAATTTTATGTTTTCAATCATAAAACCACGCTTTGATAACCATTTATTATACCAAGTTCCACGTCCCATAGCTTCACCTCCTTTTATTTAAAAAAAACTACGCTATTTAGCGTAGCTTCTTTTTTACTTAATTAAACCACTTACATAATCGACAACATCTTTTACTGTTTTAATATTTTCAGCTTTGTCTTCGTCGATTTGAATATTAAATGTATCTTCTAAATCCATAATAATTTGTACAGCATCAATACTATCAGCAGACAAATCTTCTTTTAATCTAGCTTCTAATACAACTTTTTCAGGCTTACAGCCTAATTCTTCTATAATAATTTTCTTAACTGCTTCAAAAACATCCATGACTGTTACCTCCACTTTTTAATTATAACAAATTCTTTTATTATTGTAAATAATAACTACTCACATTGTATAATTTCAACACCATTTGAAACATGTAATTTCAATTTATTAATTTTATATAAATCACTTAAATCAAATTTAGATATTACAAGCATACTACTGCCACTTCCACTTATAGCAAATACACCATGATTAGCTAAAGCAATATTTTTAAATTCATTATATTCTTTAATCAAATTAGCACGATATGGCTCATGAAGCTTATCATCAAAAATATCACGAAGTAGCTTGATATCACCATTTTTAAATGCCTCAGGTATCATAATAATTCTTGATAAATTATGAATGATATCTTTATATTCTAAGCTCTTAGGTAATACCTTTCTAGCATCCTCTGTTTTAATTTTATAATCTGGAATCAACACTAAAAAATTCAAATCTGGATTGATATCATATTTTTTAGCATAGCATACACCATCCTTAAAATAAGATGAGGTTAGGCCACCATAAATTGCAGGAGCTACATTATCAGGATGATGCTCAATCTCTAATGCTAAATTAAATAATTCATCATTAGATAAACGAAGCTTTGTTATCTTACTTGCCGCAACTATTCCACCAACAACTAGTGTAGCACTACTTCCAAGTCCACGTGATGATGGTATATGGCATACCATTTTTACACTAATTGGAATAATTTCAAGCCCAAATTTCTTGAAAAAGCTTTTATATGCTTTTATGAATAAATTATTATCTTCCTTATTATATCCTTCATCAAAGCCATCTAGGATAAATTTATTTGCATAATCTACATAAAATTCATTGTATAGGTCAAATGCTATACCTAAAACATCAAATCCAACTGATAAATTTGCGCTAGTCGCAGGAACACTTATCTTATACATCTAATCACCACTTTTTATTGTTTTTAAAATATAATCTTCTAAATATTCAAGATCAATTATTATCTTTTCATTATCCTTAAATTTTAAAGATTTTGGTCTTTTCAAATTAAATTCTTCTTCCATTTCCTCTAAATCACCACTTTTATTAAATGATGATAAAATTGTTGAAGGGAATTTAAAAATTGAAGCAGTTGATAATATAACACATTTTTCTTTTCCCTTATATTGCTTATAAGCACCATAACCACAAGCAGTATGTGGGTCAATTAAATAATTATATTTATCATATATATCTTTTATAATTTCACAAGTTTCCTTATCTGTAGTTTTATAGCTATAAAAACAATCAAATGGATTTTTTATTTCAAATTTACCACATTTATTAAATGATCTCATTAATTCATTTACTTTAAAAGTATCATTTAGCATATAATAAACTAATCTTTCAAAATTAGATGATGTTAAAATATCCATAGATGGAGAATTTGTTTTATAAAATTTCCTATTTCTATCATAAATACCGGTATTAAAATAATCAACTAATACACTATTTTGATTTGATGCACAAACCAAATTCTTAATTGGAAGCCCCATCTTTTTAGCTAAAAAGCCAGCTAAAATATCTCCAAAATTACCTGTTGGTACAACAAAAGTAATTTTTTCATCAGGCTTTATTTCTTTATTTCTTACAAGCTTGATATATGAATAATAATAATAAACAATTTGTGGTATCAATCTTGCAATATTAATCGAATTTGCAGTTGATAAATTTAAATCCTTATGCTCATTAATAAATCTTTTTAAAAATGATTGGCAATCATCAAAATTACCATTTACAGCAATTACATGAGCATTATTCCCTTGATAATTTAGCATTATCTTCTCTTGATTAATTGAAACACCATTATTTGGATATAAAACAAAAATATCAGTTCCTTCTACATCCATAAATCCATTTAATGCTGCGCTACCTGTATCACCTGATGTCGCGGTAATAATCGTAGTTTTTCCATTTATAT
>OCVV010000832.1_pt1 | contig 10812 bp, 24 predicted proteins | sample 1539721 | NCBI WGS metagenome assembly OCVV01 (sample SAMN02144230, study PRJEB22623) | gut metagenome | biome: sheep rumen | host: Ovis aries | place: New Zealand
GTTGTTACAATGTTGGCAATACGAATAGTTTCCCCAGTCAAACGCATTATCACAGATATCTACATTGGTATTTTCTACATGGTGTTCATTCCCATTTCTAACCTCCCATTCACCGTGATAATCGCAGTAGAAACAGCAATCTTCGCAATAGTATTCGCTATTGATTTCCCTTGCATCATTTGCGTTTACAAAACAACCACAGTTTGCACACTCGACTTCATCCGGCGAGGAATCATCGTCGGTTACATTCAACCACATTGCGCGGTTTCTTTCTCTTGCGAGGTCTCCTCCATTGGCACAGGNAATTGCACTCAATCCAACCCTGTGTATTGTGCCGTCTGCCACAAGACGGGCAAGTATGATTACTGCCAACTTTGATCTTGGGAGGATTTGCATTTGCCAAACGATCTCCATTCTTCAGGTAAGACACGTTGCAATCGGAGAAGTTGAGGTAATCGCGGTAATGGCAACCAAGTGAAATAATTCGACTACCACATTCGTCAGTTCCCTTCACAACCTTCCAACTGTTAGGGACTCCGAGACACTCGGCGATCACTCTCTGGACGATTTCCCTTGTCTCTTTGTACTTATCCGTTGCTCCATCCATACCCTGTGGATACATACGTCCTTGGATAAGCATATTCTCGCCGATGTGGAACATACATCTGGACGTTTTCTCTGCCGTTTCCAGATGGGTGTTGTCGGGATACTTCTTGTGATCTGCCGTATAGAACACGAAGGAAACACCATCCTCCATGTACGATCCAGTTCCGCCGGAATACATTCCGCTGTAGTGGTCGCCAGTGCTGTTATCCTTGTTTCGCTTGTCGATGGTGTGACAGCTCCGCCAGCCGTTTCCGTAAGACATGTTGTAGAAGTCAAGCGGATGGACACTCAATACAGTCCACTTGGTTACGTTAAGCGGATTGATTGCATCCGCAAACTGAATGAAGTGTGCGTTATCTCCAAGCGGAGTCTGATCGAATCCCGTTTCCTTTGCCATTCGAGCGATTACACGGGAAAGCTTCTGACCTTCCGTTGCAATCGTCCGTTCGGACTTGTTCTTCCCTGTAGTGGCTCCGGGATAATCGCGCATCAGGATATCGGCGATTTCCTTTGTAATTGTTTTGTCGAGCGTTTTATAAATACTTCTCAGATATCCTACGCTATTGATCCAATACACGTATTTGTTGTACGTTTCCATTTCGATGGCTCTGCCACGTCTAACTACGTACTTGTTGGATTCTTCGTAGTAAACTTTGTTATAGATTTTGTTGTAGATCTCCGATGCAACCTTTTCGCTTTCCTTTAAGCCCTGCAAATAGTTGCGGTCAACCGGGATGTTCAGAGTTTCGCACTCATTCATGACCTGTAACTTTTCGCGGATATTGTCCAGCATATTGCTGACTTCGTAGAATGTGTAGGTTCCGAAGTTCGCTTCGGGAGCCTTGTTCTGTCTTGCATAACAATGATCGTAAAAATCGTCCAAGTAACGATAGACTGCATTATAATCAATCCCTCTCGTGTATTCCGCCGGGAATACGATCTGGAAGTTTCCGTTGTAGAACGGCGACTGCTCAAAGAGACGGATCAGGTCGCTTTTTGCCTTCATACATCTGCCGAGCATTTTGCAAATTGCGTCATAATTGGGATGATACAGACCATCGAAATAATCCAACCGTGTTGCAATCTCAATCTCCAGAGCGTTCCGTACTTCATCGGTCAGTACGTAAGGGATTTCCATTGCAGCCTTGCATTTGTCACTCATCATAAAGTTCATCATAATTTTAATCTCCTTTTTTTATTTCCGTTGTAAAATTGCCTCAATAGTTCCTATTCAGTTGTCGCCGATCTCGGCGGTGGTTTTCCCTTCACGATTCTGTTCTCCATTACGCCGCTTCAACCTCCTCCTGCAATTCCTTCAATTCCTTCATCTTCGCCGCTATTTCCGTTACGAGAACTTCCAACTTCTTGCGCTCCTCTTCCATCTGCCGGATTTCCGCCTGGAGATCTTTGATCTTGTTCAGTTTCGGCAGGATGTCTTTCTTGCGCTCCTGATCCTCTTCAAGCACTCGGCGTAAATAAGCCGCCTTGGAAATACCGTAGGCGTTCGCCATCTGGCGGATGTACTCGGCAGTCTCAACGTCACACACAAATCCGTTATAACGATCGTTCATAATTATTCATTTCCTTTCTTTGCAATTAAAAAAGAGCTATATAATAGCTCTCGGTTTCGCTTGCATAATATTCATTTAATCAGCAAGCACATAATCCATATTACCCTCGTAGGTTCTATTCGTTTCCACAGCGGAGATTTCAAAGTCGCCATAATAATTATATATGCTTTTCTCGTCTCCTACGCTGAATCTTAAAGGGTTATCTTGTTCATTGGGACTGCTCAGAGTAACTATTCTTCCTGTTTTGGAAACAAATTCGTGCATCGCCGCTTTTGCCTTTTCGAGTGTGTCATACACACCAAGCAATCCATAATCTTCATAAAAGCTAGCAATTACAACATAAACCATTGTTTATCTCCTTTCGCTTCCTACATCATCTCGACTTCGGTTGTTGCCCGATCAAAGTAGTACACGTTGTCGCTCAGGAAATCCTCCGGGCGAACTTCCGTTGCGTTGACGGACTTTACAATGTCAAGCATTGCCGCCCGATCATCAGAGAAGTTTGCAGGAAGAACAATGATTTCGTGTACGCTCGACGGGCAGATAATCAGATCATCTCCCCACATTTCGGCGATTTCGCTTAACGTCTCCTTGTGTAAAATCGCGCAAGCTCCGTGCGGCTTCCGTTCGATAGTTACAAACAAGATTGTTGCGTCCTTTGTCTCCTCTATGTGATCGTCATAAATATAATTCGTCAGGGTATCATAGACAATATTTTCGTTTCCGTTTGCCGAAGCGTACAGTTCGGCTTCCGTCAAACCAAGATGTTCCACCATAGCATCCGTAAGAACAGCTACCCAAAAACCCCCAGTAGGATCTGTCACGTCTATTTCGTAGATAATGGACAAGTCTAACAGTTCCCGATGCGGTTTCCCTTTCAGGTATTCACGATTTCGCTCGGTGTTGATAACTCTCCGCCGAACATTTGCCTTGACATATTCAGGGTTCATTACTTCTTCCAAAATCTTTTCGTTCATTTCCGTTCCTCCTACAAGAACAATGTCTGTACCATATCATCCATGTCCATTTCTACAATCATGACCATAGAGTCGGTCACTTCGCCATTCTCAACAATCCGTTCCCTTCCATCATCGTCAATCCATGTTGTTGCCATAAGAACAGTCAGTTCCTTTTCGATCCGTTTCCGTGCCAGTTCCCTTGTAGAGCAAGGCGAGAACACTCTCGCCCAGTTGTACTGAGTGCCCGAAATTATAGGTTGATATACTTTCATTTCCGTTCCTCCTGCTTTACATACTAACTCCAATATTCTTCATGTACTTTTATTTCTACAAGCAGGTCGCCATCGCGGTATTCATGTATGAAACACATTCCGTCTACACTTTCTTTTACCGTCCCATATTCATCATAATTGAGCATGCCTTGTTCTCTTAAAAGGTCATCAATATTCATATTACGAGCCTTTGCCAATGCAATCTCTTTATTTTCCGTTATGCAGTCAACCCAAGGTGATGTATATGTGTTATAATCGCAAATATAAACCGTGACCACATACGCTTTTTCCCTTGTTGTGGGATGTGTTCTCATTTCCGTTCCTCCCTTACGTTCATTTCCCTTCCAACATTTTCGTTGGCAATGTTCCGTGCCATATACCTTGCGGATCGCCGGGAGATGCCATACTTGTACATCAGTACGTCATACAGCCGTTTCCGTTCGGCGTTTGTGTTCTCGCCTGACAACTGCCTGATAAGATCAAACATTATTCTTCCACCTCCACTTCCGTTATTGAAACACCCCAATCATTGAACCCGTCTTCGATTGCAAATGCATTCTCCTCGTCACAAGATATTGTAAGCTCATCTGGATCGTCCTCGTGTATATCATTAGCACTCTCTATTACCGAAGCCTTCATCCGCGCAAACTCCTTCGAAGCCTTCTCTTTTGTGACGAACAACCGATTAGATTCATCAGTATACTTCTCCATAAATGCGTCTACCTTATGATAATAATTAACACTGTAAATCTTCATTTCGCTTCCTCCTTTGCTTTTAGAAAATGCTTAATTCGCTTCCGTCTGTTACTTTTACCTTTATTGCTGTGTATACAACATCAGGATTTCCATTGGGATATTCATTCCATTTCACGTAACGATCTTCTTTGGATTCCACCTTTTGTTTAAAATCTCTGAACAGCCACCTGTATTCTTTATTTGCTTGTGCCCGTTCCATATACCTCTTAAAACACCTATCTACTTCGTCTTTTGCTTTCTGGAACTCAGCGTCTACATTTTCAACGGACGAAAACTTCAGGTTGCCATGAAGAGTTTCATGCCAATCTTCATAATCATCCCAACATTCAGTTACATATACGCACCATAATTCGTTCATTTCGCTTCCTCCTTTGCTCAGTCGCCGCAAGGCTAGTTATTGCTTAACCACTTGTCGCAAACTTCCGCCTCGGCATCATTCACATACACTTCAAAGTGTACGAGTGTGAAGCAAGCCGAAGGCTCATATTTGATTCCGTTTTGCCGTAAGAAATCCTTGAACCTCTCGGCAGTTTCCGTTTTAAGATCCACATTCAACCAATGACGATTCATTTCAATCTCCTTTCGTACCACCCTATTTGTTGTTTGCCTTATCAGCTAACAATTTCATACATACAATCACTTTTCGTAGCATTAGATTTATTTAATGCTTCAATGACCTGTTTGGTCAATTCGGCATAATCAATTCCTGTAATTCCGTTATCTTTTGCATATTTCTCTATCCGTTTACGGATCTTGCCTTTTCTTTCGTTGATAATTCGTTTCGCATCTTGTGCATAAGCTTCCCTTACTTCCTCGAACACATAGCTCTCTTCCGTGAACGGGATGATGATGTACGGATAATTGCAAAATAAAACCTCATCAGTCAAACACTCTTCTTTTATAGGGCTAATCATATCCATGATTTCGTCCTCTTCCGGCATTTCCATTTCGCCAAGATAGTAGTAGATGTCACGTATAGCATCGCAGCATTGTTTACATTCTTTCATGGTTCTCCCATGAAGGCGCACCACTTCCGGGTATTTCATTTTCCGTTCATATTCTCTCGGGACGCTATACACATACTGCTTAAATTCATCATATCCCATCTCTCTGATTTCTTCGGTTGTTCTCGGCTTAAACATAATTTTGATCTCCCTTCTAAACGTGTTATTTATTCAAAGTAAATGTCCGTAAGTTCATCCGCAAGAGATTTTGCATTTTTATCTCCGATTGCACATGCAAGAATCTTTTCCGTTTCCGATTTATCTTTTTCCACAAAACGAGCGTCCATGATTTTGTCAATGATTTTTGCGTATGCCTCTTTAACCTCTTCAGTTCTGTATATAGCAGTGTCAAAACCTCCGTGACAAATTTTAATTAAGGTGTCATCACTCTCAATCCGTTCCACAGTGGCTTTAATTTCCTTTTTTCTATTCTCTGCGCTGTAAATATACCTAATGAGATGTAATCCTCCGAATCTTTGCAGAGTTTTCAAGCCCATTATAACGTCGTAAGATTGATAGGTCGACTCGTAAAGATTTCTCCATTTTCTTGTGGGTATAACAGGTTCAGGCCATTCAACCATTTCCTTAAACTCGTATGTGTCATCAATAAACAGGCGAAGTTCTCTCTCACTCATGTTCATGATGTCGTCTTTTGTTAATCTTTTTTCAAACATAATATTTCTCCTTTCAAACGCTGTAGGGCTTGTTTCCCTTTTAAATCATCCTTGATAAAGCCATCGTATGATACCGCCCGAACACATTATCAGACGGTTTCGCTTTCCGTAAGCGGTTACATAATCTCCGTTCCATTGCTCTGATGAATTCCCTTCCGAACAGAGCGTAAGAACGTTCATAGCCGATTGCGTCAATCGCCCAGTCGGCGAGGGCGGGATCGTTCCGTAACCCTTCGCCGATTTCCGTTGCACCAGAAATAATCTGGCGCTTGGCGGATTCGATTTCTAACCTCCGAGCATTATCACCCTTTTTCTCATTTGCCTTAATTCTCATATTAAACCTCCTTTTTGCGTAACATCCGTTTGTGCTTCGAACGCATTAAACGAAGAACTTTCATGTGTTCATAACGCTTTTTGGTGCCGGAGTAATAATCGCAATCTGCTAAGGTAACAGCTTTCCCTTGCTCAACTATCTCTACTCCAACAATCCCACCAAGCCAATCTTCACCGCAACCAACATTGTATTCACAACGTCCGTTGTCATCATATCTGTAATAGATTTGCCTATAGTGATCTTCGGCAATCCTCTTTTTGACGGTTTCCGTTGCGGATTTCAGGTTGTCGTATATCCCGAGGATAATTGCATCCCGAAACTCTTCGCAACCTTCGCCGACCCAGTAGGCTACATAATATTTCATAGCTCCTCCTTCCAAATCTTTCGGGCAAGTTCCAGATCAAACAGAACTGCCCAACTGAACACCATTTCCCTTATGAATTGCAACATGATTATGCCTCCTAGTCGAACGGGTAGTGTCTCCGTTCGCAATAGATCCTCGCGAATTTCGCGGCTTCCCTTAAGGAACTGCACGTAAAACCGGCATCCTGCCAGTGTCCATATGCCTCGTTCCAGAACAGCACTCTGTATTTTCCTTCGTACTCCATGCGGCAAGAGTTGTCGTTCAGATGGAACCGTAATCCGCCGTATTCGAAATCTCTCTTCTCGTTCATCTCATTCCTCCTTTAACTGAAGTTGCAGTAAGAACCTTCACGCATACTGCAATATGTGGTTTCGCTTACGATGACATGATCGAACAGTTTAATATCCATCAGGTCGCAAGCAGCTTTTAACTTATTGGTTACATCAATATCCTGCTTAGACGGTGCGCAATCGCCCGACGGATGATTATGTACAATGACCGCCGAGGATGCCCGAATCATCAAGAGCCTTGATACAGCTTCTTTTATGCCGAACAGGGCGCATTCCTGAGTTCCCTTTGACAACATGAATACACCGAGAAGATGCATCTGATTATCATATGCTAATGCATACGTGTATTCCTCCAGAGCTTCGCCGAGATGGAATACGTCACTCATAAGCCACCAGATATCATTTGGGCATTTTGCGCTTTCTAGCGACGGATAATTGCACGATTTCTCTTTGACTAAAGCCGGGAGTGTATCCCGGCCTTTCCGTACGTCGTATGTGGTGATTCTCATTTCAACTCCTCCTCTTACACCACCCTATTTTTTATTTGCCTTGCTATACGAACATCTTTTCCCTTGTAAAAATGGCATATGTTCCTGGGATAATCCCCGCGAGAATTACAAACCAATTCTCATAGCCAAGTTCTCTGAACTGCCATGAGAAGAACAGGCTTGCAACGATCATAAGCAAGCCATAAATCCGCTGTTTCCGTTTCTGTTTCCGTTTCATTATCCCTTTACCTCCATGTCTTTTAAGACCAGAATGATTTCATCATCCGTAAAATCGGCAGTGCCCATAGTATCTATCAGGGCAAGCCATCTCCCTTCGGGAAGTTCATCGTACACACCGTAGATGTTCCCGAACGCATCTACGATTTCCGTTCCTTCGCAATCCGTGTTGTACGTCACAACTGGACGGATTGTAAACACGGACAGAATAGCAGCTACAAATGCAATCAGTTTCATTTCCCTCTCCTTTCGCTTAATGGTCGGCAATATAGGCAAGTGCCAGAATTGCCGTGAAAATTGCAAGTGGAATGTGGGCGAGGATGTTGTCGCCGTGCCTCCACCACCATTCGGAAATTGTTTCTCTAATCATTGTTTCCCTCCTGATTTCCATTGAGACGCTCAGTTACCTCGCAGATTTTCTTGCTAAGATAGCTGATGTCCTCGTTGATTACTCTCAACATATCCCGATCATTTGGATTCTCGGGATCATAGAAGGCCAACAAATGACGTTTATCGGCGAGGGATTTTTCGTATTCCTCGCGGTACTCTGCCAACATTTGCTCTAACATTTCTTATTCTCCTTTCGAATAAAACAGAGGGTGGATGTACCACCCCCTAATTTTCGTTTGCCTTAGTTGAACTCAAGGTCAATGTCATCCGGGAACAGATCGGGAAGATCTTCCTCGGGGCAAACTTCGATTTCCTCACCTGCCCACTCGGCGGCTGGAATTTTGGCGTAGATATTGCTCCACATCCGTTTCCAGATGCGGTCACGGTTTACGCCTTCGTGGTGACGAACTGCTTTTCTTCTTTTCATCATTTTTTTTGATCTCCTTTCGTAATATGGCAGTAGTTCCAAAGAGCTACCACCCTATTTATGGTTTCGCTTATTAAAAGCTCCAGCTTCGCGCATCGCCGGAGACAATCTCCTGAAGTTCCTCGATCCGGCGATTCATGTTCGCAATTCTGCGCTCAAGAATAGCCTTTTCTTCTTCGGCTTCGCGGATGTAATCGCGGATAATCGCGATCTCCATCTCTTCGTGGGACGGAGTGAGAACCGTTTCCGTTGCGGTGATGGTTTCTGGCATATACTGGCGAATTTCACGCCGTGCAGCCGCACGATTTGCCTTCCGATCAGTTCGCTTCCAATCAGACTTGGCAGTCCATCCGCGCTTAATCAGAATGCCGTTTCCGTTGCGGTGGATCGGCATGATGTCCTCGTTCTGAATAGGAGCGATTTCGGCGAGATGGTGCTTCGCCTTAATATCACCCTTGCGGTGCTTGCGGGCAAGGGCAGTTTCTGTTTCGCGGAAAAACCGTACTTCTTCCATCTCTTCCAGCTCGTCAAATAACATTTCTACGTACATTTTGATCTCCTTTCATATTTGGGGTGCCAATGACACCCCCTATTTCTCGTTTGCCTTGCTATACTATTAAGCGCGGACAATATCGCGCTTTCGAGATGCCATCTTCTCGGCGATCTCAAAGCCCATCTGGAGGCTTTTGTATGTCGCCTTTACTGGACAACCTTTACACTTTGCCCAAGGGCGATGCAGAGCACAATATTCGCACTCGCGATCCTTGACGGATTCAAGAGTGCTGGCGTTGGAACTTAACAGATGATCAATTGCAACTGATACTGACATAATTTCTCCTTTCGCTTAAAAAGGGGTGCCGATGACACCCCCTATTTCTCGTTTGCCTTCGATTTCCCTTTTATGGGTATGTGTACCACCCTATTTTTCTGTTTCGCTTATAAAGCTATACCTATAGCGCATACACACACTCTACACTAATGGATGTAACTGATGGCACAAGAACTACCGCGAGGACTTCTTGCTCCATCTGTCGCGGACATCTTCAAGCTCGGCGACAGTCACGGGTGCCTCGACAGCGGCTTTGATGGTTGCCATCTTAGTCTTGCTCAGAGGCTTGCCAAGCATGGTCTTAAGCTCCCACGCCCACACCTTGTCGTTATAGGCGCAGTTGAATGCATGCTTCTTGCAAAGCGATTTCAGGCGGTTGTTGAGGGCATACCGCGCCGTCTTATAGGCGAGAAACTTGCCCTCCGGCGCAGTAAAGGACAGCTTATTGCCGTCAATCTGCACCTCAAAGTCTGCAAAATCGGTCAACTTGTTGTCATTCGTAGCGGAAATAGGATCTGCCGCCTTGACAACGTCATTCTTAATCTGAGCAGACTCCACCTCAGAAACAGTTGCCGCCTTTTTGACGGACTTTTTGCGAGGTTTTGCAACCTCGACTTCAGCCTTAACCTCGTCGGACTTCACATCTACACTCGCCGGTGTAGTTGCCGAGAACATGAGGGAAGCCGCAAGTTTAGCGACCTGTTCATCGGTCAACTGGATAGTTACACCGTTGATGGTGATGGCGTTTGTGGTAGCGGCATTGACAGTGTTCTTCTTCATGGATTTTTCCTCCTTCGCATTTGCAGAAATAGACTTCGTGGTGGTTGTCGCGGACTTCTTCGCGGCGGACTTCGCGGCGGTGGTGGTGTTGACGGACTTCATGACAGATTCCTCCTTCTTCGCGGTGGTGTTTTTCGTGGTTACATCTTTCTCAGTGGACTTTTTCATAACTTTGCCCCTCCTCTTGGCATAATTATAGCCCGGCACTATACCGGGCGGTGTAAGCGGTTGACAAGAGTTTCCAAGGAAAAGCGGCAGATTACACCGAACAGTTAGAGAATATACTGCTCAGTGTATTCTGCCATTCAGGGCAGACCTGCACTGTTCTTAAGGCAGACCAATCCCTCTAAACCGACTAGTTAAACTCCAGATCGACTTCGAGATCGGGGAATAAATCGACCTCGTCGTCGCCTTCGCAATAAGATTCCCAATACTCGACGGTTGCATACGTCCCGTCGATGAGGGTTTCATACGAATGCTTATTGATAGTGGCAATCTTGCCAACATTGATATGGGCAAGATTCTGCCAGTTACGGGCGGGACGATGTTCACGCGACTTTCTCAAAGACTTTTTCATAGTTATACCTCCTAGTATATATTGATATGTTTGTGCATTATTGCACGAAAAGCGGAGCAAGCACGTATGATAGATCATACCTTTGCAGCTAGCCCCGCCAAATTTTTGGGCATAGTGCGCCTTCGAAGTACACACTACACCTATTTGTCAAATTGTTACAAAGGCGGATTCTTACCGCCAACACACCGTTAGACTCCTCGCACGGTCGTACACGAGCTTCACGTTCCTAGCATGGGATATGCTGTATTAACGTT
>OCVV011340291.1_pt1 | contig 10809 bp, 22 predicted proteins | sample 1539721 | NCBI WGS metagenome assembly OCVV01 (sample SAMN02144230, study PRJEB22623) | gut metagenome | biome: sheep rumen | host: Ovis aries | place: New Zealand
CCCGCCAGGATCGCGAGCAGCGCGGCCAGGATTGCCATGTCCGCCCTCCTGCGCAGCCGCTCCTCGCGGTCGATGCTCGCCCTGAGAAGGTCGATTTCTGTGACGACCTTGCCCTTCGGCGGCTCGTACTCCCACACGTCCCTCAACTTCTCGGGGTCGACGCTTCCAGCTACGATTCGGTCGGCCGTCGTCTCCGAGGCCCCGCATTCCAGTCTCGTCATCGCCCCTCCCTCCTCTTGCGGTACGCCACGTTCCTGCAGTGGTCGGAGCAGTAGACCTTGCTCTTGTGGTTGCTCCGGAAGCTCCCGCCGCACGTGGGGCACACCGCGTTGTAGTCAGCCCTCTCCTTGCGGTCGATTGTCCCGCGCGGCTTGATTCTCTCGAGCGACGGGTACGCGCACCCCGGCTCGGGGTCGACGAACTCGTGCAATTCGTTCATAAGCAGCATCTCTACCTCCTTAAAGTTCGAGGCCAGGTGGGAACCCGACCTCGTCGTAGTGCAGCTCGTCGTAGGCTTGTATCCTGCGCCCAAGGATTTCGATCACGTGGCTCGTCATCGAGTTGCCCATGGCCTTGTAGCGCGGCGTGTCGGGCGTGCCCCTGCTCCACTTCTCGACCTTCTTCCTGAGCGCCTTGTACTCCTTGGAGCCCTGCTCGTATTGCAGCGACGCGGCCACGCGATCCGTGACCTCGTCCACGTCGCAGCCCGTGAGGTCGGTCCAGCCGTCGGGGAACGCCTGCAGGCGCTCCGTCTCGACCGGCATCAAGCGCCTCACGACGTACGACTCGGGCTGTATAAGCGTCTGGTCTTGGCTCGCCGCCAGCGTGAACGCCGTCTCCTCGCTCACCAGTCCTCCCTTCCCTGCGGTGCCGACCTTGCCGTCTGGCTTGATGTAGGTGTCGGAACCGCTCCTAGTCTTCAGCATGTACGCGACCATCCGTCTTCTCCCCGTCCTCGCCCAACTCGTAGACAGCGGCCTCGTAGCCCTCGTCGAAGCCTACGTCGTGGGCGTACTCCACAGCCCTGTCGATGAGCTCGTCGCCTATAGGCTCGCCGCATCGGGGGCATCTGATTTCGTCCATATCCCTCCTAAAAAGAGGAGAGCGCCTAAGCGCCCTCCATGTCCTGCTGTATCAGCCGTTTTATGTATTCGGCTTTCTTTGGCTGTTTCTGTAAGTGTTCCCACAACCTTTCGTCTTTCGGAAAGAACCTGATTGCGAGCTGGTGCGTCTTCTCCCTCTTGTACTTCGCGTCGGCCCGTTTCTGCGCTTCGCTGACCATCAGAACTCCTCCCACTCGAATCCGTGCCAGCTGCACTTGGCCTTGACGTAGGCGCGGGCGGCTCCCAGCAGGGCGTCCACCTGCTCGACGTCCATCTCGCACATCGGGCAGTCGCCGAACATCGCCACGTACGCATCTCGCGCAACGCAGTTGACGGCATCCTCGCAGTTGTCGACTTCCGCCATCGCGTCGTATCCTACGTACTCGACGAAAGCGCCCCTGATTGAGCCTTCCACGGTGTCGTCGAACCACTGCCCTACCATGTCGCCTTCCTCGTCGAAGATTTCGCACCCGTACGCGCCGCCGTAGGTCTCGTCGGCCATCTCGTCGACGAACACCTCCTTGCCTTCTACGAGGTAGTGGTAGACGGTGCTGTTCGGCTTGGCCTCGCTTCCCCAGCCGTAGGCGTCCCAGCATTCCTCGGCGGTCATCGTCTCGTATGGCTTCAGGTTCAGCATCTCTGTTCCTCTCGGTCGTTCCTTCGATGCTCAACATTATAGTGCTAGTCTTATACGTTGTCTAGTGCTATCCCGATATTTTTTGGACAATCACCTTACCCTCGCTCACGTACTGGCTCCCGACTCCCTTGTAGTCCCTTGCGCAAAGCGCCCCGACTGGCTCTTCACGCATACAGCGTGCGGGCCCCTCGCCACCAGGGTGTCCATCAGGTCGGTCTGCTCGATGTGGGGGGGGTACCTCGCTTCCTTGCCCTGGTTGAACGCCGCCCTGTCGATGACGATGGGCTGCTCGTGCGAGGCGTTGAGCGTAGGCGACTGGTCGACCTCGACGACGGATCGCCCTTGGGCGCTCTCCATGCACACGACGGGCTGGTTGTTTCCGCTCGTGCCAGCGGCGGACGTGACGGTCGGAGAAAGGTTCTCGTAAACCGCCGCCCTGCCCTGCTGCGACCCCATGCATAAGACGTTCTGGCCGCCGTCGACGTTGGGGCTCGAGTCGGCCCTCGCCCTGAGCGTGCCAGCTACGTCACCGTACTGGGTCATGACGAAGTGGTCGTTCTTGCCGCTGCCGGTGTGCAGCGCGCCCACCATGGAGCCGTCAAAGCCCCTCCAATCTGACCTCGTCGCGCTGGTTCTGGGTGAAGGCGACGGCGTGTCGGTCGATTGTGTTGAGGGTGAACGATAAGTCTTCGTTGTACCTCCCCCCGCGCGGGCCGTTGGCGTCGTCCCGCCCGACCATGCTGCCCTGGATGCACACGGACTGCCTGTCGCGCCCGTTGACCGTGTAGGCGCTGCCGTCGTCGTTGTAACCGCACCCGTTCTGCGACCCGTTCGAAGACGATCCGTCGGATTGGAGGACTATCGGCTGTATGTTCATGCCCTCGCCCGTGCCGCTGGGTAACGTCGGACTCGCATCGTCGGTGCCGTAGACGCGCTTGGATTGCACGTCCCATGGGGTAAAGCACACCATGTCGTTCACGCCGCCGCCGCTTTCGCGGCTCCGAAGCGTCGGTGCTGTCTCCTCGCTGAATTTCGGCGTTGTGTCGGCCTTTATCCCATAGAAGAATCCCGCGCTATCACCCATTCCAGCGCAGCCTTCAGAATCTCGGGCAAGGGCTTCCCTCGCTTCTCGGCCCTTCGGATGATCCCCTCGCATGCTTTCGCGCTCAAAGAGTATGTCTGCGGCGCTCGGGCCTCCAAGACTCCCGACAAGGAAGACGCGCCTGCGGCGTTGCGGTACCGGCCCCGCGAATCCACCACTCTCCCGACGAAATACTCGGGCAAATTGCGAGTCCAGCGTTCTCCACGCCACGAAATACCCGCACTCTTCCAGCTCGTCGAGTAGGCACCCGAAGTCTCGCCCCTGGTTACTCGATAGGCATCCCGGGACGTTCTCCCAGACGATGTACCGCGGCGAGCCCCCCCCGGACGCTCGCACGAGGTCGCGAACAGCTCGAATGTACTCGAACATGAGTCGGGATTCTCCTTGCAGACCCTCTCGACCCCCTGCAATGGAGAAAGACTGGCAAGGGCTTCCTCCGATAAGAACGTCAACTGCTCCATGCTTCTCGTGAAACTCCTTCCAGTCGATGTTGCAAACGTCGCCGAGGTTTGGCACGTTCGGGAACCTGTGGGCCAGCACCGCAGACGGGAACTCGTCGACCTCGGCGAACGCCAGCGGCTCCCATCCCAGCTTCGACCATGCCACAGTCGCGGCCTCCACCCCCGAGAACAGGCTCACGTACCTCATAGCCTGCACTCCTCGCCTAGGTACACCCAGCCAGCGCCGTCCTGGCACTTGCCGATGGGCTCCTCTGGCTGCATGAACTCGGGCGGGGCGTCGCACGCCCCGCACTCACCGCACCGAATCGGGTGCTCGTCGTAGAACCTCTCCTCGTAGCTTTCCATCTATCCTCCTCACAGCCGCCTACCGAAGGGCAGCTTCCAGATGTTTCCCTTGATGACCTCGCATCGCCAGCCGATCCTCTCGGCCTCGTCCTCGGGCAGCGACTTGCGCGTCGTCGCCTTGCGGTAGGCGAGGAACGGCTCAATCCCGACGAGGATGCACTCGTTCTTCAGGCGCGTGTCGCCCTGGTAGAAGTTGATCGCGATGTAGGCCTTGCTCGTCGCCCCCATGCGCTCGAAGCGAAGCAGCTCGGCGAGCTGGTCGTCGCTGACGTTGGCGAACGGGAACGACCTCTGCTTCGTGGCCTTGCACTCGACGAGGTAGCTCCTGCCGTTCCTCGCGATGAAGAGGAAGTCGCCGGGGTTGGCCTGGTTCATCTTGCCGCCCCCGTACTTCCCGCCGAAGCCCGCCGAGTTGTCGCGGAACCTCGTGCACCAGCCGTCCAGCAGCTCGAGCGAGCGGTGGAACTTTGCCTCGAACCTCTTGCCCGGCGTCATTTGAAATCCCTCCACTGCACGTCGGAGAGCGACCTGACCTGCTTTACCATGCCGCCCCGCTCGAACTCGTAGTGGCCCAGCTCGAATAGCCTCTGGCCGTTCGGGCTGTAGCCGTGGGACAGCCAGTGGCCGCTCCACCACCTCTCGGCGTTCTCGTCGGACTCCCATTCCCAGCGGATCGTCAGCAGCCTAGCGTGCCTGTCGCCGTGGCACCCCTCGGTGCCGCTTCCGCACAGCCCTATGAGCGCCGGCTTGAGCACGAACGTGCCCATCGGGGTCGCGAGGTTGAACGAGCGCCCCTTGGACTTCGGGGGCTCGTGGTGCAGCGACCAGCGGTGGAAGTACGTCCTCCCGCAGCACGCGCAGGTGCGCTCGTCCCGTGGCACCCAGCGCGTCGCGTCGACGTCGTCGCGGTAGTACTCGCCGAAGAGGTGCGGCATCCCGTAGAGCGAGGCGACCTCGTAGCTGAGTCCGTTGAGCTGCCGAATGTCCGGCACGAAGCTCATGCGACCACCTCCGTCGGTTTTCCACATTCGCAGGCGGTTTTCCACAGCCCCCTTGTTACAAGTAAGGTTGATATAGGGTATTTATTAGAGAGAGAGTAAGAGAGAGGCGATTCTTTTTGCGAGTCGCAGGTGCGATTCGCAGTTACCTGCGTCCTTCCGATCATTTTTTGCTTCCGTTCCCCCATCTCGCGTCGTTGCCTTTCCTGCCGGCTTCGGACTTCTTCTTCCGATACGCGATCTCGTCGCATACGCCGTCGTTGACGACGTGGTTCAGGCCCTCGTACAGCTCCCTGTTTATGAGCCCGACCTTCGCGAGCTCGGTGAAGAACTCGTCCACGTCGTCGAGTTCGAGCTCGTCGGCCACTATCTCGACCATGTCGGGGTCGGCCATGTCCAGGATGCCGCCCTCGTCGTAGAGCATGCCCAGCAGGGCGACCCAGCGGCCGTACGCGGCGATTCCGCCCAGCCGACGCCTAATCCTGAGAATCTTCACGTCGTTCCTGTTGTCGAACGGAACGCTGAAGAACCTGTTAGCGTTCATCGGCATTCACCCGCTAGAAGGGAATGTCCTCGTCGTAGACCTCGGCCTGCACGTACTGCGCCTGCTGCTGACCGCCGTTGGCCTGGTTGCCGCCCCCGTTGGATCGGCTCATGAACTCGAGCTCGTCGGCGATGACCTCGAGCTTGGAACGCTTCTGCCCGTCGCGCTCCCACGAGCTGTAGCGCAGCTTGCCCTCGACGGCGACCTTGGTGCCCTTCGACAAGTAGTTGGACACGCTCTCGGCCCTGTTGCCGAACATGGTCACGTCGACGAAGTTGGCGTAATCCTCCCACTCGCCCGTCTGGTTGTTCTTGCGGCGGTCGTTCACGGCCACGCCGAACGAGAGCACCGCCATGCCCCCAGCCGTCCTTCTGATTTCTGGATCGCGCGTGAGGTTGCCGCTGATGCAAACCCTGTTTATCGACATTTCTAACTCCTAACCGGCTCGACGTACGCGAGCCCTTCGATTTCCGATGGCGTCATGACGGGGATGCCCTGCTCCTCGCACTCGTGGCGCATGCCGTCAATCAGCCGCTTGAACTCCGAGCGGTCCATCTCGGAGCTGCCCTTGTAGACCCGAACGTGGACGCAGGGCTCGCCGTCCAGCCAGCCCTGCCCGAACACGTCGTAGTACCTGAAGTAGCCCTCGATGGGGATTCCCGCCTTCACGGCGAAAACCTCGCACACCCCGTAGTCCCTGAGCATCATGTTGTGGACCTCCGAGTCGGAGTAGCCCAGCTTCGCGGCGAGCTTGTTGAGCAGCGCCCAGTAGTAGGCGTTCTGGGTGAGCGTGCGGGGCTTCCTGCGCTCCTTGAGCTCGTAGACCTTGTCGGGGTCGCATTCCGAGAGCACCCCGATCAGGTATGCGGGCGAGCCGCTAATCATCGTTGAACTCGGCGATAATCGCCTGGATGTATGCGGGGTCGTTCCTCTTGGCATCCCAGTCGGGGCGGGACTTCACGCCCTGCTTGGTCTTCTCCGCCTCCTCGGGCCTGCCGTGGCGCGTGCACCACGCCTCGATTGCGGTGCCCATCTCGGCGTAGAGCTGCACGAGGGTCTGCCTGTCCTCCTTGGGACGCTCGGGCTCCTCGAACTCGCGCATGTGCTCGGCCTTCTCGGACTTAGACCAGAGGTACGTCCCGACGCCGAATCGCATCGCGCCGTTGCGGATCGCGTCGCCAATCATCTCCTTGACGGCGTTGGGGCCCGTCTTGCCCTGCGAGTCGCCGAAGGCGTACCTCGTGACTCCGTAGACGGTGAGCTTTATCCACATGCCCCCGTGCGAGAAGAGCGGCACCCCCTGGGAGTCCAGCGCGAGCGGTTCCCAGTTCCATTCGGGGTCGCACTCGTTGAGGCGGTCCGTGATTCCCGCGTGCCCCACGTAGTCGAGGTGCACGGCGGGCAGCGGGTGGCGCTTGCCGCACTCCTGGCAGTAGCCGTAAGCGGAGGGCGGCACCTTGCCTTCCACCTTCTTCCCCGTGTAGCGGGGCAGCTTCTCGATCTCGTCCTTGTCGAACGGCCTCCTAAGCCGCTCCCAGTCCTTCTCAGTTGCCATCTGCTCCTCCTAGCATCTTCGCGTCGTCGGCCAGCAGGCGCGCCCTCACGGGCTCGGCGAGCTGCGGCGTCTCGAGCATCTTGTTGATGATCACGTCGACGAACTCCCTCTTGCGAATGAGGAACTTCGCGGTGACGGGCTTCTCCTCGGTCTCGTACTCGATGGCGTCGAAGCCGTCGGGCAGCTCGCCCGTGTGGACGAACCACCACTCGCAGAACAGCTCCAGGTAGTCCTGCGCGAACGAGTCGGTGTCGGGCCTCGTCTCGTCCATCCAGTCGATTGCCCGCTGCGGGTCGGTGAGCTGGTAGCGCACGTCGCGCTCGGCGGGCTTTCCGTCGACCAGGTCTATCCCGGCGACCTTCAGGCCGAACAGCTTCGACCTCATGGGCGTGCCGTTGGCCACGGCCTCGGCCTTCATCCTCTCGACGCGCTCCTTGTGGATCGCGTTCGCCTTCTTGAGCACGGCCTCCTCGGCCACGAGCACGTCGAACTCCGTGATTTCGCTCATGTCATGCCTCCAACCTGTCGAGCACCGACTTCCTCATGGTGATGTACGGAGCAATCTCTGGATGCTCCCTGACCAACCGACGCGCGAACGCCGCCCTGTAAGAGTTGTTCAGCTTGAACTCGTCGCCCCTGACGTTGCGCATCTCCCATCGCACGACCTCGCACAGCGCGCCGATGCCGAACCTCCTGCGGTTCTCGGCGGACTTGAGCGCCTGGATGGTCATGAAGCGCCACGCCTCGGGGTTCTCGTCTATCCATGCGTCGGCCTGCTCGCGGAAGACGTCCGCTCTGTCGCTAGTCATGCTTGGCACCCCCGAGGTCGTGGTAGTTCCCCTCGGCGTCCCAGTACGTGACCATGTAGGCGAACTCGGAATCCTCCGCGTACGTGACCTTCAAGTCGGTTATCCTCGCGAGCTCGGCAACCTCCGAGAGCATCCTCGCGAGCCGCATCAGCTCGGCGTCTACCATCCGAACATCACCGACCCGATGGACATGAAGGCGAACATGCCGACGAGCAGCAGGGCGGCCCAGCACGTTCCCCTCTCGTAGTCTGCTAAAATGGTCGCGGGGTTCTTGACATGCCCCCGAGCTTGGCGTGCGTTAGATTCGAGCCTGCGCACGCCTTTCCTTTTCTTGGTCATCTCGACTCCAATCTGATGAGCCATCTCCTGCCTGACTTGACCGCGTCCAGGACGCCGTCTCGGCACATCCTGCTCACCGTGTTCCTCTTAGACTTCATGGAAGCCTTCGACTTGCGGAACTCGTCCTTGTAGACGAGCTCGCAGTAGTCGTCTACCGTCATCAGTCCCATGTTGTTTCCTTTTCCCATCGGCCCCTACGGGAACGCACGACGCCAGGTAAACCAAGATAAGGAGGAGTCATGGTCATTCGTCGTTATGCAGCAAGGGAAGGAAGCGCCGTGCGCCCCCGTGGGAGCCGATGAAGTTTCGTTGCGGTGCAGCCGTTTCTCTTAGGGGCACAGCTGCGGGACGCCCCGTTTCCTGTTCGCGGTAATCTGTAGGCTTTCGCCTCCCGCGGTAACTCTTCGATTGTCAAAGTGCATCCCTTGATGTGCGGTGGATCGTGCTAGTAGTTAGTGCTTCTTACCTCTTTGCGCAAAAAAAATTTCCGAGACGGGGACGCCAAGGAAATCGCATACTGCTTGCGCGTGCATTACGCTCATGGCCTCGGGGTTCGCTTCGTATTTTGCATATGTCTGCCTGGTGATTCCCAGATGCTCGGCAACGGCGCAAGCTTTAATCCCCTTTGCCAGACGAGCTTCCTTGAGCGTTTTCATAACACCTCCTTTCGATGAATTTAGGTTAGCAGTTCTTACCTTGTTGGGTCAATAGAAATTTCCTAAAATGTAAGTAATTCTTTCCAACAATCGGCAAGAGGCGACCATGGCTATCAAAGACAATCTCAAAAGAATCCGCGAGAGCAAGGGCTTGACGCAGGCCCAGGTTGCGAAGGCGCTCGACATCACCCGCCCAGCTGTAACCCAATGGGAATCGGGCTGGTCGGTGCCCAAGATGGGGCACATCGAGAAACTTGCGGAGCTGTACGGCGTATCCAAGAGCGAGATTCTTGGCGAGCGTGGCGGCATGCCCTCTCGCTTCGTGCCCGTGCCCCTACACGGCCGCGTCGCGGCGGGAACCCCCATCGAGATGCTGCCCGCCGACGAGATGAAGGAAGCGCCGGCGAGGTTCGTGGACGACGACCCGCAGGCTTTCCTGGTGCGCGTGGTCGGCGATTCAATGTCGCGCCAGATTCACGACGGCAACTTCGCGCTCGTGTCCCCGAAGTACACCGAGCCCAACGACCGCGACATGTTCCTCGTCACGGTCAACGGAGACGACGCAACGATCAAGAGAATCCGCAAGCTCGCGAACGGCGTGGAGCTGCTGCCCGACTCGTACGACCCGACCTACAGGCCGCAGGTCTACGACTTCGGCGAGGCCGACACGCCGCCCGTGCGCGTGCTGGGCAAGGTCGTCTGGTGGTGCAGGGAGTTCTGATGATTGTCAGGGGAAGCACCATAGAGCAGCTTGAGAAGGACAGGCCCAGGGCGAGGTGCCGCAGGTGGCGTCTCTGGGCCACGACCGACCACGGCCGCAAGTCGAAACGGTTCCGCGGGACGTACACGCAGGCGCAGGACGCCCTCAGAGCCTTCGTGACAGAGCTCGAGGGAACAGTGCCCAACTCCGACGAGTTCGGGGCCTACGCGGAATCCTGGCGGCTCCTGCGAGCGGAATCGGGGGAATACTCGCCCAACACCACGGCGGGTGACTCCATGGTGCTCGGCGCTCTGTCGCGCACCGACCTCTGGGGGATGCGCATGGACGCCCTCACGCCCGAGGCGTGCAGGGAGGCGCTGGCATGGCTCAGGAAGCACCCCGCGAGGGGCGACGAGTACAGCCCCTCGACGATGGCGAAGATTCACCAGGTTCTCAGCACGATTCTGGGGCAGGCCGAGGACGACGGCAGGATCGCGTCCAACCCCATGTCCAGGGTCAAGCGCCCGAAGGTGCGAACCGAGGAGCGCGAGGCGCTGACTCCCGATGAGATTCAGCTCTTCCTGAACCGCGTGGACGAGCTGCCCCTCGACGGCAAGTCGGTCGCCCTCTACCTCATGGCGTGCCTGGGGCTCAGGTGCGGCGAGGCGTGCGCTCTCAGGGACGACGAGGTGCAGGGCGGCTTCGCGCGGGTGAGCTCCACCGTGCGCGGGGCTGACGGCTCCGTGGGGCCGACCAAGTCCGAGGCCGGCAGGAGGACGCTCCCAGTCAACAAGCGGCTACAGGCAAGAATCGACCAGTGGCGCGAGGTGCGCGAGTCCCTTGGCATCGGTAACGCGAAGACCCTCTGCTGCAACCAGAAGGGCGGCCTGCTCACGTCGGCGGCGATGCAGAACTGGTGGGCATACGTCCGCGGGTCGCTCGGCTGCGATGGGATGACGCTGCACCAGCTGCGCCACTCCAACCTCTCGATGATGGCCCGTCATATGTCGGTTTTCGACTTGCAGCGTTACGCGGGGTGGAGCTCCATCGCACCTGCTAAGATATACGTGCATGCCGACCTCGACGCCGTTTCCAGGGCGGTCGCCGAGGCGTGGGCGTGAATCGGGCGCACCAATCGCGCACCACTTGGACATACGCAAGAGCTTGAACAGGGGTTTTGGAAATCCGTAAATCCTAGCATAATAGGCGCTTGCTATCCAACATTGGCAAACATTGTCCAACATTGTCCAACACGGATTCGCCACAATCCCAGCTCGTGACGAGTTCCATCCAACATTGTCCAACATTGTCCAACGCTCGGACGCACCAGCCACGCACCACTTTAGGGCATAAAAAAGACCCCCGAGCCGAAGCCCGGGGGTCGCGTCTAACATCTCGGCGGCGTCATGAGGTACACCAGCACGGCGCACACCACGAGGAAGCCGCCCACGCTCAGGAGAACCACGCTAATCGCGCATCCTCTCGGCCATCATGTCCGAGACGGCTTTGGCGATGGCCTCGGCGCTCGCGCCCTCGGGCGTGGAGATGTTCGCGAGCGCG
>OCVV011346605.1_pt1 | contig 10809 bp, 1 predicted proteins | sample 1539721 | NCBI WGS metagenome assembly OCVV01 (sample SAMN02144230, study PRJEB22623) | gut metagenome | biome: sheep rumen | host: Ovis aries | place: New Zealand
CCTCTACAACGACCGCCCCATCTACTACACCCTCGACGGCTCGGAGCCCGACTCCACCTCGACCCGCTACACCGGCCCCTTCCCCCTGGAGCGCTCCGCCACCATCCGCGCCATCAGCTACAACGAGTACGGCGAGGGCGTCGTCAGCGAGCAGTACCTGCTGAGCCACCTCGGCATGGGCGCCAAGATTACGCTGGGCACGCAGTACAGCACCTACAAGTCCATCTACAGCGGCGGCGGCCCCGAAGCCCTCGTCGACGGCCAGCTGGGCAGCAGCGCCACCTACGCCGACGGTCACTGGCAGGGCTACTGGGGCGACAGCATCGACGCCGTCATCCAGCTGCCCACTGCCCACTCCCCACTGCCCACTGAAATCTCCATGCGCTTCATGCAGAACACCTTCGACTGGATTCTGGCGCCGACCGAGATCAAGGTCTACGCCTCGGTCGACGGCAAGGCCTGGCAGCTCGTGGCCGACAAGCACTTCGCCATGGACCCCCGCGAGACCGGCATGCGCCTCAAGAACTACACCGTCCCTATCCACTACCCACTATCCACTACCCACTATCCACTCATCAGAGTCGTCGTCCCCAACCCCGGACCGCTCCCCTCGTGGCACCCCGCCCCGGGGCAACCCTCCTACCTCTTCACCGACGAGATCGTCGTCCGCTGACGCCGACGGCCTTTGTTGCCCCCTGGAGCAGGCTGAAGAAACCGGTTGACTCCCTGGTGACTCCCTGCAGACTCCCTGATGACTCTCTGGAAATCGGGTCGAAACCTGCGCCCAGCCTGCGTTTTGCGCGATTGGCAGCTAGGAAGGCCCCTGAGGCGATGTTTATGTCGCTGACAGCCATTGTGTTGCAGCGGTAGGTCGTGCGCGACACATCGAGGTTATGTTAAATAGAAATCCGCCAGTGGTCAGCGTACCACCTCGATGACGCCGTTGCGCTTGACAAGGCCGTTGTAGGTGCGGGCCGAGAAGCGGTAGTAGTAGGTGCCGTCGGGGCTGCGCGTGGCGTTGGGATCCCAGAACTGGCTTTCGGTGGCGATGTTGCGCACGTGGTAGACGAGCATGCCGGTACGGTCGTAGATCCAGAGTTCGTTCATCGTGTATTGTCCCATCTCCAGCAGGTTGCCCACCATCCAGATGTCGTCGACGCCGTCGCCGTTGGGGCTGACTAGGTTGGGGAACTGGAGGTAGGTGTTGACGATGACGACGGGCACTTGGAGGGTGTCGGTGCAGGTGACGGTGAGGCTGTCGGGTCCGTGGTGCAGCAGGTAGGCGACGAGGGCGACGGGGTATTCGCCCTGCGGCGAGCCGTCTTCCCACTGGTAGGCGGGGCTGGCCTCGCGCAGGGAGTCGGTGTAGCTGGCCTCGGGATCGCGCGGGATGAGCCAGAGGTAGGTGCAACTGTCGGGCAGGCTGGCGTTGGTGAACTGGGTCTCGGGCTGGTGTGCCGGGATGGGTTCGGGGTAGTAGGTGAAGGCGGCCTGCGGGTTGGGGAAGACCCAAAGGAGGGAGTCGTTGTGGACGGTGTCGTAGCAGCCTTCAGGGCTGAGGGCGATGAGCTGGAAGCCGAAGATGCCGGTGGTGTCCATCCGGATGCTGAAGAGCGTGTCGGTGGAGGTGAGGGTGTCGTCGGCGAAGAAGGCCCATGTGCGCGAGAGGGAGGCGGAGGTGTCGCGGAGCTCGAGCAGCGAAGGGATGCATCCCAGTAGGACGGTGTCGTGGGGTGCCCAGGGATCGTCGGCCAGCCGAGCCTCCGGGGTGAGGCGGAAGGCAGTGTCGCGTGGCATGAGGGTCACGTGCACCATGCTGTCGCAGCCGTCGACGGTGGTGTGCGGCACGTCGTAGGTGCCGGGGCCGCCGAAGTCGACATCCTCGTAGAGGTAGGGCCGGTAGGGGCAGATGACGAGGGTGTCGGTGACGTCGTAGACGGGGTAGACGGTCACCACGCGGGTGGCCAGGGAGTCGGCCCCGTGGACGGTGGGCAGGACGACGGTGGCGGTGGAGTCGCCGTGGAAGGTGACTCCCTGCCAGAGGTAGGGCAGGCGGCTGGCGCAGATGAAGACGCTGTCGACGGATTGGTAGTTGTGGTAGACGTGGAGGGTGTAGCTGACGGTGCTGTCGCACCCGGCGGCGTTGGTGCCGACCAGCGTGGTGTCGGCCAGGAGCACCCGGGCGGGGTCGGAATCCTGCGGCAGGTAGCTCACCGGCATGCCGAAGGGGGCGGCGTAGGTGGCGAGGGCGTTCTGGAGCAGGGTGTCGTGGATGACGGACGTGGTGTTGTAGAGCACTTGCAGGTGCATCGTCAGCGAGGAGTCGGCGTTCTGCCAGGTGTGGAGGGTGGTCTGGTGGGTGATGGTGTGTGTGGTGGGGTCGGCTTCGGCAAGGGAGAAGGTGACGCCGTTCCACACGACGGGGAACTCGCCCTCGCAGAGGGAGCGGTAGAGGGTGGTGTCGTGGTTTCGGTAGACGGTGAGTTGGAAGGTGATGAGACTGTCGCAGCCCTGCGCGTTGGGAAGGGTGATGAGGCAACCGGCTGTGTCGGTGGTGAAGGAGATGCCGTTCCACAGGTAAGGGAGGCTGTTCTCGACGACAGTGTGGGCGATGGCGGTGTCGGAGGTGTAGTGAACGGTGAGGTGCAAGGTGGTCACGCTGTCGCAGTTGTGGCTGTTGAGGTCGAGGTGGGGCTGCACGGTGTCGGTGTTGTAGGTGACGCCGTGCCATGTGAAGCTGTCGCAGGCGCCGGCGAGGGTGTCGACGGCCGAGGTGGGCCGCACGTCGAGCACGAGGGTGTGGATGCTGTCGCAGGCACCAGTGGCGTCGACGTGTACCTGGTTGTGAATGCCGGCATCGGTGAAGCCGCTGCCATAGAAGAGGAAGCTCTGGTTGTCGCAGATGGACGCCTGGAGGGTGTCGCGGTAGGTGCCGGCGCTGGTGTCGTTCACCGAGAGCCAGAGGTGGAAGTTGCTGTCGCAGCCTTCGGTGGTGGTGTGGTGGAAGTAGAAGTCGCCGACGGTGGTGCCTGCCAGGAAGAGGGTGTCGCGGTAGCTGTAGGGCAGGAGCGGGTTGCAGATGCGGACGGAGTCAGTCGTGTGGTGGACGGGGTTGACCGTCAGCGTGTGGCTGGCTGGAGGATGGCATCCGTAGGGGTCAGTGGTGAGTAGGGAATAGGTGTTGGTTCCGAGGTTGTAGTTGGATGTGCTGAGGGGCAGGTACCAGTGGTCGCCGCCGTCGGCCCAGAGGGAGTCTCCGTAAGGGATGCCGCCATAGAGCCGCAGGGTGTCGGTGTCGCCGAAGCACAGCCGGTCGGGGCCGGTGATGTAGGGGTAGGTGGGCGGCTCGACACGCATGGGCCAGACGAGGGTGTCGGTGCAGGCGCCTCCGCTGATGCCAATGATGAGGGTCACGGTGTAGATGCCGATGGTGTCGTAGACGGTGTGGCCGTGGTAGCTGTTGGAGGTCTCGCCGTTGCCGAAGTCCCAGAAGGCGGTCTCCACCTGCTCGTTGGTGGGAGCCGGGGTGATGCCGTCGGGGCTGACGGTGCTGCGGTTGGTGAACTGCACGTCGAAGTGGCAGTCGGTGATGGAGACCGTGGTGTCGACCCTGGCCAGCGGCAGACGCGGGCCGCCGAAGGCGCTGAGGGTGAAGTTGCACGAGGCGTTGCCTACGAAGGTGAGGTCGCAGAAATAGGTGGCCATGTCGGCGGTGGGCACCACGAGCGAGCGTTCGGTGCTGATGGTTGTCGGCGAGGTGGCGGTGTACCAGCGGTAGTTGAAGCCGGCGGGTGCCGTGAAGCGGTTGCTGTCGACGATGCCGCAGGTCTCGGCGTCGATGCTCTTGCGCATGCATTCCAGGGTGAAGTAGGCGTAACCGTAGTGGGATCCCTCGTTGCAGTCGTAGGTGGTGAGGCGGACGTAGACTTGCTGGCCGGCATAGGCCGAGACGTCGATGCCCACAGGGGTCCAGTCTTTCCATAGCACGTTGTCGGCGGCTTCGTTCCATCCGAGGTTGCGGTTGGCGATGAAGTCGGCGGCGGCGCACACGGGGTCGATCAGGTTGTAAGCCGAGTCGAGTAGCTCCAGACGGAAGCGCGGCTGGTCGGAGGCGTCGTGCATGGGATCTTGCAGCACGGCGGCGTAGCGCATCATCAGAAGGTTGAAACTCATGGTGTCGATGAAGAGGCTGTAGAGGACGCCTTCGGCTTCGGGCGAGGTGTAGTTGGTGCTCCAGTTGCCCAAGCGGACACTGGAGGTGTAGCCCTCGGGGATAGTACGGAGCAGCCCGCCGGTGCGCGGGTCGCGCTCGGTGGTGTCGTAGCATACGGTGTGGCGGCTGTCGGGGCTGCGTGAGCCGCAATCGATGGCACCGGCTGCGGAATAGGGATTCAGGTAGCTGCCGCTGTAAAAGACCGCCTGCGGCGACTGAAGGTCGGTGGGATTGACGCAGCCCACCCCCTCGACCGGAGCGACAATGTGGAGGGTGTCATTGTAGTCGACGTTGCAGGGGAGGTCAGAGGGGCACTCGGAGTGCATGGCGATGGTATAGCTGTGCAACGGGGTGATGGGGAGAATGATGCTGTCGGCGGTGGGTGTGTAGGTCGCTGAAGCACCGTTGTCGTTGACGGTGAATGAGACTGCCGGAGTGCCCACCTGGTTCCAGGCGAGGGCGATGCTGTTGTTGTCCATGTGCTTGACCCTCATGTCAAAGGCAGCGCAATAGGTGAGGTGCAAATCGTCGACAAAGAGGGTGCGGTTGTCGCCCGACGAGTTGCGCAGGGCTATGAAATGGGCGTTGGATGGAGTGTTGGCAAAGCTGACGAAGTGGTGCTCCCACACGCCTGTCTGTTCGGGTACGATAGTCTTCAGGTTGTGGAATGAGATGGCGTCGGTGGGGTCGCTCACGGTGCCCACCATCAAGCGGGTTCCGGCTTCGGTGGTCATCACCCACAGCCCGATGCTGATCTCCTGCAACGAGTCGACGTCGATGTCGGGGGTGGCGATGGTGCCTGCCACCATCAGTGAGTTGTCGCCGCTACGGCTGACGCTGTCGCTGACGGCCGAGTTGCCCGCCACGCTGTTCCAGTAGCGTGGCTTGAGGTTGGCGGTGTTGGTGTCAAAGTCGATACACAACGGTACTGTCAGGGGCGGGGCCAGGGTGGTTACCTGTTGCGCTTTGGCGCAAGGTGCACCCACGCTGTCGCAGTAGAAATAGAAGTCGTATTCGGTCTCTGGAGTCAGGGTCAAGCGGTAGGGTGTTGTGTCAACGGCCTGGAGAGTCCCGTTACCGCGCACGAACCCGCTCGGTCCGTATTCCACGAAGAAGGTCTCGTCCACGCTGTTTTCGAGACGTACCACGTTGTAGCGTTCCAACGTGGCGGTGGCGAAGTTGGCGCCTTGGCAAGCCTCGATGTGTATATCGTCGAGTTGTACGGTGTGGTAGATCCCGCTGTAGGCTTCGCGGAGACCGATCCACCGCCCTTTCCCGTGGTAGGAGTGGTAACTCACTTTGGCGGTGTGCCATTGTCCATCGGTGATCATCGCTACCGTGTCGAGGGGCTCGAAGGTGTTGCTGTCGAGGGCGTCAGTCAGTACTCCGGCGACAAGCAGGTTGTTGGTAGGGAATCCTGTAGTATTCGTGTAACGGTAGTTGAAGCTGGCCGACAGCATTCCCGCTGAGTCGACAAGCATGTAGGGGAAGGTCATTGTCCAGTTGCCGTTGCTGTTCCATTCCAGGTAGCGATCATAGGTGTGGGTTTCGTTGTTGTAGGCAATGCTATACTGCCAGCCACTGCAACTGTTTTTGTACACCTGGAAGTAGTGCATGTAGTAATTGCTACTTTGGAAATCTTCGCAGTATGGTGCACTCTTGGGCTTGTGCACGGGATAGTAGGTCGGGGACGAGAAGCAGTCGGTCTCGCCGTCGGCATTGGTCTGTCGGTAGCCCATGTAGCGGCTGTTGCTGACGACCGGGAAAGCAAACACGGAGGTGTCGACCATCGTTAGGGAGGGGGTGGAAGAGAAATCGCCCGAACCGTTGGCCGTGAAGAGGTATTGCAGTCCGTAGGCTCCGCTGTCGGAGGAGGTAAAGGTCAGGGTGTCGTAGCGATAGAGGTGTGTCTGGCTGATTCTAGGGGCGTCAAACAGCTGTATCCTTTGGATGTAGAAATTGCCTTGTCTGATGCGTATGGCCACCCGACCGTGGGGCAGTTGACTCAGGTCGGCCACCCATGGGGCGGCATCGTTGTAGCCGAAACTGGAAGCGGTAATGAATGTCGAGGTGTCTGCCGGAGTGGGCAGCACTCCGATTTCCATTTGTTGGGGGATGCTGTTGATGCCACTGATCGTCACGGTCAGGTTGTCGCTCTCCTCGGCCTCGGGCAGCAGGATGTACGTCCAGTGGTTATTGACGTGGTATTCGGGGTAGTAGGAGTAGGTGTAGGAAGAGTAGAAGCGGTAGTAGTTGATGCTGTACCCTTCGGCGGCGTCTCCGGTCTGGCCCACCACCTTCCAGCCGTCCGGCAGAGAGGTATTGTTGTTATTGAAATCAACGCAGTAGGGCAGCGCTACGGGACCGGTTTGCACTTCCAGGGTTGGCATGCAGCCATCGGACATATAAAGGCACCTCCATCGCACGGTGAAGTGGGTCGCCGCAGGCAACCCTTCAATAGTGTAGTTTGCGGTGTTGATGTAGTAGTTGCGGTCCGTTCCCTCGTCGTCGGTCAGCGTCAGCAGCAGCTCCGGGGTGAGATTGTGCCGCACGTGGCAGTGTATTCTGTTGCCGTCAGGCGTGAAATCGAGGATGGGGCAGTTGCTGAAGCCTACGTGATCCAATTCGCTTCCGCCCGAGGCGCTACCTGTGCGGATCCGCAATTCCACGTGGTGCCCAGGGGTTGGGTCGGGCTCGTAGCAGAAATGACGCCACACGGTGTCGAGTACGGTCGTGTCGCCGTCGACAAAGAGGGTGTCGCTTCCGCTCAGGCCGCGAGCAGCGATGTAGAGCGCCGACGACCGGATCGAGGGAAGCCACAGGGTGTCTTCAGTCTGGCCGGGGGCAATGCGCATCGTGCTGCCTGTCATCGTGACAGCCGTGCTGTCGCTGAATGCCCAGCCTCGCGGCAGCGTGTCCTCGTCAAAGGTGTTGCACATGGGGATGCCGTCAATGTACATGACGGGATACTTCGTTGTGGAGAATTGGCCTGCGTAGCTTAGGCAGAGTGTGTCGGTGCCACGGATGGGGGCTACGTAGCACCGGTAGACTGTCATGGAGTCCAGTCCGGTGAAGTGTACTGTGTCCGGCACTGCGACCGTGTCGATCACATCGCTGCCGCCGACCAGCCGAATCCTCGCTGCCGAGGCCCCAAGACTCTCCCAGACCACATCGACCGAGTGCGAACTGAGGTTGGCAAAGGTGAAGTCGCCATAACCGCACACGCCCGCTTGCAGGTCGTCGAGCCATAGTTCGGCGCTGCCGCCGTTCGGCTGGTGATACGACAGCGACACCCGCCCGGTCAGGGTATCGGGCAGCGTCACCCCGTAGTGGTGCCACATCCCGTCGCCGATCATCGCGATGGTGTCCACAGCGTTGTGAATCCATTCGTTAGAATAGCCTTGGTCGAAGTAGGTCATGTGGGAACTGCTCACCCGCACCTCCGATGTCGGGATGATGCTGCGGGCCCAGAAGGTGACCACATTGCCGGCAATGCTGTCGATGTAGGGCAGCGTCAGTTTGTAGGAACCGTAGTTGTTGATCCGGATACTTCGCGAGCCGGAGTGGTGGTAGCGCTGGGTGGTGTCTATGTAGTTGGTGTTGGGCTTGAACCATCTGTACGGGTTGCGGGGCGTGCTGCCGAGGGGGAACAGGGCGGCGTAGCTCCCGTCGAAGTTCTCGCAGAGCGGCTGCGGCTCCCGCGGCGTGTGGGTCGTCAGGTCGAGCAGTTCACATGTCTCCCCGCAAGTGCGGCGGATGCGGAACGAGATGTCGCTGTCGGCAGCCAAACCCCTCACCGTGTGCTCCGTCACACCCACCAAAGTGTCGTATTGGAACGTGGTGTTGTTGTAGCTGTAGCCGACCAGCATTGTGTCCGTCGGCCCCATCGTGTCGTCCCAGGCCAGCGTGACATTGTCGTGGTGCACCTCTGTGATGCGGGCACTGCGTGCCACACAGTCATCGACGCCAACGCCCTGGATGTAGAGGTAATAGGGTGTCTGGTTGAGGATCGCCACATATCGATCTGTCCGGTTGTCCGGTATATGTAGTGCAAGGGTTTGCCATCTGCTTGAAAAGTTGTGGATGGTGTCGATGGGATTGAATGTGCTGGGATCGTCGGCATACGCCATGGTTCCCAGGATGATGCTGTAGCTGTTGCTGTTGGTCGTGGTGTTGCTGCGATACGACACAGACACCTCCTTGCCGCCCAGGGCGTCGATGGGGGGCGTGGCAAGATAGGTCTCCTGGTACATCTGGATGTAGTTGCTACCAATGTAGTGGTTCCCTCCGCCAACCGTCCAGTCGGCCCGCAGAACATAGCTGTAGTTGACGTAGTCGGCGGGATTCTCGCACAGCGTCGACCTCAACCCCACCGAGGGCAGGGTGTGCACCGTGGCGCTGGCCGGCAGGTGGTCGCGACCATAGCACATCGGGTATAGTGTCAGCGTGTAGCTCTGGTCGGGCAGCAAGCCCTCGATCAGTTGTGGCGACCCGGTTCCGACAATCACGGTGTCGTCTGCCAGCGCCCCCTCGGGCCGTATGCCGATACTCATTGTCGGCGTGCCCACCGCCAGCCAGTGCATCACCACCGACGTTGAGTCGACATGGTTCAGCCACATCCGGTCAATGCCGCAGTCCTCCACCGCGATGTTGTCCAGGTAGGCCATCCGCCCCACGCCGTTCTGCTGTTGTTGCACCATCCGGAACGCCAACCGACAGGCTCCCGCCGGCGGGGTCAGCGCCTTGTGGTAGTGCGTCCACTGCGTGTTGTTGGTGATCGTCAGCGTGTCCAGGGGGGTGAAGCCGTAGTACTGGTGCTCGGGCGACGTGCTGTCGCACGTTCCAATCACGACCACCGTCCCGTTGTGGCTGGCACGGTAGTCGAAGTCCACCAGCCACTGCTCCTCGGCGTCGACCGTCACCGGCCCTGCCACCAGTCCGTAGTGGCCGCCCGTGTTGCTGTTCCCGCAGCTGACCATCAGCACCAGGTTCCCGCTCCCCGCGTCGATCAGCCGGGGCTGCGTCTCCGCGTCGTCGAAGTTGGTGCTCCGCGTCCAGCAGGGCGGCATCGCCTCGGCCGTCAGGTCGTTGAAATCCTCCTCCAGCGGCATCACTGACAACCCGCAGGCCGTCCGGAAGCTGGTGCTGTAGTAGTGGCAGAAGTCCCCGGCAAAGCTGTCGGGGTATATCGTCGCCCGGTAGCGTCGGGCTGCACCGAGCCCCGTGAGGGTATACTCCGTCGATGCGGTCGTCCCCACCTCGGTGCCGTCTACCAGCACGTGGAAGGGCCCCGGCTCTGTTGTGCTCCACTGAAGCGTGGCCCCGTTCTCGCTCACCGCCGTGGCGGTCAGGCCCGCGATCTGGCCGCCGCCCGCGATGGCGTAGGTCAGCTCGAAACCGCCGTAGACGACGGAAACGTCGGTGTGGAAATAGATCGTCATGCGGCCGCTGGTGGCGCTGACAGGCGCAAGGGTACCCGTGCCACCGGCGTGGTTGATCAGGAGCGTCCCGTCAGCGTCGCCGTCCCACACGTCAAGGTAGTCGCAGCAGCTTTCGGTGACGTAAGAGCCACCGAGGGAGATGCTCACACCGGGTTGGGTTGTGATGACGACCCAGCCGTTGAAGTAGTTGGAATAGTTGCCATCGGGGCCGCCGTTGTCGTAGATGGTGCCGGTGGAGGTTTGGCAGGCGTCAATGACAAGGGTGTCGTTGTTGACCAGGTTCCACGACTGGGCGGCGGCGCGCCCTGTCCCCAGCAGGAGCAGGGTCGCCCAAAGGATGTGTCTCGATAGCAAGTGGCTGTATTTCATGTGGATGTATTGTTCGTAAAGGTATATAGCAGAGTGCAAATATACGAAAATAGTTTCACACATGCGCGCCTATTATTATAATTTAACAAATCGCACCCAACATATATCATCCCGCAATCACCTATGTTGCCCCGGTGATACCTAGCTGACGCCGTGGTGACTCTCTGGTGACTCTCTGGTGACTCTCTGATGGCTCTCTGAAAACCTAGCCAAAACCCTTGTCCTGGCAGCGATTTGCTAAACCGCCTGAGAGGACGGACTGCCTGGAGACCCCTACCGAACTGATACCCACTGCGTTGCGGAGATAGGTCGTGCACGACCTACCTGAGGTTATGTTAAATAGGATCCCCCGCCGGGGCGCCATCCGCCAGGCATCATGTAGGCATCAACCAGGCATCAACTAGGCATCAACCAGGCATCAACTAGGCATCTTCCATGCATCCCCTCTGCATCATCTCTGCATGTGAGCCTGGGGGATGGCTGGCGCGTGCGGACGTGTTTCTATGTAAGTGGCTGCTTTGTAGTTACTTGCGTGTGTGTGGGTGATTTTTGGCCTGTTTTTGCGGTGTTCGGAGTGCGTTTTTTGTGGTTTTTTTGCCTGCGCGGGGCGGTTTGCGGGGCGGAAAAGGGGCGGGAGGCAAAATTTTTTCGCCCGAGGCGGCACTGATTGACAATGTGTTGCAACGAAGGATGAAATTTTTTTGAAAAAATATTTTGCCGGTTTGGAAAAAGGTTGTACTTTTGCACCCGTTTTCGACAAGAGAACGACAGTTCATAGAAACGGAT
>OCVV011317527.1_pt1 | contig 10805 bp, 10 predicted proteins | sample 1539721 | NCBI WGS metagenome assembly OCVV01 (sample SAMN02144230, study PRJEB22623) | gut metagenome | biome: sheep rumen | host: Ovis aries | place: New Zealand
ATGCGAGACGAAGCTGCTCTGCCTGCGTTTTTCTGCTATTTGCAGTGGTCAGTATGATTACTGACCACTTTTTTACTGGCCACTATCCACTATCCACTGGCCACTATCCACCGGCCACTCATCTTTCGCTGGGGCCGGGGTCGAATTCGCCGAAAATCAGATCGTCAATATCGTATTCCATCGAAAAGCCTCCCTTCGCAAATGACAGCATGCCAAAAATATATGCCCCACAATTGTATATTATGTCTTGCAAGCTGTTTTTGTTTGCGCTATAATAGTTGGGCTTTGTTGCACAGCACATGTAATATTACAATTTCTGGAAAAGGACGAAAGACACATGAGTGCATCCACTGATAAGAAACTGCGGCGGGAAGCCCGTGCCGCCGGCACGGACAAGAAGACCATCGCCGCCCAGGAGGCCGCCAAAAAGGCCGCCCAGAGCAAGCGCCGCTGGATCATCGGCAGCATCCTGGTCGTGCTGCTGATCGCGGCGATCCTGCTGCTCGACTCCGGCATCCTCTACAAGGCCACCACCGCCGTCAAGGTGGGCGATACCGGGCTGAGCCCGGCCGTCGCCAACTACTACTACGGCAACGAGTACGTCAACATGGTCAACACCTACGGCAACTATGCCTCCGTTCTGGGGCTCGACACCTCGTCCGGGGTCGCTGGCCTGCGCAGTCAGGCCTGCTCCATGCTGGAGGAAGGCACCTGGCGCGACTATTTCCTGAATCTGGCCGAGCAGGACGCCGCCCAGGTCATCGCGCTGAAGGCCTACGCCGCCCAGGAGGGCATCACCCTGACCGACGAAGAGATTGCCACCGCCGAGGCCAGTTTTGAAGGGGTCGAGGACTACGCCAAGGCCCAGGGCTACCGCAATGCCGACGCGCTCTTTGCCATGAACTACGGCAAGGGCGTGACCTTTGACATCGTCAAGCAGGCCGCCCGTGACAGCGCGCTGGCCAGCAAGGCTTACAACCACGCCTCCGAGAGCTTCCAGTACACCGACGAGGAGCTGGAGACCTACTACGCCGGTCTGGAAGGCGCCCAGGATCGCTACAGCTTCCTGGTCTATGACGTGAAGGGCGTTGTCGAGGAAGGCGCCGAGAGCGCCAGCGAGACCGCGCTGATGGAGGCGAAGGCCACGGCCGACGCCATCTCCATGGCCTATCAGGACGGCGACGATATCGAGGACATCACCGAGCGCTTTGAGGTCGCCGTGGAGTCCCAGACCGGCGAGCTGCCCACGAACCGCAGCAATGTGACCGGCAGCAGTCTGAGCGCCGACTACAGCGCCTGGCTCCAGGGCAGCCGCGAAGAAGGCGATGTGACCGTCGTTCCCGATTCCGACAGCACCGGCACCTCCGTGGTCGTGTTCCTGTCCCACAACGATAACCACTACCACACCGCCAGCGTCCGCCACATTCTGATCCGCGCCGAGCAGGACGCCGACGGCAACTACACCGACGAGGCAAAGGCTGCGGCCAAGGCCAGGGCTGAGGAGATCCTGGCTGAGTATGAGGCCGGTGAGAAGACCGAGGAGAGCTTTGCCGCCCTGGCGGAGCAGTACTCCGAGGACGCCGGCTCCAACACCAATGGCGGCCTGTACGAGAACGTCGCCATGGGGCAGATGGTCTCCGAGTTCGACGCCTTCTGCTTTGAGGGCCATCAGCCCGGCGACACCGCCATCGTCTACGGCGAGAGCGGCGCTTACGCCGGCTACCACGTGATGTACTACGTGGGCGAGGGCGATCTGTACAGCAATGTCATCGCCGACAACGCCATGCGAAGCGACGACACCAGCGCCTGGATGACCGATCTGCTTCTCCCCTACAACCCGACCGAGACCTTCTGGATCCGTCTGGTCGGCTGATACAGAAATCTTTTTTCACCCCCGGGAACCTTTTTCCCGGGGGTTCGTCTGTATGGTCGAGGACAGGTGCTTTCCGCACCGAAAAAGAAAACCGACCATGGAGGATGAAACCATGAAAAAGATTTGCTGTATCCTGCTTGCCGCCGTTCTGATGCTGTCGCTCTGCGCCTGCGGGCGGCAGAATGCGGCGGCTCCGCAGCAGGCGCCCGCCCCCGCCGGCGCTTTCTACGCCGACAGCGCACCGGCGGAAGCCTATGCCGAAGAAGCCGCCGACTACGGCTTCGCCATGAACACATCGGCCGCTGCCGCCAAGGGCGAGAGCGATGAGGTTCCGGCAGACAACCCGGAGAAGATCATCTACTCGGCCAGCGTCACCGTGGAGACCACGGACTTTGACGGAAGCCTTGCGAAGCTGGAGGAGCTGCTGCATGGCTGCGGCGGCTGGGTGGAGTCCAGCAGCATCAGCGGCGCGAACTTCTATCAGAAGTCCCGCGGCTATGACGGCACCCGCAGCGCAAGCTACACCCTGCGCATCCCCAGCGATCACTTTGACGCACTGATGAACAGTCTCTCCGGTCTGGGGAACGTCCCCTACTCCCACACCTACACCGAAAACGTCAGCTCCCAGTACTATGACACCGAGGCCCATCTGAAGGCCTATCAGACCCAGGAGACCCGGCTTCTCGAGATGATGGAAAAGGCCGAGACCGTGGAGGACATCGTGATCCTGGAAGACCGGCTCACCGAGCTGCGCTGGCGGATTGAGAGCCTGCAGACCAGCCTCCGGAACTGGGACCGCCGCGTCAGCTACAGCACCGTGAACCTGGAGCTGCAGGAGGTGAAGGAATATACGCCCGAGCCGGAGAAGAAGCTCAGCTACGGCCAGCGCCTCTGGCGCAGCCTGAAGGACGGGCTCACCGGGGTGGCGGAGTTCTTTGAGGAACTGCTGATCTGGCTGGTCGGCGCGCTGCCCGCGCTGCTGATCCTGGCAGTACTCTTCCTGCTGCTGCGTCTGCCGGTAAAAAAGGCCGTCGCCCGCCGGAAGGAAAAGAAGGCGGCAAAGAAAGCTGCCAAAGAGGAAGCTGTAAAGAGCGAAAGCAAAGCGGAATAGCGAAAAGAACGCGGAAGGAGGTGCTTCTTTGCCAAGCGCCTCCTCCCTGCTGTCGACAAACTCAGGTCTGTCATCCTGAGCGGAGCCGAAGGATCTCGAACATTTCGTAAGCGGTAAAAAGGAGATCCTTCGTCGGCTCCGCCTCCTCAGGATGACAGCCGTATCCGGGTTGTACAGACTTTGTCGACACGAGAAAAAGGACGCGGCTGTGAACTGCCCGCGTCCTTTTTTCTTATCATCTATTCACTTGTGCTTCTCAGATCATTCCTCTTCGGCGGCCTGCTGATACAGGTGCATCATGGTCAGGCTCTCCGGGTAGTGGGAATTGGCGGCAGCGTAGAGGAGCATGCCCTCACGGAAGTGCTGGCGCAGGGACTGAGAAAAAGTCTTGTTGTTCTTCATAATGGGTCTTGTTTCCTTTCCCGACAGATGCGATCCCCGGCCCCTTGCCGGTTCTTCGCCGGGCACCCTCCTGCGGCCCGACTTGGGATTTTGGGCCGGAGCGCTGTGCCCCTGTCGTTGAAGCGTATTATACTCATTGCACAAAAACAGTCAAGAGAAATTGTGCACAATATCCAAGTGCAGACAAGCTTTTTTCTCGCCCGCTCCCCCGGCTCCGGCGGCCTTATCGATCGTTTAAGCACAGTCAAAAAGTCCGATCTCCCGATATTTTACCGTGGAAATCGGACTTTTTGTGCAATTCAGGCTGATATATCAGCTGTTCTTTGCCTCGTTCTGCTCCCGGATGCGCCGGATCCAGCACTGGTGGCACATGGCCACATAGCTGTCGTTGCCGCCCAGCATCACCTGGCTGCCCTCGGTGACGATGCGGCCCTCGCCGTCGATGCGGGCGTTGACCGTGGCCTTGCGGCCGCAGCTGCAGACGGTCTTGATCTCGGTCAGCGAGTCGGCCAGCTCCATGAGCCGCCGGGCCCCCGGGAAGAAGTGGGTCAGAAAATCGGTGCGCAGGCCGAAGCACAGCACCGGCAGATCCTCCTCATCCACCAGCAGGCGCAGCTGGTCGATCTGCTCCGGCGTGAAGAACTGGGCCTCGTCGGCAATGATCACGTCGTGCTTTCCGGCCGCATGGTAGGCCTCCCGGATATCCTCCTCCGGCGTGATGATGCGGGCGCGGGCCTCCAGCCCGATGCGGCTGCGGATCACGTCCGCCCCGTCCCGGGTGTCGATGCTGGGCTTGATGAGCCAGACGGACATGTCCCGCTCTTCGTAATTGAACTTGGTGATCAGCGCCTGGGCGGATTTGGAAGAGCCCATGGCCCCGTATTTGAAATATAATTTTGCCATTTCCCTTCATCTCCTGAAAACTGACCACTGGCCACTGGCCACTGATCACTAATTTTGCGTCAAATGGGCGCGGACGCGCTCGATAACCATCTCCAGCGCCACCTTGTTCTGCCCGCCCTCGGGGATGATCACGTCGGCCCGGCGCTTGCTGGGCTCCACAAACTGCTCGTGCATGGGCTTGACCGTGGTCAGATACTGTTCGATCACGCTCTCCAGGCTGCGGCCCCTGTCCCGCACGTCCCGCACGATGCGGCGCAGGATGCGCACGTCGGCGTCCGTGTCCACATAGATCTTGATGTCCATCTCCCGGCAGAGCTCCCGGCTCTCATAAATCAGAATGCCCTCCACGATGATGACCCGGGTAGGCCGGATCGTGACGGTCCTGTCCGTCCGGTCGTGGATCGAGTAGTCGTAGACCGGGCACTGGATGGCCCTGCCGCGCTTGAGCTGCTTCAGGTCGCGGATCAGCATGTCCGTATCGAACGCGTTCGGGTGGTCGTAATTGAGCTTCGTGCGCTCTTCATAGGACATGTCGTGGTGCGCCTTGTAGTAATTGTCGTGGTGGATGACCGAGACGTCCGGCCCGAAGCATTCGATCAGCTTGCGGGTGATGGTGGTTTTGCCGCTGCCGGTGCCGCCGGCGATGCCGATGACCATAATAGCGCTCATAATGACCCCTCCGCCCCTTCGGGGCACCTCCCTCCGGTCGTCTCTCGCCTGCGGCAATAGTCCTTTCGTGGGAGGCGTTTTCTTTTATCATATCACAAGACAGTGACTGTTTCAATTTGACTTTTCTCTTTTTCTTGTCTATACTCAAAGCAAGAACACAGTAAGGAGGAAATCACTATGATCCCCACTCCCCATATCAACGCGAAGAAAGAGGACATCGCCAAGACCGTCCTCATGCCCGGCGATCCCCTGCGTGCCAAGTTCATCGCCGAGACCTTTCTGACCGATCCCGTTCTTGTGAACAACGTGCGCGGCGTGCAGGGCCACACCGGCACCTGGAAGGGCGTTCCCGTGACGGTCATGGCCTCCGGCATGGGCATCCCGGCCATCGGCATCTACAGCTGGGAGCTCTTCCACTTCTACGACGTGGACAATATCATCCGCATCGGCTCCGCCGGCGCGCTGCAGGACGATCTGAAGCTGCGCGACATCGTGGCCGGGCAGGGCGCCTGCACCAACTCCAGCTACGTCAAGAGCTTCGGTCTGGGCGACACCGCCACCTTCGCCCCCATTGCGGACTTTACGCTGCTTTCCAAAGCCGTGGAGGCCGCCAAGGAGCACGGCGTGGACATGCGTGTGGGCAACCTGCTGGTCTCCGACACCTTCTACTCCGCCATCGGCGCCTCCAAAAACGACGAGTGGAAGCGCATGGGCGTGCTGGCCGTGGAGATGGAATCCGCCGCCCTGTACGCAAATGCCGCCTACGCCGGTAAGCGCGGGCTCTGCATCTGCACCATCTCCGACCACATCTACCGTCCGGAGGATAATCTGTCCGCCGAGGAGCGCCAGAACTCGTTTACGCAGATGATGGAAATCGCGCTCGATACGGCGGTCAAGATGGCCCAGCTTTAACAAATCCGAAGCCGCAGGCTTTGGATTTGAAAGGAAAACTCCCCTGGGATTCTTCGCTGCGCTCAGAATGACAGCACGGAGCTTTTGTCCGTTGAAAACAAAGCGCCGAGTATTCGGCGCTTTGTTTTGCTTTTGCGAACCGTTTACATAAGAAATTATAAGATTTGGGGGAGCCTTTTTCGCGCACATAGCGCTTGATTTGTCATGCTTTGACATGCTATAATATTTCTGCAATGGACAAGGATATCAAGTCCTGAAAAAAATTTTAAATGGAGGAAAAACATGAAAAAGATTCTTGCTCTCGCTCTGGTTCTTTGCATGGTCTTCGCTCTGTGCGCCACCAGCGCCTCTGCCGAAAGCGATGTCAAAGTCGCGATGATCACCGACTACGGCGATATCACCGACCAGTCCTTCAACCAGACCACCTACGAAGCCTGCAAGGCCTTCTGTGAGGAAAACGGTGTGGACTTCACCTACTACAAGCCCGCTTCCGACTCTGACGAAGACCGCGTCTCCATGATCGAGAAGGCCATCGACGACGGCTTCACCGTCATCGTGATGCCCGGCTTCGCCTTCGCTCCCGCTATCGCCGCCACCGTTGAAGACTATGAGGACGTGACCTTCATCGCGCTGGACGTCTCTGAGTTCGACCTGACCTCCGCCGGTCTGGAGACCCTGCCCGCCAACCTCTACTCCGCTGTCTACCAGGAAGAGCTCTGCGGCTACATGGCCGGCTACGCCGCTGTGAAGCTGGGCTACACCAAGCTGGGCTTCCTGGGCGGCATGGCTGTTCCCGCTGTTGTCCGCTACGGCTACGGCTTCGTGCAGGGCGCTGACGCTGCCGCTGCCGAGCTGGAGCTCAAGGATGTTGAGATCAAGTACGCTTACGGCAACCAGTTCTACGGCGACGCTGACATCACCGCTGCCATGGATACCTGGTATGCTGACGGCACCGAGGTCGTCTTCGCCTGCGGCGGCGGTATCTACACCTCCGCTGTTGACGCTGCCAAGAAGGTCGACGGCAAGGTCATCGGCGTTGACGTTGACCAGGCCGGCGTCATCCAGACCTATGCCGAGGCTGACGACACTTCCATGACCATCACCTCCGCCATGAAGGGTCTGGCCGCCACCGTCAACACCGAGCTGGCCGCCGTTCTGGACGGCTCCTTTGAGGGCGGCAAGGTTGAGAACCTGGGTCTCGTGTCTGAGGTTCCCGAAGAGAACTACGTGCAGCTGGCCGGTTCCACCCAGTTTGCCGACGGCTTCACCGCCGAGGACTATGCTGCTCTCGTCGTCGCCATGTTCAAGGGTGAGATTGAGGTCAACAACGACACCACCATCGCCGCTGCCGACAACGCCACCGTCGTGACCGTCAACGATCTGGGCAACATCAAGTAATTCTCCCATCCGCACGAAAAAAGGACATGCCTTGTGCATGTCCTTTTTCCTGTTTTCCGTCTTCTTTTTCTTTCGGCAGATTCCATTTCAACTTTACAATATCGCCCCCTTTGTAGTATTATAAACAATAGAGTTTCGTTCAAAAACGGAAGAGGGAGGTAGATACGCTTGGAGAGTCCATACGCGATCGAGATGCTTCACATCACGAAGCGATTCCCCGGCATCATCGCCAACGACGACATCACCCTGCAGCTGAAAAAGGGAGAAATCCACGCCCTGCTGGGTGAAAACGGCGCCGGCAAGTCCACACTGATGAGCGTTCTCTTCGGCCTGTACCAGGCAGAGGAAGGCATCATCAAGAAGGACGGAAAGGAAGTCAAAATCAAGGACCCGAACGATGCCAACGACCTGGGCATCGGCATGGTGCACCAGCACTTCAAGCTGGTGGAATGCTTCACCGTCCTGGACAACATCATCCTGGGCGTGGAGCCGACCAGGCACGGTTTCCTGCAGAAGCAGGAGGCCCGGGCAAAGGTCATGGCCCTGTCCGAGAAATACGGACTGGCCGTCAACCCCGACGCGCTGATCGAGGATATCACCGTCGGCATGCAGCAGCGCACAGAGATCCTCAAAATGCTCTACCGCGACAATGAGATCCTGATCTTCGACGAGCCCACCGCTGTGCTGACCCCGCAGGAGATCGACGAGCTCATGCAGATCATGAAGAATCTGGCCGCCGAGGGCAAGTCGATCCTGTTCATCTCCCACAAGCTGGCCGAGATCATGGCCGTGGCCGATCGCTGCACCGTGCTGCGAAAGGGCAAGTACATCGGCACCGTCAACACCAAAGACGTAACGATGGAAGAGCTCTCCGCCATGATGGTGGGCCGCAACGTCAATTTCCACGTGGAGAAGAAGCCCTCCACCCCCGGTGACGTGATCCTGGAGGTGCAGGATATGAGCGTGGCCTCCAAGGTCCACAAGAACGACGCCGTCAAGCATGTGAGCTTCAAGGTCCGCGCAGGCGAGATCGTCTGCATTGCCGGCATCGACGGCAACGGCCAGACCGAGCTGGTGTACGGTCTGTCGGGTCTGGAGCCGCTCAAGACCGGAAAGCTGCTCTTAAACGGGCAGGACATGACCCACGCCTCCATCCGCAGGCGCTCCACCTCCGGCATGAGCCACATCCCCGAGGACCGGCACAAGCACGGCCTGGTGCTGGACTATTCGCTGGAGTACAACATGATCCTGCAGCGCTACTTTGAGCAGGACTTCACAAGCCGCGTAGGCTTCCTGCGCCGGCCCAACATCCGCGAGTATGCCGACAGGCTCATCGAGCAGTACGACGTGCGCTCCGGCCAGGGTGCCATCACCACCACCCGCGCCATGTCCGGCGGCAACCAGCAGAAGGCCATTATCGCCCGCGAGATCGACAAGGATCCCGACCTGCTGATCGCCGTGCAGCCCACCCGCGGTCTGGACGTGGGCGCCATCGAGTATATCCACAAGCAGCTGGTCGCCCAGCGCGACGCGGGCAAGGCCGTTCTGCTGGTCTCCCTGGAGCTGGACGAGGTCATGGACGTGCCCGACCGGATTCTGGTCATGTATGAGGGTGAGATCGTCGGCGAGCTCGACCCGAAGAAGACCACGCAGGAGGAGCTGGGCCTCTACATGGCCGGCGCCAAGAGAGACGAGGTGAAGGCATGAAAAAAATCCTGAAAAACAACGCCGTCCAGTCTCTGATCGCCTCGCTGATCTGTATCGTTCTGGGGCTTTTGATCGGCTATATCGTGCTGCTGTTCATCAACCCCGCCGGCGCGGGCGAGGCCATTCTGGCGGTCATCAAGAATTTCTGGAACTATTCCCGTGCAAATCTGCAGCTGAAGAACTTCGGCAGCACCCTGGTCAAAACCGCGCCTCTGCTGATGTGCGCGCTGAGCGTGCTGTTCGCCTATAAGGTGGGCCTGTTCAACATCGGCGCCGCCGGTCAGTATGTGGTCGGCGCCTGCGCGTGCCTGCTCGCCGCACTGGCCTGGGGCTGGAGCTGGCTCCCCTGCCTGCTGTTCGCCATGATCGTCGGTGCGCTGTACGGCGCGATCGTGGGCCTGCTCAAGTCCTTCTGCAACGTCAACGAGGTCATCTCCGGCATCATGCTCAACTGGATCGGACTATATACCACCAACATGATCCTGGCGACCGTCAAGGAGTCCACCAGCCCCTACACGCTGCATCTGAAGAATGCCGCGCCCCAGGCCATGCTGCCGACCATGGGGCTGGAGGAGCTCTTCAACAACAAGAACGTGACCATCGCCGTGCCGCTTTCGATCCTGATCGCGGTCATCATCCTGATCATTCTGGACAAGACCCGTCTCGGCTACGAGCTGAAGGCCACCGGCAACAACAAAAACGCCGCCAAATACGCCGGCATGGCGGAGCGGCGCAACATCATCCTGACTCTGATGATCGCCGGCGCTCTGGCTGCCCTGGGCGGCGCCTTCCTGTACCTGACTGACTTCGAGCAGTGGTCCGTCACCCAGTCCTCCGTGCCCGGCATGGGCTTCAACGGCATCGCCGCCGCCTTCCTCGGCGGATTGAATCCCATCGGCACCATCTTCGCCTCCTACTTCATCCAGCACATCACCGTGGGCGGCGCTTTCGTAGACAAGACCATGTACTCCTCCCAGATCTCCGATCTGATCTCCTCGATCATCATTTACCTCTGCGGCTTCGTGCTCTTCATCAAGTACGCCATGAATCAGGGCATTGCCAGGAGCGAGGAAAAGCAGAAGCACAAAGGCTCGAGAACCGGCATCGACACTGCGAAAGGGGGCGAGAAGTAATGCTGCTTTTGATCCAGTACACTCTGATTTTCGCGTCGGTTCTGCTGCTGGTGGCGCTGGGCGGCTGCTTCTCCGAGCACTCCGGCGTCATCAACCTGGGCCTTGAGGGCATCATGGTCATCGGCGCCCTGGGCGGCGCGCTCATGATGCGCTTCCTGCCCTCCGCCACCCCCGCCATTCTCATGCTCCTGCTGGTGCTGCTGGGCGCCATCGTCTTCGGCGTGGCCTACTCGGCCCTGCTGGGCGTGGCCTGCATCAACTTCAAGGCGGACCAGACCATCGTCGGCACCGCGCTGAACATGCTGGGCGTCGCGGCTGCCACCGTTCTCGTGAAGGCCATCAACACCGCCGCGAACCCCGACGACGTCTCCTCCGAGATCCAGTACGCCGGCGCCAAGAAGGCCTTCCTCGTCAACATCAACGGCTTTGAATTCAACTGGTTCATGCTGATCGCCGTCATCATGCTGGTCGTCGCCTATGTGGTCCTGTACAAGACCCGCTTCGGCCTGCGCCTCATGGCCTGCGGCGAGCATCCCCAGGCGGCGGACTCCGTGGGCATCAACGTCTACAAGATGCGCTGGGCCGGCGTCCTCATCTCCGGCATGTACGGCGGTCTGGGCGGCATCTGCTACATTCTGGCCGGCGTCAGCCTCTGGAAGTTTGAAAACGGCGTGGCCGGCTTCGGCTTCCTGGCCCT
>OCVV011196247.1_pt1 | contig 10801 bp, 9 predicted proteins | sample 1539721 | NCBI WGS metagenome assembly OCVV01 (sample SAMN02144230, study PRJEB22623) | gut metagenome | biome: sheep rumen | host: Ovis aries | place: New Zealand
GGCAGCAGATTTCATCGTAAAGACAATGAGCAAAGAAGATGCGGAGTGGTTCCGCCAGAACTCCTACGAGAACGCCGTCTGGGACTACAACCACGGCATGTATCGGGCGGAGAAGCGGGGAATTGCAAAAGGAGAACGGCGAAAGGCACTTGAGACAGCAAAAAATGCACTTTCTATGGGTCTTATAATTGAGCAAATATCTAAACTGACAGGCCTACCTGTAGAGGAAGTGCAGGAGCTTGCCAAGGGAATGTAGAACACCTGAAGTATTGTAACAGTAAAAACGAAAATCTCCGAAGGTCTCTTTCCATAAAGAAAAGATTTCCATGATATTGCGTTTCGATAAGTCTGACTATGTTATTAAGGCCCTTAGATGGACAAAAAGAAGCCCTCCTGTGAAGTAAAGTAAATCACAGGAGGGCTTCTTTTGTTTAGCTTATGCCAGGCATAGCCCGGCATATTTTAAGCTATTACAGCTTAACTCGCATAACAACTGGGACAGCCATAGACATAGCTGGCTCGATGTCCTTGTATTTGTCTGAATCCATCAAGAGGTTGCTCAAACCAATGCGGAGGCAAGTAGAAACAGAGCAGTTCTTTCCAGCAAATACCTGGAAGCCTGGTGCTACGAATGCTTCTACACCGTAGTCTCCGAAGACTTTTCCAGCTGACTTGAAGCCAACGATATCTCCCAATTCTCCTGTGAGGAAGAGTTTGTCAGATACCTTGAAGCGGATAGCGAGCATGTTCCACATTGCACTGTGTGAAGCGGCGTTGCTCTGAGCAGTCCATTTGTTTGCTGAAGACAAGAAGTAAGCACCAACATGTTTGTTGTAATCTTTTACATCCATCTTTGTTGCACCGTAATCAGTGATGCGGCTCAAGTTGGTGAAGAATGTAACGCTGAGCGGACCGTCTGCATAGCGGAAGCGGATATCAGCATTGTATTCTGTAAGCTCACCTTCGTAGAAGCCCAAAGAACCGCCGAATGTTGCTTTGAGAGCACCCCAAGCCAATGGCTGAACATGCAATGCAAGTGCACGCTGAGCCTGACCGTTCGTGATATTAGCCTGTTTGATGACAAACTGAATGTCCCATGTCTCGAGACGAGCGTCGATGCGGGCAGCGAGACCTGAGTAGTAGTTTGAACCATCCCAAGTTGTTGCTCCGTCCAAAGAAACGGCAGCCAAGTCAGCCTTCAAAGTGAGGGCGTCGAATTCACCCAGGTATGAAATATAACCTGTGGCATGTGCTGAGCCTGCAAATGATGTGATGTCATCGACCTGCAAAGTGATTGCCTTTTTGAACATAGAACCGAGCTTATAAGCTGCGAATGTCTCACCACCGAGGTTAGAGGCATCTGCATCGTTTTTAAGCTGGTAAGCACCGTTCATTACACCGTCTTTCCAGTATCCTGCTGTGAGAGTGAATGCACCTGCTTTTACATAGGCATTGTACTCGTTGAGAGTAAGTGTACCATTTGAGCCTTTCGGGTCAATTCGGACATTTACGCCACCGAAGTCGTTAGATGCTGACATTTTGAATGTGTCAGAATCTCCGCCGTATGCTGTATTTGAGAGCATATAGGTCTGGAATTTCTCGCCGTTAGCAGTAGCAGAGTAGCTGTCAGCCTTCATAACTCGGCTGAATGCAACTGCCTGAGTTCGGTAGTTACAGGTGAATTTTACATCAGCGAAAGATGCGCCAAATGCTAATGTAGCAAGGGCCAAAGTACTAATAATTTTTTTCATTATCTTTTTTCCTCCATATTTCCTTTACGCTACACTAGAGGGCAACGTGAAGCATGAATGGAATCTCAACAGTTGCATTCTTGGGTCTGCTCCAGCCTGTTGTAGAAATGATAATACCTGTAGAAACATCAACACCTTTAGCCGCTGTGTATTTGATGCTTGGAATCAAGTCAAGCATACCTGTGTAGCTGCTGTCGAATTTCTGATATTCCCACTCTACAGTCATAAGGACATCAATCTTCTCTGAAGCTTTGAGTGTCAAGCTGACCATATCCCACACGCTGAAGTCTTGTTCTACTCCTTTGTATGTGAGATTGTTCATTGTCGTGAGAGCCATATTGTCTGCCAAATCATAGCGAGCGCGTGCATCGATTGCCCATTCAATATTTGTTGAAGCGGCACGACCGAATGTGAAGCCTACTACGAAGTCCAAGTTCTCTTTGAGGGTTTTGTTCTCAAGGAATCCTGCGAAAGCATAAGCGTTTTTTGCAGGGTTTTTGAACATTGCTGTGAGTTTTGAGCCTTCACCAATGTTCATTCCTGTCTCAACTCCCCATCCTGACTGAGAGTTGATACCAGAAGCTGCATCGTAAGCATTTGTTACGAGGATACCTGTGGCATAAAGACCGTCAGCCTTGTATGTCAAAGATGTTGAGAGAGCAGTTGTACCGTTTACAGTTGCGATGTTGTTGATGTCTTTTGCAACTTCACCGTTTGCAACACCGTACTTATATCGCTCGTACTGTTTGCCTTCCCATTTTCCTGCGTCTTTGTTCATTCGGTTGACAGAGCGTGTCTCCCAAACACCAGACTGGAGTGTGAAAGCGCCGTTGAAGAAGTTTACCCAACCATAGTAGTGGTCGAATTCTACAGTTTTTGTTCCTTCAGCACCTTTAGCGATTGTTGGGTCAACATCAAGCTGAACGCCTGCATTGTCATTTTTGAGTGTGAATTTTACACAACCCTTGTTTTTAGCATAACCTGTGTATTTGAGGTTGCCGTTGTCGCCGATGAAGTCGGCTTTCTGTGTATATTCGAGGCTAACATCTGCAAAAGCTGCGCAGAGAGCCAATGCTGTAACAGACAGAGCTGCAATTATCTTTTTCATAATCTACTTTCCTCCTCTATACCATTACAAAGCAACTGCGAATACAACAGGGATAGAAATCTTTGTTGTGATTGTGTGATCTGAATCTTTGAACTCAGTTGAGGCACCGATTTCAGCGAACTGGAATTTGAAGCCGGCTGTGAGGCTTGCATTCTGATTGAATGAGTAAACGAATCCTGGAATTACGCTGAGAGTGAAACCACCGAGGTCGCGTACATTCTTGGTTTCTGTACCATCGTTAGCAGAGTTGGCCTGGTTGCGGAGAAGATCACATTCAGCTTCAGCAGTGAGCTGAGCCTTGATTTTGTCATTTGCTTTGTAAGAGAGACTTACCATATCCCACAAGTGGAATGTGTTCACGTCATATTTCTGATCTTTTGCTTTTTCAGTATCCAATACAGAAAGATTGTTCATTGTTGTCAAAGTAAGAGCGTCAGAGAGCTTGAAGATTGCACGGAAGTCAATACCGAACTCATGGTAGTTGTGCTCAACTTTGTCGCCGTTGCCTGTAAGGTCAAGACCGGCTGTGAAACCGAACAAGAGTGATGACTCACCGAGTTTTGGAGCTACGAAAGCTGCGAATGAGAACTCATTGCGAACCATTGACTTAACAACCAAGTTGAGGTCAAGGCCTGCTGTGTGAAGGGCAGCTTCTGCAGCGAAACCTGAGAAGAACTGGATGTCGTAATCGTTTTCACCATAGCTTTTGTCTGAATCCCAGCGGCCTGTGCCACCCCATTTGTTGTCTACAGCAACGCCTTTGATCATGAAGTAGGTGTCATCGTTTGGTCGGACTGTGTAAGCGAGAGCTGTAGAAACTTTCTGTGTTGTCTCCATTACAGTGAAATACTTGCTATTTCCGGCAGGAATAGTTTTACCGCCCTCTTTTTTCTGTGCTACAGTAGCTGTGAGGTTGTCGACATCGTAAGCCATTTTACCGCCGACAACACCGAGTGGATAACGCATAAAGTCGTCATCTTCCCACTCGCCCTGCTCTGCGTCGAGCAAGTTTGTATATCGGCTCTTCCATTTACCTGTTGTAAGCTGGAGGTTACCGAAGTTCATCCATGCGTAATATTCCTTAAGTTTGCTAGCTGAGAATGCAGTTTTTCCAGTTGCATTCGGCTGAACATCAAGAACAAATCCAGCAAAGTCGTTTTTCGCGGTAATTACGATATCTGACTCCGCATCTGCATAACCTGACTGGTTAAGAATTGAGCGCTCCTGGCTAATTGTCTCACTTCCAGCAGCAACAACTTTCTTGTTGGTCTCTTCGTACAGACTTCCCTTCATATTGTATTTGAGAGAAACATCTGCTGCGAAGACAGCTGAAAGGGTCAATGCAGCAACAGACAGCACTGATACGATTTTTTTCATAGGAAAAAATCCTCCTTTTTTTAATAGGAAATTTAAACCAACGGTTTTTTTAATTCCCTTTTGCAAACAGATTACCACTCGTTTTCCATGTGGTCAACGGAAATTTTTGAAATTTTCCGCCAAAAGTGTAACTATTTCTGTCAACTTTTGTTGTAATACCGAAATTTCAGTAGTATTCCGTCATTTTTCCGCCATGAATTAAGGTTATTTTTTGGTAACCAAAACGAATGAGAACTGTTTTATAGATTTTCGGCAGGGGGTGGGGAAATCTTGAGGGCTAACAAACGCCCGCTGTAATCTCACGGATTTGCTCGATGCTCATTCCAAGAGATTTCGCAATTATTTCGACAGAGACACCGTTTTTAAAGAAACTTTTGGCATTCGCAATGACGTTTTCCTCTTTAGCCTCTTGATAGGCTTCTTGATAGGCCTCTTTGTATGCTTCCTTGTATGCTTCCTTGTATGCCTCTTTTCGCTCTTCCTTAATCGTCTGTTCCCATGTCATATATTGATTTCTCCAGAATGAGTTCTTTTTTATTAGAGCGACTTTTTCATTCAGTTTGCGGGTGAAGTCATTGTCTGCCCTTTCACCACGCAAATACTTGAAGAAAAGTTTCTCATCCTCGGATTCAAGTTTATCACACTTAGAAGCGTTAAAAAAGACCTTGTAAGTTCTGTCTTCCAATTTCGTCTCTTTGTCCTCTGCGCAGATATTCTCGAAAGAATAAACAGGAAGACCTTTATTGAAAATATCAGACAGACAAATGAAGATGATGTATGTATCCTTCAACTCGTCGTAGTCGATTCCGGCGTTAAGGTTATCCATGTCAATTATGCTCTGATAATATCTTGACCGTTTGGGAAGGTTCTCTTTCTTTACGGTCTGCATCTCAAGATCGAAAATTCGGTTGGAATCCTTCGTATAGACATCGAATCTGACAGTTTTTGAGTCAAGCCCCTCCTGCATAGTCCGTTCCATCTGCGGTGGTTCCAGATGATCAATTTTGATATGAAGCAGGATTTCCAGAAGATGCTTACAAAGATCCGGGTTTGATTCCATCACTTTGCAAAAGATAAAGTTGTTCGCCAATGTGAGCGAATTCCACTTTTCTTCCAGCGTCATTGGTTTTTCTGATTTTGTCATAAAAAATCTCCTATACATAAAATTTCCGAGAATTCGCTTTCTAAATTCTCTGTAGTATATATAGGATTTAAAATTCGGTTTTCGGCAGTTATGAGCGAAAAAAAATGATTCTTTTTAGGCGGTCCTTTTTTTATTTTCTAAGTCCCTGAACTACCAAATCAATGCTGTCTTTGACTTCACTGACATCTTTTTTGTTGAGGACTGCAATTTCAAATATCGCTGACTCAACCAGGGAATAGAGCATGTTGTTCACTGTTTTGACGGGCATTTTTTTGAATTCACCACGCTTCTGCCCTTCGATAATAATCATGCTGAGAAGGTGCTTGATTCGGATTACACGGCGGTTAACCCTTTCTTCGGCACTGACTCCTGTTTTCTGCAAATTAATCAGGTAAATCAAAAGGACATTGAAAAGAGGCCTGTTCCCGTTGCAAGTGTCGATGACCCAGTACATGAGCTGTCGCAGGCATTCTTCAGCGGAGAGATTTTTGTCACCAAGAATTTCCATAAGGCGGCTTTCAAGCTCTCCTGTCATCTGCTTGATGCTCCAGGTGAAAATTTCCCGCTTATTCTTGAAGTAAATGTAGAGAGTTGTTCGGGTGATTCCGCAGGCATCGGCTATTTTCTGAAAAGTAACATCATCATAGCCTTCACGGGTAAAGAGTTCCAGCGATTTTTCAAGAATTTCGTGCTTTCGCTTGTCATGCTCAACTACGATAGCCATTATCTTCTGCCCCGGTTAGAGTTGAACTTGTTGCGTGGAGATTTTTTGTTCCATTCGCCTCTTTCACCGCCAGAAGCCCGGCCTTTTTTCTCTCTTTCGCTTCCGTTGTACATGTAGAAAGTTGTGTCTAAGTTTCCTGCCTTGAGGTCTTTTAAGGTGCTTGCGTAGTGTGCGATGCACTCCTGGAAATGCTTGTTTGAGGTGATTACGCCGATTTCCCAGCCAGGGAAGTCTGTGAAGAGGGAAGACATGCTTCGGTAAAGCTCTTTTGCCTGCTCTTCTTCGCCAAGGCGCTCGCCGTAAGGCGGATTACAGATGATGAGACCGTTTTCGTAAGGGGCCTTGAGGTTTTTAAAGTCTGATACATCAAAATCCGGGCGTTCGATTCGGGCGTCAGAGCCAATCATCTGAAGGGCACGGCCAGCCATGACACAGGCGTGTTCAGCGTTTGTTCTTGAGCGCTGGATTGCGCTTGGGTCGATGTCTGTTCCTGTGATACGGCATTCGACATCAGTGCGGATTTTTTCGGCTTCGGCGCATTTGATTTCGTGGGCGCGGTTTGCGTTAAAAATCGGAAGATTTTCGAGGGCAAAACGGCGGCCAAAGCCCGGAGCCACATTGTGAGCATAAAGGCAGGCTTCGATTGGAAGTGTTCCAGAACCGCAGAATGGGTCGTGCAAAGGGATTTTTCGCCTCCAGAGCATGAGCTGAAGCATTACTGATGCCGTTGTTTCGCGCAAGGGGGCAACGCCGCCGTCTGTGCGGTAGCCCCGCTTATGAAGTGGCAGGCCGCTCAAATCAAGGCAAATCTGAGCCTCGTCTTCAGTGATGAAAACCCTGATGTCGCTTTCTTCGCCACTTTCAGGCAGGCTTGACATGCGCCAGACATCACCAAGCTTTTTGTAAATTGCCTTCTGGACGATTCCCTGAATGGCATGTTCTGAATTCAGCTTTGATTTGTAAGTTCGCACCTTATCGACGGTGACTTTAGAGTCTTTTTTGAGAAAATCCTGCCATGAAATTGAGTAAACTCCGTCAAAAAGCTGATCAAAGTCTTCGGCTTGATAGCGGGCAAGCTCCAGATAGACACGGTCAGCCGTACGAAGGCAAAGATTAGCACGAAAAAGTGCGTCATCATCACCAGTGAAAAAAACACGGCCTGGCGCGTTTCCGTTTAATTTGTAACCAAGAAGCTTAATTTCGTTTCCCAGAGTTTTCTCTGCGCCCACAGCGCACAATGCGACAAGATTATTCATGGTGACAGTGTACACTATTATGACATTTTTGTCAAAAGTGTCATTCAAAGCAGAAATCCGTGCGGGGAAAATTGCATGTGCACAGGGCTGAAACTAGAAAATCTGGAATTTATAACTTAAAGTCAAATCGAACCAGCTGGAAGCCGCACCACTGTCTGCAACGCTGGATAAAGTGTATGAGCTTTGCGTACTCTTTTTTTCGTATGTAGAGCCTCTTATGACGGGCATATAGAAATAACTGGCAGTCAACGCAAGAGAATGTCTGCCGTATATTTTGTATTCCAGCCCAAAATTCCACTTGAAGGCCGCAAATGAATCTATGGTCTTATCAGCATAATCTTTTTTTGTCAGCAGGTGGCTGTCATAAGAAATTGCATAAACATATGGCGCGAAGAAAAAACCTGCCGTCACTGAAAGATTTATGGGCAAATCAAGGGAAAAATCACTTCCCAGCCAGAGATAATCAGATATTCGCTGATAACTGATGACCCTTTGTCCTGAAAAATCGTGGGTTTCCTGATGAGCCGTGTCATCGTTGGGATAGTAACCGCCCCCACTTTTTGCCTCGCCATACCAGGCCTCTCCATTTCTGCCTGTAAATTTTATGTTCTGGTATTCAAAGGCAATGGCAGGCCTTATTCGGAAAATGTCAAAAATACGAAACTCGTAGCCGCCTTTAAAGCCGAAAGAAATGTCATAATCAAGGTTATTGTCGCTTTCTGAATAATTCGTCTTGACTTCGTTTCCACCTGATGAAGTCGCATACTGAATGTTCTGCCAGTCAGAATCGAACATAGCTCCTGTTTTCATGGGAATTCCAGCAATGAAGTGGCTTTCCTCAAAGAATCCGAGCCAGCCGCCACGGATTTTTATGCCATATTGCAATTCCGGTTTGATTTCCCAGTTTAACTCGCTAAGCTTATCAGAAGATTGCTTTGAAGCCTTTAGGAAAACATATTCATCAATCTGCCCGTATTTCATGCCGAAAAGCGGCTCCACGGAAAGGGAAAAAGGAAAGTTCCTTATTTTTTTTGTTTCATTCTTTTGATGCTGTTTTTCTTTAGAAGAAGAGGTAATTTTCAACTGTTCACAGAATAACGCTGTAACTTCATCAACTGCCGATGATGATGATAAAAAAATGTCGCTTAAGTCTTTCCGATTGGTTGATTGCACATTAAAAAGAATTTCTCCTGTCGAGAAAGAAATCATACTTAAGGAAAGTATGTAGCTGGAATTAATGCAATCAACATATGAAATTATAGAGTAATCCGCTAAATAAGAAATAGGGTCTGTTATTTTGAATTTCGTATGTTTTTTTATATTCGCTTCTATTCTGTCTTTTATTTGTCTAGGAATTGATTCATCAATAGGATCTAGACCTCTTGCAATGTTCTGTCTGTTTACTGAATCTAAATCAGTTAAAAGGACAGTAATATAGGCATCATCTGTAATCGCTTGTTGAGAAAAACTGATAGCTGATAATAAAAAAAAACATATAAAACATGAAAGAAGTTTTTTCATTATTCTTTGATTGGATCCACTCCGAAAATGTTGCTCAGCTGCTTGCGGGTGGCTTCCATGTCTTTTGGATATGGAGCCGTGAAAGTGACTTCTTCGCCGGTCTTAGGGTGGGTCAGAGTGAGTTTGTAGGCGTGAAGGGCAAGACGGCTCAAAAGAGGCCGCTCGGCATTTTCGTCACCGTTCCAGCGTTTTTTGATTTCAGAAAGAAGGACAGGATGCTGATTGCCCGAATAAAGAGGGTCGCAGACGATTGAAATGCCCAGAGATTGCAGGTGAGCGCGAATCTGGTGGGTGCGGCCTGTGTGAGGGCGAGCCTCAATCCATGAATAGGGGCCGCAATTCCCTAAATTTTTGAAGTCAGTGATGGCAACTTTGCCGTATTTTTGATTTAAGACTGTGCGGTGCCGTGAGTCTCCGTCTACGAGAAGCTTTGAGTTGACGGTTTTTGTTTCCCAAAGAGGGTGGCCAAGTACGAGAGCGTGATAAATCTTCGTGACCTTGCGGTTCTCGAACTGCATTGAGAGATTTCGGTGAGCCTCAGGATTTTTCGCATAGATTACGCAGCCGGAAGTGTCTTTGTCGATTCGGTGGACCGCAAACAATTTGCCGAATTCTTTTTCGGCTTCGATATCCAGGCGGGGAGCGTCCTCATCGTAACGGTCGGCGGCAATCAAAAGGCCGCTTCGTTTGTTGAGAACGACAATGTCATCATCATTATAAATTACGGTGTAGTCAGGTGTGATTTTCATTGCCCAAAATTATATCAGAAAATGCAGAGAAAGTCAGTTGATGACTCCAATCTTCCTGAGCCAGGGAAGCAGTTTTTCCTCGTTCCAGTGAGTTTCCTTCATTATGTCGGAATTTCCTTTCATGCCGAAACCGTGACCGCCTTTGGGGTAGCTCACAAAAAGATGAGGGATGTTTTTGTCGCTCAAAGCCTTTTCCAGCCTTATGGAATTTTCGTAGATAACTACGGGGTCGTCCTCGCAGGCGAGAAGAAAGACCGGCGGCATGTTATCGGGGACATTCATCTCCATTGAAAACTCGTCTTTGAGGCTCTGTGAGTAGGCGTGTCCCCAGAAATTCCAGGGCCGCCAGCCCATTGTGGCCTTCGGCTCGCTCCACTGGTGGCCAAGCAAGCTCCGTCGGCTCCATTTATGGCCTATGTCGTCCTGCATGGTGACGACCGGGTAAATCGGCATTACGAAGTCAGGGCGCAGGCTTTCCTTTGTCTCGATTCCGAGTTTTGTAAGCTCATTGTGGCTTTTCGCAAATTCCCCGGCCATTGTGACCAAGTGACCGCCTGCGCTGTAGCCGATTGCGCCGACTTTATTTTTATCGATGTTGAATTCATCGGCGTGTTCACGGACATAAACAATCGCCATCTGAATGTCTTCCAGCTGGTCGGGATAGTGGTGGCAGTTGTAAGCAACCCGGTACTGCAAAACAAAAGCCGCAAATCCCTGTGAAGAAAACCAGCGGGCAGAAGCAAAGCCTTCGTGGCTCATTCCAAGATGATGATAGCTTCCCCCCGGACAGATGATTACGGCTGGTAGGGAGCGAGAGTCAGCATTTTGGGAAGAAATATTTTCATCAGAAGCCTCGCCTTTTGGCGGAGAGTAGTAGAGAATCGTGTCCCGCTTTTGGGTTTCCATCTTGGGAATACCATCCCAGAGGAAGATTTTTTGCGCATAGTCTTTTGCAGAAAGCTGCGTGCAGACAGAAAGTGCGATGAATATAGTAAGAATTTTTAGCAAGCGAGGGGTTGAAGAATGATTCATAGATAAAAGTATATCAAAATTGTGAAGAAATGTCTGAGGGGGAAATATACAGGGGCTCCGCATTATATTGCATTTGCAGGAAAAATGGCGCGAGGGAGTAAAACGGCTTACGGGAACATTCGTTTTGTGCTGCCGCGGA
>OCVV012888274.1_pt1 | contig 10801 bp, 6 predicted proteins | sample 1539721 | NCBI WGS metagenome assembly OCVV01 (sample SAMN02144230, study PRJEB22623) | gut metagenome | biome: sheep rumen | host: Ovis aries | place: New Zealand
GACGAAGCCGCACAAGCGCTGGAGGCTGCATGTTGGATAGCCATCCGCAAGGCACACCGCGTCATCTTTGCCGGCGACCACCGCCAGCTGCCGCCTACCATCAAGTCGCCCGAAGCCATGCAAGGTAGGCTGGACAAGACACTGATGGAATACATCGTGGAGAATAAGCCGCGCGCCGTCTCGCTGCTGACCGTGCAATACCGTATGTGCGACACCATTATGCAGTTTCCCAATCACGAATTCTATGGTGGACAGCTCACCAGCGCGCCCGAGGTGAAGTACAGAGGCATACTCGATTGGGACACGGCCGTGGAGTGGATAGACTCTCTCCCCGAAGACTCTCCCCCCGCCCTCCCTGTTAGGGAGGGAGCGATTACCTTTGAGAGCAGATATCTTTCATCCAGTCTAATACATTCTGCTCCCTCCCTAACAGGGAGGGCGGGGGGAGAGTCTGGAGAGTCTGGAGAGTCCGCTTCCGGCCTTTCCCGATTAAACTACACTGAAGCTGAACTGACGTTAGCTACCCTGCAACGCTATTTCGAAAAGATAGGAAAGGAACGGATTCTGGAGGAGCGCGTCGACGTTGGCATCATCTCGCCTTACAAAGGACAGGTGCGCCTGCTGCGACGTCTGCTAAGGCAGGACAAATACTGGAAGCCCTTCCGCAGCCTCATCTCCGTGAACACGGTCGACGGCTTCCAAGGTCAGGAGCGCGACGTCATCGTCATCAGCCTCGTCCGCTCAAACGAGCAGGGCGATATAGGCTTCCTGCGCGACCTGCGCCGAATGAATGTAGCCATCACGCGAGCCCGCATGAAGCTCATCATCATCGGCGACAAAGCTACCATCTGCCGTATGCCTTTCTATCGGCGACTGGCTGAATACATCGACGAACAATGGTAAGGAAAGACGTTCTTGTTAACCTGTTAACTTGTTAACTTGTCAACTTGTCAACTTGTTAACTTGTCAACTTGTCAACTTGTTAACTTGTCAACTTGTTAACTTGTCAACTTGTTAACTTGTCAACTTGCCAACTTGTTAATTCGTTAACGTGTCAACACCTCTTCAGCCCTGGCCAAGGCAAGATTAATGCGCGGCTGGATATTGTCCTCGCCCAAGAGGTCGCCAAAGCCATTGCGCATAAGCACTTCACGAACCTTTGGATTTACGCCCGAAAGGATGACGTGGATGTTTTCGCTATGCGACATCTGGATGAGGTTCTCGAGGTTGTGCATACCCGTTGAATCCACGAAGGGCACCTTACGCATACGTATGATGCGCACTTTCGGACGATGTGGCATGCGTCCCATAATCTCTTCGAAACGGTTGGCTATGCCAAAGAAGAAGGGACCGTTGATCTCGTAGACCTCGCAACCGTCGGGTATCTTGAAATGCTCAAGGTCAGTAGCTTCAAAGTCCACTTCCTCTGCAGGATCAATCTCGTCGGTAAGGACGCTGACCTGAGTCGTCTCAGCCATACGGCGCATACACAGCAGGCAAGCCAGCATCAGTCCGACCTCGATGGCCACGGTGAGGTCGAAAATCACCGTCAGCAAGAACGTAATCAGAAGAACAGAGATATCTGATTTCGGATTCTTAAGCAACTGGCGGAACGTGCGCCAACCACTCATATTGTAGGCCACGATGACCAGCACACCTGCCAGGCAGGCCATAGGAATATACTGGGCATAAGGCATCAGCAGCAAGAAGATGAGCAGTAGCACGAAGGCATGAACGATGCCGGCCACCGGCGTGCGGCCGCCGTTGTTGATGTTCGTCATCGTACGCGCAATAGCTCCCGTGGCCGGGATGCCGCCGAAGATTGGGGTCACCAAGTTGGCTACGCCCTGGGCTATAAGCTCTTGGTTGGAGTCGTGGCGGTCGCCGATGACACCGTCGGCCACCGTGGCTGAGAGCAGTGATTCGATAGCACCCAGCACAGCTATCGTCACGGCTGGGGCAAACAGCTGACTCACTACTGCCCACGACAACTCAGGCACCACGGGCGAGGGCATGGAAGCATTAATACGGAAGCGGTCGCCGATAGTGGCCACCGTCTCTGCCAGTCCGTTGCTCTTGAGTATCAGCACGCCGATGGTCATCACGAGAATGGCTACGAGCGAGCCGGGAATTTTATTGAGAGCCGACAAATGGCCGTTGACATACTTAATCTTGTTCACATAAGGCCACAGGGCAATAATCAACACCGAGCCCACGCCTACGATGGTGCTCCACATGTCGAGGCTCGCGAAGTTATGGAAATAGCACACCCATTTCGAGATGAAGTCCGAAGGAACGTCGCCGGCGATGGTCAGCCCGAAAAGGTCCTTGATCTGCGTAGTAAAAATTGTAAGGGCAATACCGCTCGTGAAGCCCACCACGATAGGATAAGGGATGTACTTGATAATGGTGCCTAAGCGCAGGACACCCAGAAGGATAAGGAATGCACCCGCCAAAAGAGTGGCTATCATCAGGCCCTGGATGCCGTACTGCTGAATGATGCCTGCAATGATGACGATGAAAGCGCCCGTGGGGCCACCTATCTGCACGCGCGAACCGCCCAGCAGCGAGATGATAAGGCCTGCAACAATGGCAGTGATTATGCCCTGTTCGGGAGTTACGCCTGAAGCTATACCAAACGCGATAGCTAAAGGCAGAGCCACGATACCTACGATGACGCCCGAGAGCAGGTCCTTGATAAAAGTCTCACGATCATAATGGCGCAACGCGCCTAAAATACTTGGTTTCATACTTACATTTCCGTTTGCGGCTGCAAAGGTACGGCGAGAAAAAGACTTTTCGGCGCAAAAAACACAAAAAGCGTAAAAGCAGGTACTATTTATTGATTTATTCGTAAATTTGCAGCGAAAACTTAATCACACAACACCCCGACCGCTTATGACACTTATTCACCCGATAGCACGACACTGTATATATATATTATTAATGTGTATAGCCCTATGGCCAGCTGCCCTGACGGCACAGACGACACCGTCCGAAGGCCAGACATGGTGGGGCTACTGGCACAAAAACCACGAAGCAGAAGCCGTGGCTCCATTCAACACTGGAAGCAACAGTTGCAGCCTGCGCGTGACGGCCTTCGGCAACCGCCAGTTGGCTGGCAGTCGCCTCCACGGCGTGCGTTTCTGGATAAGTGACAAGACAACGGTCACGGCTGCACGCGTATGGGCCTCATCGAAGCTGCCTTCAGCCTCTGTGGCCCCCGACATCGTTCAGAAAGAAATAGACCTTGATCAGCTATGCGACCGCGACCATGATGGACAGCCCACTGAAGTGATGCTCGACGAAGCCGTGACGCTGCTCGCCAAGAGTAACCCCTATGCTAACGCCTATGTGGGCTTCACGCTTGAAGTGTCTGGCGGCACGGCCTGCCAAATGATAGCCTCTGGCAGCAACGGTCCCGCAAACTCCAACTTCTTCGGCAGCACAGACATCGCCACCACCTACGGTGCGCTGGCCATTCAGCTGCTACTCTCCAACGACAGCTTTAGCGCCTACAGCGTAGCGGCTGCTGAATTGCCATCCATGCGCGTGGTGCACGGCCAGACGCTGCAGCAGGAATGGCCGTTAACTATCAGCGGCACTGCACCCGTCAGCGATGTGGACTACGAGGTGAGGATGAGCGGCGACGTTGTGGCACAAGGGCACTACATCCTGCCCGAGCCGCTGGCCGAGCTGGACGCCACGGTGGCCCTGCCCATTGCCTTTGAGCTCACCGCAACGCCGGCCGAGCACGACTGCACACTCACCGTAACGCAGGTGAATGGCCGTGCGAACGAAAGCGCTAATGCTACTGGCAGCTCAAGCCTCTGCGTACTGTCGAAAGCGCCTGTGCGACGGATTGTGATGGAAGAGGCCACCGCCACCTGGTGTAACAACTGCACACGTGGCATCGTTGGAATGCACCGCTTGGCAGAGCAATTCCCCGACAACTTCATCGGTATTGCCATGCACGGCAGCGACGACCCCATGCTCGTGCCAGCCTACCGTAACAGCCGTATCGGCAAGAAGATGCCGAGCCTGCCCATAGCATACCTCGACCGAGCCGTACAGCTCGACCCTTATATCGGCACACACGCATTGTACGACATGCACTTCTATGCCGACGAGGACGTGAGCCGACGCCTCAGCCAACTGACTCTGGCCGACATAGACCTGACGGCACAATGGACTGACGCCAGCCGAACGGCCATAGCGCTGACTACGAGCACCACCTTCCGCTACTCCGCCGACAAGGCTCCCTACGGCATAGCCTTCGTGCTGCTCGAGGATGGCATGAGCGGCGATGGCTCCGGATGGACGCAAATCAACGGCTACAGCTCCACTCAAGGCAAGAGCGAGGGTCTGGACCCAGACATGCAGGAGTTTGTCGATGCGCCCTATCGGATTCAAGGTTATCATTTCAAGCACGTGGCAGTGGACGTTGCGGGCATCGATGATGGCATTGAAGGCAGTGTGGCAGCGCCCATCACAGCTGATGCTGTTCAACGTTTCACCCACACCATGGACCTGAGCGCTAACAGCCTTATCCAAAATCGTGACCAACTCAACGTCGTGGCCCTGCTATTGGACACCGAGACAAAAGAGATTGTGAATGCTGCCAAGGCAAGCGTTATTCCTTTTGATGCAGATGGAATCGTTGATGTGGCACAGACAGGTATCAAGCCTAAACTTAATTATATTTACGACCTCAGCGGACGACGCACTGAGTGGAATCGCAAAGGAATGTATATTGTGAACGGGCAGAAGGTGGTAATAAAATAGCTGACCTAAAAAAAATACGCCCGCGTGAGTACAAAAACTCACGCGGGCGTATTCGTTGATTAAAGATAGGGAGTAATCTTATTTGCGAACGGAAACCTTACGACCGTTGACGACGTATATGCCTGGTTGGTCAGTAGTCTTCACCTCGACGCCACTGAGCGTATAAAACTTCGTCTGACCCACCGTGGCCTGCTTGGGCGAAATACCCTCAACGACTGTGGTAATCTGGTCGTAAGCCTCAGGCGACATAGCAATGACGCTGGGAATATTACCTTCGCTGTCGGTCAGCGAGATGGCATCGATGCTGACATAAGCCACATTCTCGGGCAGCTCAATCGTCTGCTGGGCGCTCTCGGGGTGCTGATAGAAGTCGGTGTGAGCATACTGGAGGAAAGCGCCAAGATCCTCATGGAAGATATAGACATAGACGGGCACGGCGTCGGCTCCCTCCTTGACGGTAGTGCCTTTGGTGGCCCACTTTACGATAGGATTGTGACGCGAATAGCCGTTCTGCTCACGGAAGAGGAGGGGTGCGGAGCCTTTACCATACATGAGTGTAGCGGTGTTGTCGTAAGTCTGAGTAATATCGAAATGTGAATCTTCGGCTGTGAGGTCGAAATATGTGCGTCCCTGGTCGTGAGCACGGAGCTCATTGAGCGAGAGCACATACACCATCACGTCGGCGCGCTCGTCGAATACCCATGGTTTGTCGAACGACATTGCTCTAAAACCACCCTCTGCAGGAAACTCCACAACAGGTGCAGTGAGGTCGCGGAAAACAGCGTAAAGCGTCTGTGGTTTGTCGACGGTAAAGGTATAGGGGTTTTCCTCAGAAACGACGACAGCGTCCTTAGGGTCCAAACGGTCCTTCCAATAAAGGAATTCATAGCCGTCGGCAGGGAAAGCTTCAACAGTCACCTCGTCGCCAACGGCATTGGGGAACTTGTCAACGTCCACTGTGCCCATAAGATCCTGGTGGTAGTTGACACCTGCCGAGACACCGTTGAAGAAGTAGGCAAAGAACTGCACCTGCGGTGCGTCGGGATACGATGCTGCCTTCTTAGCCTCAGCTGCCGTTGCATACTCGGCCACATCCTCGCCCAGCATCTCAATAGGGAAGCTGAGGAAGGCGTCCTCGGCAGAGGTTGCCACGAGCTCGTCCTTGGTGATATCTAACTGCCCGTCACCATCGTCGAGAAACCATCCGAAGAACTTGGCATCGCCGTCCGACTTTGCTGAACCGAGAAAGACAACTTGCGTGCCCATCATAACGGGGAACTGCGACTTGTAGTCACGCTCCACGCGATAGGCTGGAATACCGCTCTTGTCTAACGACATCAGCGCCAACTTGCCTTCGCCTACAGCCGTAGCATGAACAAAAGCATTGACGTATGACGTTGTCTCAACATCCTGCGCCATCGAGGGTGCAGCTGTAAAGAGGAGCAAGGCTGCCATGATACCGCTGCGCCTAAGTGTAAAAAGTGATTTCATAATGTTGCGTAGTAGAATGTTTTATTTTGAATTATCGGACTAATATCTTACTGCCGCCCCGAACGTAGATGCCACGCTGGAGAAGGTTGCCGCTGATGCGCTGACCCTGTAGGTTATAGGTGGCATTGGTATTGGCTGCGGACTTGCTCTCAATGGCCTCTACGCCATCGCCCTCAAAGCTGTCGACGTGGGCCTTAGTAGCATTTACGATGGCGCCAGTCTCGGTGTTAACAAGCATGGCCACGGCAGTGAGGTTGTACGGGTTCTGCATAATTTTGTTGCCGTTCATCACAACACGGCCTGCATAAGTCTGCGCCTCGCCCTTGACGATGGGAGCCTTTATGCTGCCGGCTACGCCATTTTTAACGCCCAAGGAGGCAATGGCCACATGATTGTAAGTCATGCCGGTGATGTTGTAGGGCGCTGAGTAGAACTCATCCATGTCAGCGTCGGGAAGCTGACGCGGATTCTCGTTGGCGTAATAGTTCACCTGAGCCCATTCCTTGCCCTCACCGTGGAGACCGTCTTCGAGAATGACGAAGATGACGGCATAGGGAACTGTCTCGCTGTTGAGACCGAAAGTGGTGGTTGCGTTGCAGACAATGTAATTGCGGCGCGAATTTTCCCACTGTGCCGTAAGCTCTATCTTTGCCTCAGCAGGCACATCCAAGGCTGCAGAAAAGTCTTTATTCAGACCGTAGTGGACACCACCTATGGTTCCCTCGTAAGGATGAGTCGTGGTGACGCGGTCGATGATGCACTTGGGTATTCCCGTGGGCACGATTCCATTGTCGTGATAGGCGCTATTGTACATCGGTTCTCCCGTGCCACTCGTGCTGGTGCTGCTGTGAACAGCTATGGCTATACAACGGTCACCAAACTCACGGGCAAGGTTCTTCAGGCCGACGATGCCGCGGGGGCAATTGCCACACCAAGTTCCGGTGAACTCTTCGATGACCGAGGTGCGGGGGAAATACTCGGTGGCCTCGGCGTCCTGATGCACAAAACGGATGTTGACCGTGACGGTGGAGAGGCCGACCATAGCTGAGACTGTAGCCGTAAGCTCACCGAACTGTGTCGGAATGGCGTCAAACTGCGTAAGTATAAAGCCATTGGCAGGAACAGAATAGTTCTTGTCGAAAGTAGAGCTATTAAGAATCACACATTCACCGCCCATACACCACTGTATGTGCTCCGCGGCCATAGTATTAGAGTTGATGGTAAGATTGGCCGATCCGCGCAGTTCACTACTTGTGAGATTGGCCAAAACGAGGCCGTTGGCAGCAGCGGTAGCACTGCTCGTGGGGTTCGTCAAGCAGGCAGCATCGCCCCATTCGTCTTCTTCAGAATAAATGGTGACCGTGGCGCCGTTGGCCAGAGACTGTCCGTGGTAGCGGAACTCGGCCGTCTGGGCCGACGCTATCAATAACGAGCAGAAGCAGAATAAAAAAGTAAGAAGTTTCTTCATATTTCTTATGTTAGGTTTAATCGTCTGAAAGTTTCGCCTCAATGACTTGAAGGACTCCGCTGTCGTTGTACACAAATGTTACGACAGCCATATTCGATTCATCCCAGTCGTCGGCGAGGGTATATTCAAATTCTTGCGTCGAATACTCACCTTGGCGCAGGGAAATGTCTGTGCCCCAGGTGCCATTGACGGCGGCGCGCAGGACATGATTGTGGACATATTCACGGTTGATGCTGCCGTCGGGCATCGACTGCATGGCGGTGATGCCACTCTCGGTGAGCCAAACCTGCAGCTTGCCGCTGACATCCTCCAAACCAAGGGTCCGCACGACGATATTGATGGTACCTGCTTTTACGGTCGTTGTAGCCTCAAGCTCCACCACTGCCGGCAAGGCTGTAGCCTCACGCACAAGCGTGCCCCACTTATCTGGGTTGGAAGGTGTGCCAAGACGGTTAACATAGCCCTTAGGCAAAGTGTTGGCCACGCCCCAGTGCTTCACATATTCGTCACCCAGAGGCGTCGACAGCCCGATATTACGGGCGTTACCTGCAAAGGCCATTGGTCCCCCGTGCACGGCCACAGCCACCACCGTCTCGTGACCATACTGTTCTTGCAATCGGGCTATCTCTGCAGCGGCATTGGGGCAGTTGGCACAGCGTTGGCCGGTAAAGTCCTCAATGAGTACAGCACGAGTAGCATTGACAGGTGACACGTAAATCAAGCGTTCGTCCTCGTCAATGTGAGAGCAGCCAGCGAGCAAGAGAATGAATAATGAGATATGAAAAGTGAAAAATGATTTACGCATGAGTGGATATTGACTTCCAATAAACTATAGAAAACAAGGATGCATTAGAAATTATAGTTGTACGAGAGCGTGAAGCCACGCGTGGCGGGCACCCAACGGCAGACACCGCCAGAGCAGTTCATGCCAGCCCGCGTGCGACCATAGCCCACCTGCAGGCGGTGAGCATTCTGTGTGAAGGTGACGCTACCCATATAGTAGTGCGTATTCGTCTCGCCTACATTATACATATCCGAGATTGTGAACATGAAATGTGGCAGGAACGTTAGTTCGAGCAGACCAAAGGCCCAGTCGCCCTGATCGTCGTTGGTAAAGAGATATTGTGCCTCGCCGCGCAACGTCAGTTTGGAATTGATTCGCCAGCGTACGTCTCCAACGATGATATTGCTCTCCACCATGCCTCCGTGGCCTTCGACGATTGTCTGATTATATCGCTGGTTCATGTACATCAATGTTAGCCTCCAGTCCTGTGTAAGGCGTTTGTCCATCTGCAGGTTGATATCCTGATAATAGACGTCATCGCCTTGATTGAAGAAGCCCTGATGATAGCCGTCGGAACCCATAGGCTGCTTGTTGGCAAGCTGCTTCTCGACACTCATGCCACGGACATGCGAGAAGTTCAATCGAAGGTTGGTGCCATACTTACCGCCGAGTGCCGTCTTGCGCTTGAACTGATAGCCTAACTCAGCCTGATATGCCCATTCGCCATCGGGGTGTGTAGCATAAGGGTAAAGAGCCGCGAGGGCGTAAGTGTGGTCGAGGGTGAAGGCTGGCAGATGGTTGAGCATCGATGATGTTCCGTCCATCGAGCGGCGGCTGCGAAACGACATATTATCACTGCGCTTAGCCTGCACCAACACGCTCATTCCTCGCTGCGAATAGCTGCCCGAGAGCATCGCCACGCGCCCTGGACGATAGATGTAGCCATTGTCGCGGCTGGGGTCCTGACCTTTCTGCGCATATTCAGCAAGAATGTTGAAGCCCCCGCGCTGTAGGCGAGCACGAACATCGAATGCGTTGACGTTCTCTGGCAGGTTGAGCTTATGCACGGGGTCTACCATAATCTGGTCGCGGCTGGCTTTCTCGTGCTTGTTCACGAAGGAGCCACCGAGAGTGAGATAGGTCTGATGCTCGGCCATTCTGGGAAACCACTCCTCGAGGTTGAGCTCGGCGTCAGCACCGGTGACCCAAGATTTGTTAAGGTTCCAATAGCGGCGCTGCTTGCCTGTGAGAGTCTTGAACGTTATACCGCGGAAAGGTTTCCACTGCACACGCCCGCCAAACAAAGAATTGTCGATACCTAAGCTGCGCTCCTCATAGGTACGGAGAATGAAGCCGGAGCCAAATTGTTCGTAGTAATTACCAGCCGTGACTTCCAGCTGTTTATAACGTCCCTTGACGTATATATTAGGAAGGCCCCAACCTTTGAAGTCTGGTTCATAGCCTGGCAGGGGGTATTGAAGGAACTCAAAACGTGCCCCTGCATCTACGAAGCGACTCTGCAACTGAACGTCTGCAAAAGTGTTGGTAAGGGCCCACTCGTCATACTTGGGAGCTTTGATGGCGGCATCCTCCTGCGGAATAAGGATGTCACTTTGCACGCTCCCGTTGACGATAACTTTCTTCTCTTCTTGAGCAGAAACAGAGAAGCTCATCATGCCGAAACTAATAACTATAATCGCTCCTCGCTTATCCATTTTGATCAATTAGTAAAATAAAATCTAAAGCTCTTCATACCCCATGGAGGGCAAAGAAAAAGTAGATTGACTGAATGACCGTTGGTCCTTATAGTTCAAAATCTAACTCACAAGTCAAGGGGAAAAAAGTGTCCTCATTACTTTCCCTTAACAAGTTCCCTCACCTTATCAATAAGTTCCTCCTCAGCACCCTCACTGTAGCCGTTATGGCGATACACAATCTTGCCCTCGCCATCGATGATCAAGGTGTAAGGGATGAGTTGTATGCCCAGGGCCTTACAGAAATCACTATTGGGATCGAGTAGTACGTCGTAAGTCCAACCATGGTTGTCGACGAGGGGCTTCACCTTATTGGTGTTCTGCGCCTGATCGATGCTAACGGCAATGAGCTTCACGCCTGTTTCCTCAACCCAGTCCTCATAGACTTCGCTGATAGCGTCGAGCTCGCGGTTGCAGGGCTTACACCAGGTGGCGAAGAAATCGATGATGATGGGCTTGCCGCCGTTGAGGCGCGCGAGGGTGTCGGTCTGAATGGTCTTTCCTGCAATGTCTTTCAGG
>OCVV011297916.1_pt1 | contig 10800 bp, 6 predicted proteins | sample 1539721 | NCBI WGS metagenome assembly OCVV01 (sample SAMN02144230, study PRJEB22623) | gut metagenome | biome: sheep rumen | host: Ovis aries | place: New Zealand
GTAAGAGCTGCCTTTGTTCCTGCCTGTAAGTTAAGCGACACATCGCGTAGAATGTCTCGGTCTCCAAACGCAAGCGATACCTTTGAAAACTGAACGAATGCCATGCTTACCGCCTAAAGTACATGACGATTGCATTGGAACTTTTAGAAACAAGCATTTTGTCTGTAGAAGAAAGATCGGTATTTACAGAAACATTTGCACTGCACAAACGAAGACCGTCAGTTTCTTTTTTGTACAAGAAGTTAACTTCGTTTTTCATGCCTTCAAACTTAAAGGTAAGAACTCCGTCCCATTCGCTCTTAAGTGAAGAAGGAAGGAAGTATTTAATTTGAATGGTACCCTGTCCGCTTGCACTGCGAGAAATTACTGCGGGAACAAGAAGTTTGTAGTCTGACCAAGTAAAGGAATATCCAGAAGCAAAAGAAAGGCTTCCGTAGCTGGTTGAACGGAAGTCAGGACCCAGTTTAACCAGAGAATTAAATTCTGCATCTCGTCTTTGTTTTTCTTCTGAAATAATTTTGGGAACATCTTCGTCTAATGTGGTAAAGACATAAGAAGTAGGCATTCCCCGTGAATCTGTATGCTGAACTACAATAAGTGAATCAGAACGAACCGTTACTTGAATGGGCATATCAGTAAACTTGTAAATGTTTTCTGCAACTTTTTCTACACCTGCGAAAGCATAAGAAACATCTATGTCGGAAAGTTTAAGCGTAACGGTTCCAGTGTCTTTTCCTGTGTCAAAACCGTAAGAAGCATTAAGTGTTTCAAGATCTATGTTACCTTTTGAAATCATTGTGCCAAAGTATTCAGGATACCACTTTTGTGCAAGCATTGCATTTAGTGTCTGATCTATTTCTTGAACATCTGCTTCTTCTGCTCCCTCACCTACAGAACCATCTGCGTTCATGGTAAAGAGACGCAAGTTATAGCTAAAGCACCAACCTGCTGTTCCGTCGCTGGTAAGAACACGCAACCACACACCTTCAAGATTTTGAGAGCCAGTAGTAACCGCTTGTCCTTCGCCTTCATACAAAGCCCTCACTATTTCATCTTTACGCAAACGGTATACTTGTTTTGAAGTGTTTACTTTATCGGCACGAACAGGAAGTCCATCAAAAACACATTTTGCATACTGATGTTCGTATTCAGAAAAACTTTCTGCAAGTTTTATTGCATTCTTTTTTGAATCTGGTTCACTAAGCATCCACAGGGGAACTTCTAGTTTATCTTTTGAGTCGGGAATTCCAATAATGTATTCGTGATTTATGTTTGACTTAACGTATACGGGAACAATAGAGCCGTCTGCAATCTGAACATCTTCGTCCTGTATGTTCCAAAGAACTACACTATAACCGATTATACCAGAGCATGACGAAAGAACGCACACAAGCGCCACAATAAAAAAAAGCCTAAAGGTTTTCATATCTACAGTATACCGTAAAGGCCTGTTGTTGTAAACTGTCACCGAATGTGCTAAACTGGCAACATGAGTACACAACAGATTCCAGAGCGCAAAGATGTTCCTGCGCAATACAAATGGGACTTAACAAAAATTTATGCAAACGACGCTGAATGGGAAAAAGACCTTGAGCGTATTCCACAATTAACAAAAGCTCTTACCGCTTTCAAAGGAAAGTTAGGCTCAAATGCAGACACACTTTTAGCTGCCCTTAAAGCAGACGAAGCATTAAGCCGTGTTCTTGAAAATGTCTTCCACTACGCAAGTCTTCTTTCAAGTGCAGACCAAGGAGATTCTTCTGCTCAAGAAAAAGAAAATCGCGCAATGATGGTATATACGCAAGCACAGGCAGAAATGAGTTTTTACACTCCCGAACTGCTTGCCATTCCCGATGCAGACATTAACGCATGGATTATGGAAGAACGCTTCGCAGACTACCGCGTTTACATTCAGAAAATTCTGCACGCAAAACCCCATGTTCTTTCAGAAAAAGAAGAACGCATTTTAGCCTTGCAAGCAGAAGCAGGACAAACTGCAGACAAAGCATTTTCTCTCTTAACCGATGTAGATATGGACTTCGGCTTAGTAGATGATGGCACAGGTCCTAAACCGCTTACCCACAGCACTTGGTCTACTTTCCAAGAAAACAAAGACCGTTCAGTTCGCGAAGCTTCATACAAACAGTTTTACGGAGTTTTTGAAAAGCACGCAAATACACTTGCAGCTTTATACGCTGGTTCTGTAAATCAGGATATATTCATTTCGCGCGCACGAGGATACAAGTCTTCTTTGGAAGCAGCCCTTTACGGAGATAAAGTTCCTGTAAGTGTTTACACAAACCTCATTGATACGGTTCACAAAAATTTAGGAACCTTGCACCGCTACTATAGCCTCCGCAAAAAAATTCTTAATGTTGAACAACTGAAACACTACGATGTTCACGCACCGCTTGTTAATTCTGTAAAAAAGACAACTTCTTACGAACAGTCTGTTGAAATAATTAGACAAGCACTGAAGCCCTTGGGAACAGAATACACAGACACTTTGTGTGGAGGTTTACTGGGCGGTTGGGCAGATCGTTTTGAAAACAAAGGGAAAAGAAGTGGCGCATTTTCTTCTGGTGCCTACAAAGGATATCCCTACATTCTTTTAAACTACAAAGATGATTCAATCCGCGATGTTTACACAATGGCTCACGAAGGCGGACATTCCATGCACTCATGGTACAGCGTTCATAACAATCCCTTTATGTGTTATGACTACACCATCTTCGAAGCAGAAGTTGCATCAACTTTCAATGAAGAATTAGTATTTGAATACATGCTCAAAAATGCAGACAGTGCTGACATGAAAAACTATTTACTTGCAATGCGTACTAACGACATTCTTGCAACACTGCACCGTCAGACTATGTTTGCAGAATTTGAACTAAAAGCACATCAGATGGTAGAAGAAGGACAGCCTCTTACTACAGAAGTTTTGCGTGCAACTTACCGTTCACTTTTGGAACAGTACTTTGGTCCAGAGATGCACTTCGAAAAAGAAAGCGACATGGAAGGATTACGCATTCCACACTTCTACAATGCATTCTATGTGTACAAATATTCAACTGGAATTTCTGCTTCACTGGCACTGGCAAAACGTGTTACTGAAGGCGGAACAGCAGAACGCGAGGACTACTTTAAGTTCCTCAAATCTGGTGGTTCACGCTACCCCATTGAAAGCCTTAAAATTGCAGGTGTTAATATGGAAAGTACTCAACCTGTACAAGATGCACTCGATACATTTGCTTCGTTAGTGCAGCAACTTGAAGACTCACTGGGTAAGTAGTTACTTTAAGTAGACCATCAGAAGCATGATATCACTGTTGCGTATGCCACTGATACGAGAGGCTTGGCCTAACGTACGGGGGCGTACCGCTTCCAGTTTACCGCGACTTTCAGCACTAAGCGCTACAATTTTTGAATAGTCAAAGTGTTCGGGAATACGGGCGTTTTCCATGCGATGCAGTTTTGCAACACGGGCATCTTGCTTTTGAATGTAATAACGATATTTAAAATCTTCGCAAGCAATAGACCATTCTGCATTCGTAAAGTTTCCCGGATTTTCTGACTCTGGATGTGCAGTCAAATAAGCAAGTGCTTCTTCAACATGACTGTACTTTGTAAGCGTTGCATCCAGTTGTTGTCTTGTACACAAACCCACAGCATAAGCTTTTTCTCGTAAGCGTCTGTCTGCGGTATCGTGGCGTAACTTGAGGCGGTATTCAGCACGGGCTGTAAACATGCGGTAAGGCTCTTTTGTTCCCAACGTAACTAAATCATCAATAAGAACACCAATGTATGCTTCATCACGTCCCAAAACTAAGGGTTCATACTGAGGAATGTCGTGCAAAGACTGAGGTGTTTTTTCTTCCAAATACGAAAGCAAAGAATCATTGTCTTTAGTCTCTGCGGTAGGAAGTGCAAGGGGTCCACACAAACTGACATGTGCTTTTGCATAGAGTCCTGCATTTATTCCTGCAACCAAACCTTGACCAGCTGCCTCTTCGTAACCACTGGTACCATTTATTTGACCTGCGTTAAAAAGACCTGCAACTCTTTTTGTTTCAAGAGAAGCAAACAACTGTGTGGGTTCAACATAGTCATATTCAACTGCATAACCAGGACGACTTACGGTACAGTGTTCGAAGCCAGGCATAGTACGCAAAAAAGCATCTTGAACTTCTTCAGGAAGAGAAGAAGACAAACCGTTTAAATAAATTTCATCAGTGGCAAGACCTTCTGGTTCAACAAAAAGTTGATGTCTGTCTCGTTCCTTAAAGCGCATAACTTTATCTTCAATGGAAGGACAGTAACGAGGACCAACACCGTGAATCTTTCCAGAATAGAGCGGAGATCTTCCTATGTTTTCGCGAATAATGCGATGTGTTTCTTCGTTAGTATATACCAAATGACAACTTACCATGGGACGATCTACACTTTCGTTTTCAAAGCTAAAGGGTATAACTTCTTCATCGCCTGGCTGTTCTTCTAGTTTAGAAAAATCAACAGTGTGTCGTAAAATACGAGGAGGTGTTCCTGTTTTAAGGCGGCCAGTAGTAAAGCCAAGTCTGTTTAAACTTTGCGTAAGCCCAAAAGCTCCACCTTCTCCTAAGCGTCCACAAGGTGCATCAAACTCGCCAATAAAAATTCTTCCGCCCAAAAAAGTTCCTGTGGTAAGCACAACTGAACGAACACAAATGGTTCTTCCACGTTCTGTTCCTATGCCTATAACTTTTTGACGCATACCACTTTTTGCCTGAGCAGTTAAGTCTGCTTCTTGCATGCGATTTTCTCCAGGAATACTTCCCTGAGCATTTTCTGCATTTGAGTTAGGAGGAAGCGGTGTTGAACTTGCAACAGTGTAAACAGCAGTAACGGTATCCATAAGAGTACTTAAGTTATCTGTTGTTTCAAGTGTTTGACGGGCAAGCTGAGCGTATAAAAGTTTATCTGCCTGTGAGCGTGGAGCCTGAACAGCAGGACCACGACTTTTGTTTAAAAGACGAAACTGAATCATTGAACGGTCAATAAGTTTTGCCATCTGACCACCAAGTGCATCTATTTCGCGAACAATGTTTCCTTTTGCAATTCCACCAATAGAAGGATTACATGACATGCGTCCAATTGCATCAATACACTGAGTAACTAAAACTGTCTTCAGTCCCATTCGTGCACAAGCAAGCGCAGCTTCAATTCCTGCGTGACCGGCACCTACAACGGCAACATCAAAAGAATCATAAAATGACATTCGTTAAATCTGATCAAGCGGAATGGTACCTTCACATTCTATTTCTCCGTTTAAAGCAGCAAACAAAGCTTGGAACGAAAAATCAGAATAGCTGTAACCGCACAGAATAGTATCTGCCCAGTCAAAGTCTAAAACGGGTACCGGCGACATGATGGAAAGTATTATAACTTTTTTGCCCATATAGCGCAAGCGTCGAGCTATATTGGCTGTGTGTTCGTTAAAGACATTTATAATAATTGTATCGTAACCAGCAGCAACACTTACAAGACTTGAAGCATTCCATTCATCATAATTGCTTTGGTCTGCAGCAAGTTCGTAACTAAAGTGGAATGTTCTTGCCTGAGGATAACGTTTGCGTCCTTCACTGTAAAGCGAAAGGAAAGGACCTGCAATCAAAATACGTTCACCTTCTTTAGGGTGATAAGGAAAATCTCCTGCTTTGTAAACGGTTACTGCCCTACACGCTTCTTCAAAGAAAAATTGCTGTCCCTGTTTATCTGGAATAAACTGATCGATAGTGTTAGCATCAGGGTACAGAGGTGCTGCATTACCGCTTTTAAAATACTCGAGCTTAGCTTTAATAACTCGATATGCGGCATCTTTTACTCTTTCATGAAAAGAACCTTCAGACTTCATAAGAGCAAGATTTCGAGTCCACAAAGCTTCATTTAATCCAGCTGTTGTTGAAGAAAGAATTATATCATTGCCTGCTTCTATTGCCATTTGAACAGCACCGTAGAGTGTTCCCGTATACAGTGTTGCTCCGTTCATCATCATGTCATCGGTTATAATAAGACCTTCGTAACCTAACTGACCGCGTAAAATGTCTGTAAGAAATTTTTTAGAAAGTGAAGAAGGAATTCCTTTCTCTTGAATTTGGGGGAACTCAAGGTGTCCACTCATAATTGCCGGAATTCCAGAAGCAATAAGATATTTAAAGGGAACCAATTCGCGGTTCATAAGCGTTTCAAAATCAATGTCTATATAAGGAAGTCGACCGTGACTGTCAACATCAGTATCTCCATGACCGGGAAAATGTTTTGCAGTAGGAATAACACCAGCATCCATAGAACCTTTTGCAAAAGCTTCTCCTAAAATACCAACCTTCTGTGGATCTGAACCAAAAGAACGAGGACCTATTACCGAAGAATCAAGATTGGTATAAATGTCAACGGTTGGAGCAAAGTTCATGTTTATGCCCAAAGCTTTTATTTCACGATTGATGTAATAGCCTGAATAGTAAGCATCTATAGGATAACCCGAAGCTCCAATTGCCATGTTGCCAGGAGTATCTGTTGTGTCACCTTTGACATGACGAATCCATCCACCTTCTTGGTCGGTTGCAACAAAGAGTGGAATTTTAAATCTTCTTGCAGCAGCACGCTGTTGAAGCGAATTAACAGAACGAGCTACTTGATGAATATCATCTGTGTTCCAACCAAAGACTTTGACACTTCCCAAACCGCGATCACTTACCCACGCATTTAATAAAGCACTGGGTTCTGCTCCAGCCCAACCAAACATAAGAATTTGAGAAAGCAATTCTTCGTCTGTCATGCGGTCGACAATTGTTTGCGCAAGAATGTCGTGAGGATAATCACTCCAAAAGTCTATATCATCGGGAAGACTTTGAGTTTTTTCTTTTTGTTCCGCAAGCACATTGATTGTTTGTGCAGTCGAAGAAAAAAACACAAGTGTCATTAAAAAAACAGACAGTATGGAAACAAAGCGTTTTGTGCGTGACATTAGCGATATACCTCACCTGCTTTTTCGCGGATGAATTTTTCTGCCTGATGAGCAGCAATAGCTCCATCTGAACAAGCTGTCACAATTTGGCGGAAAGACTTTGAACGAACATCGCCAGCAGCATAGAGTCCAGGAACAGATGTTTCCATATTTTCGTTAGTAACAATATATCCTTCCTTGTCAACTTTTATAGTGGTAAAAAGATTTGTTCGGGGAATCATGCCTACAAAAATAAAGACAGCATCGGCTGGAAGTTCTTGCACAGAAGCAGTCTCTACATTCTTAATAAGAACAGAAGAAACTTTTGCGTCTCCTTTTATTTCTTCGATTGTAGAATTGAAAAGCACTTTAATGTGGGGATTAGAAAGCACTCGTTCTGCAACAGCCTTTTGTGCCCGAAACTGACTCTTACGATGAACAAGGGTTACCGTTTGCGTAAGCGTTGCAAGATAAGTTGCTTCATCACATGCAGAATCTCCACCGCCAACAACAAATATATTTTTGTTTCTAAAAAATGGTCCGTCACAAGTTGCACAGTAAGACACACCTCTACCAGAAAATTCTTTTTCTCCAGAGATATTAAGCTTACGATGTTCTGCGCCAGTTGCAAGCAAAAGTGTTGTACATTCAAAGACACCTACATTTGTAGTTACCACAAAGACAGAATCTTTTTTATCAACAGAAGTAACAATAGCTTGTACAATCTGAGCCCCAAAGGCAAGGGCTTGCTGTTTCATGTTTTCAATAAAAGTAAAACCTTTTACCGCAGGAAAGACGCCCGGATAATTTTCCAAATCTGAAATGTTTATAACTTGTCCACCCAGCATGCTCTGATCAAGTAACAGTGTATGTATGTTTGCTCGGGAAGCATACTGTGCCGCAGCTAAACCTGCTGGTCCTGAACCAATGCAGATAAAATCAAACTTTTGTCTTTCTGTATTCATACTGATTTCCATTCTAACTGAAATTACTAAAAAATAAAAGATGTTTTTAGAGAAAGTGTAAAAGGTATACCACTTTTTTTTCGAGGGAAGTAATCAAGACAAAGACCAAAAGTTATAAGAGCTTGTCTACTCGCTGCAGCACCACTGTTGTATGCAAAGTCAAGTAACAGTTCTGTACTGGCGACATCCCAAAAAACTTCTTGCCCTTGCACAAGTTGTAAAAGACATTCGTACTTGCAAGCAAGCGTTATGCAGTTTAAGTAAAGGGGAAAGGCAACAAAACCTTTTTGAATGTCCCAAGAAAAAACTACTGTAGTTAACTGCAAGTCTACAGGCATTGACTTTGACGGATAGAACAAAAACTGAGCGCGGAATGGCAAGTTAGCAGTAATACCATTTCCACATGTAAAGGGAAGCAATTGAGGAAGACGAACAATAAGTGCAGGATAGCAATTTAAAAGTGGTGTTAATTCGAATGAATCATCGAGTGCATGTTCAAAATACGCATCAAAGACAAACTGAAGAGCACAACCAGCTTGAGCATATCTACCAGAACCAGACTGATGTATAAAGCCCAGCTGAGCAATAAAGGTGTCAGAAAAAGAAAGTCGTTCTTTTGTATAAAGCAGAAGCGATTCATTTTGTAAAACGAGTGACATATTGTTTGCAAAAGGCAAAGCCGTTTTTAACGCAAGATCTGCACTTACTTGTGAAAATCCATTCTGATTAAAGAAGACTTGTGCATTTGCATTGTACTGCAAAAGAGATGGTTGCTGTCCACTTGCAAAATGAATTTGTGCAGCAAGTTCAAAATCTTTCGACTGAAGCGGAGATAAAAATCCACCACCAGGGTTAACACCAAGACTTGCACTAAACTCATCAGAATCCCAAACAGTATTTGTCATCCAAGTAAGACCAGGGAAAATAATACGAGAAGCAACTGAACCCGTACGGCCATAACTTTTTATGTTACTAAAGGGCACCAGTGTTCCTTTTCCATAATACAAATGATTCCACGAAAGAGAATCTATAGTCACAAAACTTTCTGTATATTCAAAATCAGAAGAAGGCAAAAGTTTTTTTTGCACAGAATCAAACGAAAGTTTTGATGCATCAAGTTTGTACAAAGAAGAACCAGTTACAAAATCTGCGGCATAAAGAAAAGTCTTACCGTCTACACTCACAGGAACATAAACGCCACCAGAAAGATCGCTGTTCATAAAAGAGAAAGAAAGCATTTCTCTAGAAATTGTTACCATGCCTAAGCGAGGAAAAGAATTTTTGCTACACCAAGAAAAGCAAAGGCTTACTTCATTATTTTCTTCGGAACAAAAAGAAAGGCTTCTTACAGAAAGGGGAAAATCTGAAACAGGAGCTTCATAAAAACTCCCATCTGTAAGCGAAAGAAGAACCAGTGACCACAGAGCATTTTTTCTGCACAAAAAAGCAAGTGTATTTGTTCCACCGTCACAAGGACTAAAGAAAACACAACCTCGAGCAAGTTTTTTTTCAAAGACACATTTACAGGCGACTCTTCCAAAAGAAGAAGGTGTAAGTGTAAAGACAGAAAGATTTTGAACAGAACCCTCTGCATGTAAAAGACACAAGGCAGTCTGTCCGTTAAAGCGAGCAAAACCTATATCACTAACACTTTCTTGCGAAAGTTCTGTCCATGAATCTTTTTCGAATGAATAAATGCAAGCGCGAGACAAACACAGTGAACCCGAAAAAAAAGAATAGCAGACCGCTAAGTACTGACCGTCTTTTGAAAGCGCAATACGTTTTGCTCCAGTCTTAGAAAATAAAAGTCGTGCTTTAGCTACACTTCCATCTTCATTAAAAGAAGCATACCAAACAGAACCGTCAGTTTGATTAAGATAGGCAATCCCCTTGTCGCAGGAACACAAAGAACTATACAATTTTCCATCACTTACTGAAGTGTCGAATGAAGATACAGCCTCGTTTTGTAAAGGTTCTTTTTCTATAAGCGGAACTTCAATGGAAGCGTAAAAGTCATTCCAGGCATCTGTTAGTTTTATGCCATAGGCTTTTTTGAATGCTTGTGCAAAGACAAAAGACTTCATGTTAACAGCGTTATCCCAAAAGAGCACATACTTTTGCATTCCATACTTTTCAATAAGCCACTGAGTAAATGGACCGCCAAACTGGTAAGAGACATTTTCCCAAGGGTAGATATCTCGAGCGCCACTTACATCTCCCACACGAGGAAAGCTTCCTTGCAACTTTGCCTGACGAACAGCATGTAAATAATATCCGTCATTAAGTCTTCCGTAACCGCCATAAGATTCAGCATAAATAGAAGCACCTTCTTTAATAAGCGTAGGCATAACAACGTAACAACCCCAGTTGTATAAATCTCCCATAACAGAATCAAAGCCTTGCCAAAATGAATTCCGAAGATTTATAAGAAGTGCATGTGTTAGTTCATGGCGAAAAGTATCAAGAAGAGTATCTTCAAAAACTGCATACGTGTCTGAAATTAAAACATCAAACAAAACTATGTGATTAAAATTGTAGTTGGTAAAGTAAGCATTATATTCATCAGTTGAAGAAGTAATAACAACAGGAATACGAAAATCGCTATATGACTCTATTTCAAAGAGAGTGCGAAGTTCTTCATAAATTTCATCTGCATGTTGTAAAAGAATAAATGCTGACTGTTCAGTTTTTTGTGTAAACAAAATTTCAAAATACTTTGTAGAAACAGAACGAACTTGCCCCTGAGCTGCCATAAGTCCACCGGATGCATTCACAGGGAACAAAAAGAAGAGAAGAAAGAGTAAAGAGGCAAAAGACTTTTTCATTTTTCAAATATAACAAAAACAAGGGAATAAA
>OCVV011216133.1_pt1 | contig 10799 bp, 7 predicted proteins | sample 1539721 | NCBI WGS metagenome assembly OCVV01 (sample SAMN02144230, study PRJEB22623) | gut metagenome | biome: sheep rumen | host: Ovis aries | place: New Zealand
ACTTGGTAATCTTTTCGATAACATATCGAATGAGGTGGTGATTCGACTTTCCTACCACACATTCAAAGATACCACAATCCGTAGTATCGAATTTCATCCGTATCTATTGAAACAGTATAATGACCGTTGGTTCCTAATAGGGGCAGCAGACAGTGATAAGAAGATTCTCAACTTCGCCCTTGATAGAATAGACAAGGTAGAGCCTCTTCCTGAAAAGGAATATGCAGAATGTCCTGAAGACCTCTATGAGCGTTTTGAGGATATTGTTGGCGTGACCTTTTATGAGAATCGTCCTGTTGAGCACATTTTATTTTGGGTAAGTGATGAGTCAAAAGACTACGTGGCAACAAAGCCTATCCACGAATCTCAGGTTCAGTATCAAGGGGCAGAAGAATGCCAACTAAAAAATCAATACACAAATCTTCAAGGCGGTGCATTCTTCTCAATTGACTGCATCGAAAACTACGAACTTATAAGAGAATTGTGTTTTTTTGGCAAAGATTTAATCGTTCTTTCAAACGATGATGTAAAGAATGGCATTAAGAAGAGAATCCATGACATGATAGACAATTATAATAAAACAGACATAATTTAATGATATGGAAGAACTATCTTTAAAACAGTTATTCATAATACCGGAAGACGCCAATGAAAAATTGGCAAACAAGACCTTTGTAGGAATCGATTTTGGAACGAGTACTACTGTGGTGTCTATTGCTTATTATGTCCAAGAAGAAAAACGGATAGAATGTAAAACTCTCCATTTGCAGCAGAAACTTCGTGATGGGGCCTCGATGACAGCAGAATTACTGCCATCTGTTATTGCAATAGGAAACAATGGCGGATTCTTGGTTGGACAAGGAGCTTATGAACTGAAAGGTAATCCAGAATACGTTTTCGGTAAGAACATTTGGCATTCTTTTAAGATGAAACTGGGTGAAAACATGGGGCCTCAATGGACATCCATAACAGATCATCAACTCATCAAATCACCACAGGATGCTACAAATGTATTCTTCAGGTATCTTAAAGGGGTAATAGAAAAGGCTATAAAGGAGAGTAATCTTCCTGAAGATATTCATTATGCAGTTAGTATCCCTGCATCTTTCGAAAGTAATCAGAGGTTAGACTTGCTGCAAGCATTATATAATAATGGTATAGATATTGATGGAGGCACCCTGATAGATGAGCCCAACGCTGCCTTTATTTCGTATATTACTCCTGACTGGACATATAAGGAGCCTATCACTATACAAGAAGCTTATAATCCTAAAGTCCTTGTATTTGACTTTGGGGCAGGTACATGTGACTTGTCTATTCTGGAAATGAATGTTGATTATAAAGGCTGCCATACAAAGAACATCTCTATTTCGCAGTTTGCCGAATTGGGTGGAAATGATATTGACAGATACATCGCATATAATTTCTTACTTCCACATCTTTTAGAAACGAACGGAAGGAATCCCGAGGATTATCTTGACAAACAAATAGATATCATTGCGAACCAACTTCTTGGCATAGCAGAAAAATTGAAAATAAAGTGTAGCAGAGCATTTCGATATCTTTTAACAGACGAGGACTCTCTTAACTTGGCAATTAAGAATGGGCAGGTAGAGACGTATGAGGAGCATGTGGACATTTACACGGACTATGCAAACCTCATAGAAGATAGTTTTACCTTGTCGTACGAGCAATTTATGGAGGCTATGCATGCATTCCTTAATAACAAGAAATTGCCCTATCCCAGGAATATTAAGAGACAAAAAAGGTATAACAGCATTTATGGTGCATTGCAATCGGCCATAAATAAAGCTCATATAAATAAAGGTGAAGTGGACTATGTCCTTCTTGTGGGAGGTAGCTCAAAGAATCCTTACGTTCAGAAGTGTATCAGGGAGTATTTCCCTGACCATACGAAGTTGCTGATACCACAAGATTTACAATCTTTAGTCTCTCAAGGAGCAGCCATTCACTCTCTGTTAAGAAACGGCTTAGATACAACCATCATCAACCCAATAACAAGTGAGCCAATTGTTATTGTGACAAGGGGAGAACACGAGTTCCCTGTGATACCCGCAGGCACGGAAATCCCATTCCCTACTATCATCTTTTCTGATTTATCAACAGGAGAAAATGAACAAGACGCTATTGAGATACCTATCTGTGTGGGTAGCGCCAATAAGGTCGTTAGCAATCTTAAGATAGAAGATCCGCTGGGTATCCCATTCCCTAAGCACACTCAGATAGAATTGTCGCTAGAAATGAATGTCGATAAAGTCCTGACTATTCAGGCGAAGTGTGCAGGTTTGGAATGTAATGTTAAGTCTGAGAACCCTTTCTCAAATACATATGAGACTGACGAAGAGAAAGAAATTCGGGATAAAGAAAAAGGTACGTATAAATCAGCAGATGAAAATCATGGCAGGCCCTCCCGAGCATCATTAGAGGCCTTACGCCAGGCATATTTGGATGCGGGCAGACAGTATGAGGCAGCAGAAACAATTGTGCAGCAATTGAAATATTACCCACAGGATGATTTATATAACTACATTGGCGTGCTATACCACAACTCTGGTAACTACTATAAATCCATAAGATTTTTTGAGAAGGCACTGTCATTTAACAGGACTGCGTGGGCTCTATCGAACCTTGGCCACGATTTATATATCATAGGAAAAAACGACGAAGCGAAGGACTACTTGGAACAGGCATTAGAACTTAAGGCCGATCTTTTCACAGCATTATCTAAGCTCGGAGATATTTATCGTGATATGGGAGATGGAGAGAAGGCAAAAAGTTATTATGAGCAGTGCTTTAACATCCTAAATAGGAAGTGGAAAGACGGCACTCTTGATGAGGCAGATTCTACATGGTTTGAAGACGTTGCATATAAGTTGGGTAAGAATAGTCTTGCTAAGGAGATCGCCGACTCTCGAAATGGCAAGAAGAAACGCTTGACATTCAATTCTGAGAACCTTGTAACAATTGAAAAGAAAGAGGAGAAAATATGAATTGGTTAATAGCGGATAACGAGTTGGATCATGAGCAGAGGGAATTTCTTGACAATCTCCCTAAGAGTTCAAATAATCTTTGGATTCAAGGCTTTCCTGGGTCTGGAAAGACAATTTTGTTATTATTTTCTGTTGAAAAGATCATAAAAGGCATTAATCCGAATGCAAAGATATTATTTGTAGAGTTTACTCATTCTCTTATAAAAATGCTAAAAGCGGCCCTTAATGAGTTGCATTATGACAATATCAATGTTGTAACCTACTTTGATTTCGTAAATCATGTGTATTCAGAACAGTTTGACTATATCTTATGTGATGAGGTTCAGGATATGCCTAGGATTGTGCTTGAAACCATGGTCAAACATACAAAAAGAGTAATAGTAGCTGGTGATGAAAATCAATCTATCTACGAAAAGGATCCTCAGTGGGGAAAGGAAACCTGCAAGCCATCTGATATAGTCGAGGTACTCAATCCTGATATTACAGCATTGACTATCATACATCGCCTTCCTCTGAATGTCATAAAAGCAGTGCAATTGTATTTGCCTGAAATAAATATTATTAAAGGTCGGCATTCTATGACGAAAAAGAACGTTCAGATTAGGATCAAGAAGGCAAAAGGCTACAATTCTGAAATAGAGTATGTCTTGAAAAAAGCCTTGGACCCCACACATCAGGGCGGTGATACCGTTTGCATTCTGTTAAAAACACATAATCAGATAATCGGTTTTGCTAATTCTGTTTTGAAACAAATGAACAAACCGATTTGGGAAGAAGTGAAAAATAGATACGGAAGAACTGATTTTGGAAGTTTGAATAATCATTTTAAGCAGAACAATGTTCCTATTCAATATGTTGCCAATGGATATGGCAGTTTTACAGACAACCGTGATACTATCACACTTACAACTTATCATAGTTCAAAAGGACTTGATTTTGACACAGTGATTCTTCCAATCTGTTGCGATTATTTCTTTCCAGACACCTTTAAAGACAGAACGCTATTGATGGTTGGTATGACAAGAACTAGAAGTAATCTCTTTATATCAACCGCTAGTGACTGGAATACAAGTATTTTAAAAATAATGGATCAGAAGACTAAGGATAATATATTTCACTATGAGGATGAAAATGGAGACAATCCAATGGCTTCACAACATGACACCAAGAAAGTAGATAATAGTAATTTGGAATCTATATTTGAATAAAATGAATAATTATATACTATTAATCAGGAAGAATGATTTAATAGACTATATTAAATATGGTCATTATTTCCCATTATGTAGTTCTATAGAATTCGATGGCGACATCGATTCTTTGAGTAAAGATATCAATAAAGCATGGAAATTGCTGGAGAAGGCGAATGATTTTGAGTACAGTATTGAATACTACTTAATCCATGTAAGCATAAGCACAAAGCTTTCACCTTCTAAACGTATATTGATATCTGATCTTAAAGGAATTTATAGCTTAAATAGTGATGCTTACAGAATCGGCCTGTCACTAAAGCCGAGTGTTAGGCTTAATCAGCCAATATGGGATGACAATCTGTTTGATACTTTTTTATTGAATATTGAAAAAGCAGATAGTGATCGCGGTCTCGAAAACATAGAAAGGATCTTTGATGTCTCTTTTGCGAAAATGCCTAAGGGCTTCATGAAAAGAGGCAAAAAGGACAAAGAACACTATGGTATCATTGAAGCTTCCTTCTACAATGTTAAACTTTCTGACCAGGATTCAATCTGGAGCTATTTGTGTAGGTATGAACGGCATCAGAATTATCCAAATGACATTCGAGGATTCTTTCTTGATGCCATACATGTTGTTTATAATTTCCAGAAGAAAGAGGAGCTAGATACCTCTATGACAACAGTACCTATTGGTAAACATATAATAGAGATGCCGAGGATTATTACGTATAAACAGCTTGTCTCTGTAATAGAAGAGCATTCCAAATATGTGAATTATACGGATAAACTTTACAAAGGCTTTTATCGCATGGCGCCTCTCTATATGACGCTAAAGTCTGTTTTTAAAGACGGTCTTGATATGGAGAAAACTTATTTTAGTGGTATGTCGCTCGATAGATTAATAGAGTCATTGAAGACACAGTATAATCAAGATGATCTTAAGGTTGCTCTATATCTCATTGGTTTCCAATTAGGATGGAAAGGAACTTATCAATGCCTTTATACGAGAGAGAATCCATCTTTTTTGTTATAAATAAATAGATATTTCAATAAACGAACATAGAATTCGCAAATTAATATTATCTTTGCAGCAGAATACAAATAAAAGCGGTCTTTGAGGTTAGTGACACAATACAAATTTTGATTGTGGTCCGACGTGCGTCGGATGTCATTCTTTGAAAAAAAAGAATAACAACGTTATATTTTATTACAGTCATAGACTGATTTATATTCACCTCATATTATTACTTATATGATATATATAAAAACAAAGAAAAACGTATGTGTCATAGCCGATAAGGCCGCTTTATATTAAGTATGGAGAAAATAGAAATATATAATGCAGCACGGAACATGAAGACGGTGAAAGATTTCGCCGCTCTTCTTGACCATATCAAGCGTGACGAGTTTGGCACCCCCAAGTACAAGGTGACTGAACAGCAGTTACTTCATTTCTCCAATGCAAAAATAGTTCCGAATCGTTACAAAAAATTTCTGATTAGGAAGAAGAGTGGTGGCACGCGAGAAATAAATGCTCCATGCTATCAGCTTGGTGTTCTACTCTATATTGCGAATATCCTTTTGAAGTCGCTTTATACCCCTAACCAGTGCGTTACTGGATTTACAGAAGGAAAGTCTGTTGTTGACAATGCAAAAATGCATGTTAGTCATCACTATGTCTTTAACATTGACCTCAAAGACTTCTTCCCGTCTATACCGCAGGCGCGAGTTTGGGCTAGGTTACAGCTTCCTCCTTTTAATTTTACTCAGCCTATTGCTAATGTTATGGCAGGGCTTTGTTGCCATCTTAACTCAGACGGTACAGGCTGCGTTCTTCCACAGGGTGCAGCAACATCTCCTCTATTGACGAATGCCATTTGCGACACACTGGATAGAAGAATGAGAGGTGTAGCTAAGCGATTTGGTTTGCATTACAGCCGCTATGCTGATGATATGACATTCTCCAGTATGCATAACGTATACCAAGAAGATAGTGAATTTCGTCAGGAAATCAAACGAATCATTGAAGACCAGGGATTCAAGATGAACGAGAAGAAGACCCGGTTGCTGCGTGATGGGCAAAGACAAGAAGTTACTGGTCTTACTGTAAACAGTGTGGTCAATGTAAGTCGTAAGTATATTAGCGACCTTAGATGGCTTCTTCATGTGTGGGAAACGGAAGGATATGCAAAAGCTTACAGTTTGTTTTATCCCAAATACAAAAAAGAAAAGGGATATATCAAAAAGGGTGAGCCTGTCATGGAAAATGTGATTGGGGGCAAGCTCAATTACCTGAAGATGGTAAGGGGGGCTAATAATATTGCGTGCAATAAACTTCAGGCAAGATATAATAAACTCCAACAACTTATATATGTAGATACGGAGACTGATAAAAAGCAGTCATACGTGTATGTTCAACCATATAAGATGGCTGAATTCAAGGAACTTTTTGATACAGAAATATCTTTAGAGGTGACCTCCAAAAACAAACTTGTAGGTAAGTGCGTACTTGCCGGAATGGATAAGATAATTGCAGTAAGTAAATCTACCCAAAAGAAATTATGTCCCGATTTGGAAAGCAAGAAAGAAGGGGATGTTGTCGTTTCTGATATACTAGAGAAATGCTTTGTGACCCTTTGCCAATCTAAAGGAAAAAACTTCTGGCTTATCACTGAATTTGAGCCAAAACGGTCTAAATGTTTGAGTATACAAAATGCAAACATTGATATTAACATTCTATTAACAATTTGGGAAAAGCAAGGACTTGAAGATGCCGTATCCGCATTTCAGGATTGTATTATAAATGGAACTTCTCTACTACCTGCTGAAGATGCAGAATTAGATAAGAAGGTGAGGAATGCTAAAACATCCAAACCAGAAAATGTACCCTTCGAATTTCTACCTATTGATGGCGTAGATTTTGATTTCTCTGACGCTATGGATATATCTGACGATGCGGATTTTAGCAATCTGTTAATTGACGAATAACAGCCTATGGAACAGAAAGAATTAAAGGAATTTTTATATTTCCTCACGCATAATAAAAACCTCACAAGGACGCAGCAACTAAAAAGAGACGCACTCTTGGCAAGAGATTATTTGTCTGAGAAAGTTGACTCCAAAAATAGTAATGTTAATAAGGAAAAAAGTGAGAATCCTAAAGTGTTCAAAGCTCTTTCTGCATTAGACACGGCTCATTTTCTTGCTTTATTTAACGATCCATTGGGTTTGAAATATCTCACTCACGATTTTGACCCTATAAGTGATGGGCGACCACAGTCGTTAGAGACTCTACATTCCCAAGTTAGGGAATTGCTTAATAAAAAAGACCTTACTATCCCATCATCATTATGGTCGCCTATAAATCGATATTTAGAAGGTGGGAAAAAGTGGTATGATACATTTGGAACAGAACATTCTTCGTATATTGTTAATCCAAAATGGAAGAATTGGTGTTCGCAAAACAAAATGCATCCAATAAATAATCCTGATTTTGCCAATGAGATACTATCCTTTCGTTCTACGGTAAGGTTGGTTTCACCATTGCTAAAAGACATATGCGATAGAGCTAAAAAAGGCTTTACGATTAACGTTAAAGAGGTAAAACTAGAAAAGGCAGATTTTTATACCAATACGTATATTTTGTACATGGTAATGAAACGCATTTTGTCAATGATGAATCGGCGTGCAAGTATAAATCCGGACGTTGTTGTTTCATATAACCGAACAACAGATGCTCATGGCCGAATGTTAAGGCAAATTATTATAACCCAATTAGGTTCATATGCTGATAAATCATTAGAAGAGTTAAAGACCCGACTCGCGAATGACCCTGAAGCTGGAGATTTTGGTTCTATTCGTAATTCTCTAAATGGTTATTGTCTATGGCAAGTTGAGTCTTTGTGGGATGGTCAACCATATAGGTGGAACCTTCTGAGAACAGAAGAGATGCCAGAAGCGGAAGAAATCAACAAAGATTCTGTTACTGGTTTCACACACATATTAACATATTATATTGTATGATTTATTTGATTGACGATACAAGTTTAGAGAGTCTCAATGCAACATTCCTACTTGCCCCAGAATATCAAAGTGTTCTACGCTTTATAAAGACGGTGGACGAGTTGGATAGTTTTCGGAGTGAGCTTAGTTCCGCTGAATGCATCATGATTCATAGAACTTTCGCTAACTCTTCAATTTACAAAGAACAGATGGCGGAATTAACAAATGACGGTGACACCATCCCTTTTGTTGTGTTCAGTGCTGGCGATTCTGAGCGTGCTGTATTTGATGAAAAGTATCCCCAAATTATAGAGGGGATAAAGAAGTCTGTGTTTTACTCACGTCTTCCTTACTTTTTGGAAACATTCGAGTTAAAGCATGAGATTAATCTGAATCTTCTGGCATATGGTAAAGATTACATTAAAATAAGAGTTCGTTCTTTAGCTTTATCCGTATTACGGGTTATCGCAGCTAAAGAAGGAGAAATAAATGTTTCAGAACTTGCAAATATCGCATCTTGCTCTGAGTTTAAAGAACTGGTCTCTCTCTCATATCCCGCTATAGGTTTTTCTTATGACGAGCTACTTGAAGAACTGGAAGACAATCCTATATCGTTTGAAAAATTTAAAAACAATATTAATCAAATAGTCAATAGCTTTTACCAATATGGAAAAAATATATATTTATGGCAATGAACTGTCAAACGGTTGGGGAGTGTCAATCGGAGAATTAATCCCTTTGGTATCGTCTCTTAATGACGACTATTCCATCCATGACTTTGTCGTAAACAGTGTTACTCTGATGGATTCCAATTGTAAGATTGTAATAGATTTGGATGCCATAGATCCAGCAATAGCGTTGACAGTTGCATTACATATACGATTGTCTGTAATGGATCTTAAGGAAAAGTCATTTACACCAATTCTACTTGTTTCAAACTTTTCTCTTATCACATTTTTGTCCTTAGGGGAATGTAGCCAATTCTTCCTTTCTCAAGCAGGCTTCGCTTTCTGTACACCAGAACATGTTCAATATGACGTAAAGGTTTTAGAAGGGCTGAACGCAAACAACTTTACAACAGCATTTTTAAATAAAATACAAATAAGTCCTGATGCGACTGTAGGCAGGCATTCTATGGCAAATCTGTGGGGAGCCGATGTGTTAAATAGAATTATCAGCAAAGACGATTTCGTTGAATCAGAGGAGATTTCCAAAGAAAAGAAGAAGTTATATTATAAGTATGTATTTCTCAATACCGTCCCAATAGAAGAAATCATTAGTGGCACATCCGCAAAGTCTTTCCGTCGTAACGAGATGTGCAATGCACTACAGAAGAAGGTTTTGTTAATAGATGACGAGGCAGATAAAGGCTGGTCTTTTGTCTTGAAAAAGTGGCTATTCGGCCATGCAACTTTTGACGTTGTTAACGCTCCGATAAGTGACTTTAATGACATTCCAGAAGGAATCAGGAAAAGGATCACTTCAGATTATTACGACCTATATCTATTAGACTTAAGATTATTGGGAAGTCAAGAAGACGACATATATGATACCGATGAGTTTTCTGGCATGAAAGTCTTACGTTATATCAAAGATAGTAATATTGGGAACCAAGTTATCATTATGACAGCTTCGAACAAAGCTTGGAATATGAAATCCTTGCTTGATGCAGGTGCGGATGGATATTACATAAAAGAATCTCCTGAACTGAAATTGCCCAAGTCTTTCTCTGAGGCAAACTATAAGTCATTCAGCTTGGATGTAAAACAAGCATTAAATAGTGGTTACAAGAAGGAGATTTATAGAAAAGTTAAGTCAATTATTCGGTCAATCAAAGGTTCAACCAAAATTGATGGTGACTTGGCGAATGAAATAATAAGTAACATTTCTTCTGCTCAGCACCAACTACAAATTGCAAGTTCTGATAAGGATTTTGCCTATACATTTCTCACCCTTTTCCAGGTATTTGAATTGATTTGCAGAGATTATATTAAACCAGACAAGAATAATACGTGGATAGTAAACTATGATATGCCTTTGTATTATTATGATACCGACGGCCAAATACCAATTAGACAAAAGGTCATTTCAGAAGAACATCCATCAATTAAGAGAAAAATTACAAGTATTTATATCGATGTCTGTTCGGGGAATAACTGCAAATTCATTCGAGAAAGTCTTTTCGTGGACGTTGACAGGCGTAATGCTTTTGTACATAATGACACAGCAAAATTGTTGGATCCTCAAATCACCCCTATTTTCAGGGCTACTGGTTTTACCCATTTATTATCGACAATAGAGGAGATAATAGCAAGAATTTTATAATTCCATTTCTTGAACAGACGAATGTTCGAATTATCTTCGTATTGCATGTTGGCCAAATTAAAAGTGATTAAGAAAGTTGACAATGGAACTAACAGGAAAGATTATCGTAGTACAGGAAGCGAAGAGTGGGACATCATCGAAGACGGGGAACCCGTGGATGATGCAGGAGTATGTGATTGAAGTGCCAGGACAATTCCCACGGCATTGTGCATTCACCGTCTTTGGGGAGGACAGAATCAAGCAATTGAATATCCAGATGGGCGAAGAC
>OCVV011249743.1_pt1 | contig 10795 bp, 3 predicted proteins | sample 1539721 | NCBI WGS metagenome assembly OCVV01 (sample SAMN02144230, study PRJEB22623) | gut metagenome | biome: sheep rumen | host: Ovis aries | place: New Zealand
AATGATGTGATCGAAAATGACGAGGTGCCTTTTGACACCGCAGAGAACACAGCGGAAGCTGCGGCAGAACAGCCTGCTGAGATCGGCAAGTGTCCCTGGTGCGGCAGCCCAATTCGTGAGGGCAAGAAAGCATTTTACTGTTCCAACAGCGAGGACTGCGATTTCTTTATCTACAAGCACGATAAGCGTATCGGTAGGAACTACAAGGCTTCGGAGATAAGCGAGCTCCTTGCAAACGGCAAGGTAACACTTCGCGGCTGCACCTCCACAAAGGGCAACAAGTATGCTGCTGTCTTTGCACTTGATGACAGCGGCGAGTATGTGAATCTCAAGTTTGTGGAGTATGCAAAGAGCCGCAAGAGAAAACCCAAGACCGAGTGAGATAACGCATCTTCGGGTGCGTTATCATGCGGATAAATTAGATATTGAGGAGGACGATAATTTGAGAAACAATGTTATAAAAGCAATAGTTCAGATAGCAATAAACACAGCAGCGATCACCATAGCCTACAAGCTGGGTGAGAAAAGAGGCTACAATGACGGCTGGAATGAGGGCGCTGCGGCTGGAGTCTGCGCCAAGTGCGTATTCGACGGACCGGAGGACTGCGCCGACATTCCCGATTTTGAGGGGATATATTCCTAAAACATAAAAACCGAAAACGCGGGAAAGGAGAAAAAGTTTATTGAATAATCGGTATCAAAGCGTATGCTACAACTGGTCGGAAGTGACCGAAAGGTTCAGGCGGGATAAGCAGACCCTTGCTCGTTTCCTGCGCTTCTCGGCTTCTCTCTACAAAATGGGATTTCCCGATGCGGCACTTGTCTTTTACCATGACCCGAACGCCACAAAAGTGGCAGAGCTTGAAACTTGGAACAGGCTGGGACGCTTCGTCAACAAAGGCGCAAGGTCGATAGCCGTTTTCGGTGAAGGCGACAGGTGCAGACACCTTTTCGATATTTCACAGACCAACGGAAAGCCTATCCCTAACGGTTGGCGGCTGACAGAAGATTTGGCGGCGGAGCTTGTTGATGTCATCAGTGAGAACTACGGCAGAGAGTGTAAGGATATACACGAGGCACTTGCCGCTGTTGCGGTGGATAACATCAAGGCTCACAGCCCCGAAATGCAGTACACAATAGAGCAGATGAATATTTCGCAGAAAGATGTGGCAGAGTATCAGCGCTCGGTGGTGTCTGCCGTAAGATTTGTTATAGCAAATCGCTGTGAGCAGAATGGCGGTATTCCGCTGAGTGGGAGTGTTAATCTCAATGCCGCCGACTTTTTCAAGGACACAAGAGATGTTATCCGTTTTTGCGATCTGGTGCAGAGGTCGGCAAAGGACAGCCTGCTTGAAATAGAGCGTGAGGTCATACAGATTTTAAGACGAAGGAGAGAAAGAGAGCATGAATTACAGACTAAGCCCGACCGGACAGATGTTAGCAGAGGTAGCATACACGGACGACCCCCAGGAGATAGAAATGCTCAAAGAGCCGATAGGCAGGTGGGGCAGAATGTGGCAGGAGTGGGTGCGCACAGAGTATCCGACCGAGGTGACGGTGCTGATAGTAACGGGCAGGTGGAACATAATTCCGAGGGAGATCGACAGACAGGCAGAAGCCCGATTCACAGAATTGGACGTACTCTACCGAAAAGAGAACCCTCGCCCCGCAACATTCAGCGAAATGCAGAGGTGGGAGAAAAACCGTCTGCTTACGATAGAGCACCGGATAATGGAGGAGATAGTTTATCAGCCCAGGAATTAACTGTTGATGAGCTTATCAGCCGTTATCTATCTGCTGATTTCAATACCCGTCCCGACAGCTATGCTATCGCGGGAAAGGTGCTTGCAAATACCATTGATACCGATACTGAATGGATAGACTATTACAGATGGACAGAATCCGGCAAGTATTCTATCAGGCAGGAAAGGGAGATTTTTCTCCTTATAGAAAATGCCCTCCGCCTGCGTGAGCAGGAACAGAAAAAAGCAGAGCAGACACCCTCGGAAGGTGATGACGGCTTTGTGCTTATTGGAACATCGGGCATAGATGTTCCGACCAATATGGAGCCTGTTTTCCCGACAGAGATAGTTGAGGAAACACCTCCGCCGGAGGAAATACCGGAGGTCGATTTATCCGAGCCTACCGAGGACGAGATAGATAGCGTTGCCCAAAATCAGCCTGCTGATGATACAGTTATCGTCAAAAATGAGCCTGTCGTTACGACAGACCGGCCGCCTATTACCGATGAGAATATAATCTTCGGAATACTTAAACACGATCAGTTTTTCCATATCAAGAATGATCAGATACAGGCTTTCTTTGAAAACTATACCGACCATGATGAGCGTGTGGCTTTTGTAAAGCAGATATTCAATTCTGATTATTCCGAGGTGCTGCTGGGCGAGGGCGAGGACACTCGCTACGGCTATAAGACTTATGATGAGGGTATTCATATCTGGAAGGGCAGCTATTTGTCCCGCACTATGGAATCCGGCTTTAGCTGGGACTTGGTACAGAGCTTTTATGCTGAAATGGTGGAGCGTGGGCTGCTGATTGATACTATCGTTTCCACAATAGATGAGCCTATCTTCACAGAGCCGAATGATGAAAAGAAATATCCGGAGCCGGAGGAAGGCGTTGACGATTTCGAGGCGTTGACAGCAGATTTTGAAGCTGATGACGAATCGCAAGAAGAAATATCCGAGCCGAAAGAAAATCCGGTCAAGGATATTTCCGATGTTACTGAGGGCGCAGAGCAGCTTTCATTTTTCGGTGAGCCTGTGCCTGTGGAGCAGACAGAGAAAAAGCCAAAGAAGACTCGTAAGGAAAAGGCTCCCGCAAAGACACCAATGCCCAATTTCCTTATCACCGATGATATGAAAAACTATGTCCTGCGCTGCGGTAGCCCTGAGAGAGGTACGCTGTCAAGAATAGTGGCGCAGTTCCAGAAGGGCAAATCTGTTGCCGAGAACGCAGAGTTTCTCCGCAAGGAATTTGGCTCTGACGGTCGAGGGTATGTATATAACACGCCGGATTTCTCGGAGACTAAAAACATCTGCTCGTGGTTTGACGATAAGGGAATAATCATCAGCGCAGGAGAGAATGTTGCAAATCCATATTCATCGGCAAAAATACCGTGGGAGTATGCAGCGGAAAAAATTGCGAAGATGCTTGAAAACGGCGAATACTGCTCGCAGGATATTATCGACGGTGCTGCCGAAAAAGAGATAAAGGATATAGCTGACAGACTTTGGTATCTTCATCAGGACACTGACAAGAGCGTTTATCAGTATTTTATACCCGATGAAATGTTCAAGGGCGGATTTCCCGACAGCACAGAACGCATAAAACTCGCTCTGTTGGATAAGGACACTTTGCAGGAATATATCAACGGTTTAGAGCAGTTTGTTACCGACTATGAGCAAAATCGTGATATTATGCGATTCCATTTCCATAAGCCGAAGGAACTGCTGTACAGGCTCAAAGACTTGCAGATAGAGCGAAAGCAGTTTGTTACAAAGCCCGATTTTGTATTCAAGGGACACTATTTCATTTCTGAAAGAGAAAAGGACGCTCTGCTTGGTTTCGGAAGCGGCTTTTCGGATGGTAAGTTCAGAATAGAAAAGTATTTCAAAGAGAATCACAGTCTGCCGGAGCAGATAAAGTTTCTCAAAAGCGAATATGGCACAGGCGGTGGTACTCGCCGTGGCGGTGATGAATGGCACGATTTCAAAGGTATAACATATTTGCGTGGAGCAAGCTCCGGCAATCCCGATGCTAAAATACATCTGAAGTGGAATGAGGTAGCAAACCGCATTTCAAGGCTCATTTCCGAAGGCAAATATATCACGCAGAAGGACATTGACAATAAAATATACGATTGCAAGCGAATAGTACAGAATTATGATCCCGACAGCTATTCCGATTTTGAAAAGGAGTATGAGCGCAGACGGTATCATGAAGCCCTACAATTTCTTGGTGAGCATGGTGTTGTTGTAGAAAGACCAATAGACAGGCTCATTCAGCGGGCGCAGGATATGGGTATCCCCGTGGAGATAAAGAACAGCCAGCCCGCCGAGGAGGCGGGAGAGCAGGCTGTATATATGGATATTCGGGACGAAAGCTTTATTGAGCTGCACCAGACCGATGATGGTATCTCATATACGATCTATGCACCCGACCTTACGCTCGTTGACGGCGGAGTGTGGGAAATGGAGGAATCAATGTCGCTGCTAACTGCTGCGGCAGAAATACAGGCGACTACCACTAATGCTCTTGCCGAGGTTGAGGACTACAATCATTTCATGGCGCTGGTCGATATGGACGCAAGCCTTGACATTCCTGCGGAACTGGCACTACTGAAAGCGCACGTTTTAGAGGAATTGACTGACGAGGCAGCGGAGGTACTTGATGTAGAGCCGACCGAGCTTGTAGCTGTCAATGATACCGAGGAGCAGGAGCCTAAAAAGGTTGCAGTAAATGCTCCAGAAAGGATAACTGCTGTTCCTGCCACTCCGAAAAGCGGCACACCTGTCACATATCATTTCAGCGAAAGCGATATTGTCCAGGGCGGCGCAAAATCTAAATTCAAGGCAAATATCGAAGCAATAAAAACCTTGCAGAAGATTGAATCCGAAAACAGATACGCAACTCCGGAGGAACAGTCCATACTTGCTGGATATGTCGGTTGGGGCGGAATCCCGCAGGCATTTACAACAGACCGTGCCGCAGACAGTATCGGCGGTAACTTGGGTGAAGCTGCGCCGACTGGTTGGGAGAGCGAACAGCAGGAGCTTCGGAAACTTCTGTCCGATGATGAATACAAGGCAGCAAGAGCTTCAACGCTCACATCATTTTACACGCCTCCCGAAGTAACTGACGGTGTGTATCAGGCTTTGCGGCAGTTCGGATTTGAAGGCGGAAACATCTTGGAGCCGAGCATGGGTGTCGGCAATTTCTTTGCGAAAATGCCCGATGATATTCGTGACAGCTCTAAACTCTATGGTGTGGAGCTGGATAGTATTTCGGGCAGAATAGCACAGCTTCTAAATCCGGAGGACAGAATACAGATAACCGGATTTGAAAAGACCCGTTTCAACAACAATAGCTTTGATATAGTTATCGGCAATGTGCCTTTTGGTGACTATCGTGTCAGCGACAAGGCATATGATAAACTCGGCTTCAAGATACACGACTATTTCGCCGTAAAGAGCATTGATAAGGTTAAGCCCGGCGGCGTGGTGGCTATCGTTACATCAAAGTTTACTATGGACAAGATGAATGACAAAGCCCGTCGCTATCTTGCTGAACGCTGTAATCTGCTTGGCGCAGTAAGGCTCCCGAATAATGCTTTTAAGAAGAACGCAGGAACGGAGACCACAACAGATATTCTTTTCTTTCAGAAGCGTGAAACGCTGACCGTTGAGGTGCCGAGATGGGTACATTTCGGTGAAACGCCGGACGGCATACCCTGCAATCAGTATTTTGTGGATAACCCCGATATGGTGCTTGGCACTATGGCGTGGGACGAGCGCATGAAGGGCAAGTACGGAGACGACAGTAGGGTAACAACTTGTCTGCCTAATAACGATATACCTCTTTCTGAACAGTTACAGGCGGCAATATCCAAAATCAAGGGCAAGATCGAAACTATCACCATAGCAGAGGAAGGCAAGAAGGATATTGAAATTATCCCCGCCGACCCGACTGTAAGAAACTTTACCCATACTATCGTAAACGGAAAGCTGTTCTATCGTGAAAACGAGATAATGACCGCCGTGCAGGAGACAGGCAAGACCCTTGACCGAATGATGGGTATGCACCAGATCAGGCAGAAAACTATGGCGGTCATCGACGCACAGGCGAGAGGCTGTGATGATGCTGAATTAAAGCGGCTGCAAGCTGACCTCAATTACACCTACGATAAATTCAAGCGTGCCTATGGTGCGATAACCGACAGAGCCAACGAGCGAGTATTTCAGCATGATGATGATTACAACACTCTTGCGGCTCTTGAAATTGTGGACACCGAGAAAAAGACGGTAGAAAAGGCGGAGATTTTTTCAAAGAGGACTATTCTCCCCGAAACAGAAATTGTATCATGTGATACCCCGCAGGAAGCACTGCAAATATCCGTTGACCGAAAGGGCAAGGTGGATATTGCTTTCATGGCGCAGCTTGTGGGAGTGGAGCCCGACGAGATAATCTCGGAGCTTGGTACGGATATTTTCAGAAATCCGCAGTTTATTAAGGACGATGATCTGCTGTCCGGCTATGAAGAAGCAAGTGAATATCTTTCCGGCAATGTTCGTGAAAAGTTGCGTATAGCGGAGGAATACGCAAAACATATCGACCCTTCATTTGAGAAAAATGTGGAGGCTCTGAAAACAGTTATTCCAAAAGACCTTGAAGCAAGTGAGATTTCTGTAAGGATCGGTGCAAACTGGGTAGATGTCGAGGATTACAACCGTTTTTTGCGCGAGGTGCTAAAAGGCGACCCATACTTCCACCCCATAACCCGAACTCGCTCCGGTGAATACAAGATCGAGGGCAAGTATCAGGATAAATCCATTGCCGCTATGCAGACCTTTGGAACAGGACGTATGAGTAGCTATCATATCCTTGAAAATCTGCTCAATCAGCGTGATGTGGTCGTGCGTGACCGTCATGAGGAGGAAGGCAGGGTATGGTATGAAGTAAATGCAAAGGAGACCCAGCTCGCTAAGGATAAAGCCCGTATCATCAAGGAGGCATTCAAGACTTGGCTGTGGGAAAATATGAGCAGGAGGGAAAAGTATGTAGAGAGGTATAACAACCTTTTCAATGCAATAAGGGGCAGAGAGTATGACGGCTCACATCAGACCTATCCGGGAAAGAATCCTGCGATAGAAATGCGTCCTCATCAGAATAACGCTATTCTTCGCGGAAAGCTTGGTGGCAATACGCTGTTGGCGCATTGTGTGGGTGCCGGAAAGAGCTTTGAAATGGTCGCTATCACTATGGAAAAGAAAAGGCTTGGGCTTATATCCAAAGCCTGTGTGGTAGTACCGAAACACTTAACGCTGCAAATGGCTTCGGAGTGGATACGTCTTTATCCTAACGCTAAATTATTGGTTGCAAGACCGGAGGACTTTACAAAGGACAACCGACAGAAATTCATAGCCCGCTGTGTTACAGGCGACTATGATGCAGTCATCATGTCGTTCACCCAGTTTGAGCGCATACCTATGTCCGACGAATACAGACAGCAGTTTATGGAGCGTGAGCTTGATGAGCTTATGGCTGCTTTGGAGGAAACAGACAGCTCGGACAGAGTGGCTGTGAAGACCTTGGAGCGTCAGCAGAAAAAGCTAGAGGAACGTCTTGAAAAGCTGCTGTCATCGAAAAAGGATAACAGCCTTTGCTTTGAAAAGCTGGGTTTTGATTACCTTGTCTGCGATGAGGCGCATTACTACAAGAACTGTTTTGTTGCCACAAAAATGTCAAACGTGGCGGGCGTGCAGACTACCGCAGCGCAGAAATCCGAGGATATGCTGATGAAAACGCAGTACCTCAATAACAAGTATGGCTGCAACAATATCCTTTACGCCACCGGAACACCTTGCACAAATTCAATGGTGGAGTTTTATGTTATGCAGAGGTATCTTCGCCCCGATCTGCTTGAAAAGGCAGGGCTTGAGACCTTTGATGACTGGGCTTCGACTTTCGGTGAGGTTGTATCTCAGTTAGAGATCAAGCCTGCGGGCAACGGCTTTCAAATGAAGAACCGCTTTTCAAAGTTTGTGAATATCCCGGAGCTTATGCTCATGTACAAGGAGTTTGCAGATATTCAGACTCCCGATATGATAAAGCTGCCTGTGCCCGATCTGAAAACCGGCAAGCCTATTGTTGTATCATCGAAGCCGGACGAATACCAGAAGGAATATATGCAGCAGCTTGCGGAGAGAGCAGAGCTTATCCATAGCGGCGGTATTGACCCTCGTGAGGACAATATGCTGAAAATAACGCACGAGGCAAGGCTCTTGGGACTTGACAGCAGGTGCGTTGTGGATGGTGCTACACCAGCGGCCGACAGCAAGGTGAATAAGCTGCTGGATAATCTTATTGAAAACTACAACAACACTATGGCAGAGCGCGGTGTGCAGATAGTTTTCTGCGATATAGCGATAAATGAGGACGCAGAGCATTTTTCAATCTATGAAGCAATCAAGGCTGACCTTGTAAGAAGAGGTATTCCCCGTGATGAGATCTGTTTTGCAGGAGATGCAAAGACCGATAAAGCAAGGGCTGATATGTTCGATCAACTCCGTAAAGGTGAAAAGAGATTTATTCTTGCTTCGACCTCAAAACTTGGCACAGGTGCTAATATACAAGACCGTATCTGTGCGATACATCACCTTGACATTCCGTGGAAGCCTGCGGACTTAACACAGCAGGACGGCAGAGGTGTTCGTCAGGGCAATATGTTCCCGGAGGTCGGAATATATCACTACCTGACGGAAAACACATTTGATGCCTACATGATGGGTATTATAACTAACAAAGCGAAATTCATCAATCAGATCATGACCTCTAAAGACCCGGTACGTGTATCAGAGGACGTTGATGAAATGGTGCTTACATACTCTGAAATGCAGGCTATTGCAAGCGGTAATCCAATGATAAAGGAAAAGATACAGCTTGACAATGATGTGCAGACCTTGAAAATGCTTGAAGCAGAGTACAAGAAGGCACAGTTCAGATACCAGGAGCAGGCGGAGCGCACTCTGCCGCAGAGAATCGAGCAGTACACTACTTATCTTGAAAAGGCTACCGCAGATTTGGAGCAGTTCAAGGCAAGTCACCCGGAGGGCGCAGCTTTCCAGATAGAAATAGACGGAAAGGTGTACTCCGAGGCAACAAGCGAACACGTTCGTGAGGAAGCAGGCGAGGCGCTTGAAAAGTCTATTATCAAGGTTTCGACTACAGGCGAGAGCATGAAGGTCGGCAAGTATTTTGGCTTTGACCTGTTGTTGGAGCAGAACCCGCAAAACCTGACCTTCTTTGATCAGGGCGCACCGTGCGTTATATCCCTCTGCGGCTCGCTGAAATACACTACCGAGGTCAATTTGCAGAATCATCAAGGCAATATGCGGCGAATCGAAAACCTTGCCGCTAATGAGATCGGCAAGCGTATTGAGCAGTACAAGAAGGACATCGAAAAGGCGCAGGCTAACCTTGCAGAAGCAAAGGAAAACCTCACCAAACCCTTTGACCGTGCCGATGAGCTGGCACAGAAGCTGGCAAGGCTTGATGTGGTAAATGCGGCATTAAGCAGCGGCAAGGGCGAGGACGCTATCCCGACGGTGGTCGAGGAGGTAGCCGATATGCCAAATTTTAAGCCCAAAAATCCGGGGCAGAAACAGAACAGGAGATGAGAAAATGACAAGAGAGGAAGCAATAGAGAGCCTTGCTGAAAATATCGGCGGACAGGCTCTCGCCGCTGTGCTCGCGAAAGGGTATGACGATAATACCCTTTCTGTCATAGCAGAGCAGAATAAAACTGCAGCACAGTATTTTGTAGATACCAAGCTGTCGGCAGAGAGCGTGAACACAATTACAAAGGCATACTCCGAAAAAATAATAGACGGTGCTGACCTTATCCATATTATGCAGTATTCCACTTTCAGAAACGGCAATGAGGTCGATGTGCAGCGTTTCATTCAGAGGATAAAATGCGGAATGGATCATACCACTGCAAGCCTTGTGTTTGTGGCAGATGATTACGAGCCGGAGCGTTTTGATGAGCTTGCCGATAAGGTAAAATGCGGAGCATATTTCCCGACAAAGTACGGAACGCTGTCCATATCATATGAGGTGGCGAGGGTGCTGTCAAGGCTGAAAGTGCCGCTTCGGGCAAGCCGAAAGGGATACATTTCAAGCGGAGTGCTGAATATAGAGGACAACATAAAATACGGGGATTGTATTCGTGGCGGTGACAGTAAGCTGGTGCTGACGGTCAAGAAATATATGGACAAGTCCGATTGGGATAGCTTTTACAGCTATTTGCTTTCAAAGGATAATGATAATATATCCGCTGCTGATATAGAGAAGCATTATTCCGATTACAAGTCTGCGCCAAAGCGCACTAAAAGAAGGTGACTTATGACAATAACAAATCGAGAGGACAGCCTTGCAGGGCTTGCCGAGGTGCTGACTAAAGAGCAGATGGCGAGCATTGTTTCCCATAACTATTCCGATCAGGCGCTTGCGGTCATGGCGGAGTTTGATCGGGGGTATGTGGAACGCTTTGCAAACACGCTTTATGATACTGAAAGCATGGAAAAGGTTATAGGCGCTTACCGCAGCAGGATTATTGACTGGAAAGACTTACTGCACATAGTGGAGTATTCTGATTATGACTTTGCAAGCGAGGAATATATCGACCAGTTTATCCGTTCTATTGAAGCAAAGGAGATAAATCATACCATAGCCTCTCGCTTACTTACGGCATCTGCCTATGAGCATGACACCTATAAAGGACTTATGGAGCTTGTTAAGAGTGGGGCATATTACCCCACACAGTATGCAAGCATAGGCATAAACACAAGAGTCGCTGCCGAGCTGCGTGACCTCAGTGTGCCGCTGACAGCTATGCGGAAGGATGGCATATACTACGACCTCACGAAAAAGACCGAGTTTGATGAAGCTGTCAAAAACGGTGACAGGATAAAGCTTGTAAAATTTCCGAAGCTGGCGGTCAAGGTCAGCGAAATGATGACCTATCCCGACTGGCAGGACTTTAAGGCTTGGT
>OCVV011205289.1_pt1 | contig 10794 bp, 7 predicted proteins | sample 1539721 | NCBI WGS metagenome assembly OCVV01 (sample SAMN02144230, study PRJEB22623) | gut metagenome | biome: sheep rumen | host: Ovis aries | place: New Zealand
CGCACGCCCAGAAGATTGATCTCGAGCGGCATGTCGATCTCTTTGCAATACCGGCAGAGCGCCGTCATCTCCTCTTCATAGATGTCGGCCGGCCCCGTGTACCAGAGCACATCCGGGTGGGCAAAATACAGAAACTTCCCAGTCTCCAGCGCCTCACGCGTCTGCTTGCAATAGTCCTTAAGCCTCTGTACACTGCCGGAGCGCATTCCGCAGAACGGCGCGTTCACGCCATTTCCCAGATAATGCTGTCCCAGAATCATGTACTCGATGGGATAAGGCTCAAGGAGCCGCAAAAGCGGCTCCCAGAGTGTATACAGATATTCTACTTCCAGTCCCAGACGGATCTCTATGTCGTCTTTGTATTCCCGTTTCAGATCCAGAATGGTATCCACATAGCCCTCCAGATCCTTGGGCTCCATTTTGACGGGGCACACGAATCCGCCGGGATATACCTGCGGCGTGTGGTCCGAAAAGCCGAGAATCTTGAGACCTGCGTCTATAGCGTTTTCCACATATTCCCGCTCTGTGCCGTCCGCGTGGTGGCACCGCCAGGTGTGGGTGTGATAGTTTGCGATCATTTCCATGTTTACTCCTGTTCCTGCGGCCGCTTTGTGCGCCGCCATAATCCCATACTATCACAGATTACGCCGGAATGGTCTCCTTTGTATTACGCTTCCTGCGCCGCCTTTTCCTGGTTTTCCTTGATCTTGCGCTGATCCTCTTCCGCGTACTTCTCAACATGAATCTTAATATCAGCGATGGTTTAAGAACTATTGAAATCTACAGGGCTCTCAAACGGGTCCGTGCCATACTTGCCCGCCCATACAGTTTAAGAACTATTGAAATCTACAGGGCTCTCAAACCGGTTGCGGCGGTCGATGTTGTTCATGGGGGTTTAAGAACTATATAAATCTACAGGGCTCTCAAACGATTTAAAGCGGGAATACAGAGATGACATCGTTTAAGAACTATATGAATCTACAGGGCTCTCAAACCACGCCGCCGTCAGTCCACGCGGATTCGTTGTTTAAGAACTATATGAATCTACAGGGCTCTCAAACAGAAAAGAGGTTACACGCATGCCCTGTACAGTTTAAGAACTATATGAATCTACAGGGCTCTCAAACTGATACCGTGATCACTTTCAGTTCACCTTCGTTTAAGAACTATATGAATCTACAGGGCTCTCAAACAGCTGGCAGACGAGCGTGATTTTATGGATTGTTTAAGAACTATATGAATCTACAGGGCTCTCAAACTCAATGCACTCCATCCCACCTTCTTGACAAGTTTAAGAACTATATGAATCTACAGGGCTCTCAAACCGATTCCATGTACGTTTTCAGCTGCTTGGTGTTTAAGAACTATATGAATCTACAGGGCTCTCAAACTGTCTGGGTTAAAGATTCCGCATATTTCCAGTTTAAGAACTATATGAATCTACAGGGCTCTCAAACCGCGTTGTAGTTGCTGAGCGCGCCCGACGGGTTTAAGAACTATATGAATCTACAGGGCTCTCAAACTTCTAAGGAGGTGATTGAATGGCATGGATCGTTTAAGAACTATATGAATCTACAGGGCTCTCAAACTACCCGGGAACCGATCAACCGCCGACCATTGTTTAAGAACTATATGAATCTACAGGGCTCTCAAACACTTCGAGCAGCACATCCGTGTCCCGCACTGTTTAAGAACTATATGAATCTACAGGGCTCTCAAACTTATGTTCCGTGAAACAACAACAGACGGACGTTTAAGAACTATATGAATCTACAGGGCTCTCAAACTGCACATATGCTTTACCTAAATCAGACATTAGTTTAAGAACTATATGAATCTACAGGGCTCTCAAACAAGTGCATTGAATCATCGGGGAAACTTTTGAGTTTAAGAACTATATGAATCTACAGGGCTCTCAAACATGTTGACGCAGATGGTTATCTGCACTATGGTTTAAGAACTATATGAATCTACAGGGCTCTCAAACCTTTACGACAACGATTTACGCAACACAGAGGTTTAAGAACTATATGAATCTACAGGGCTCTCAAACCTTCGTAAGCGTCGAAAACTTCAATAGTGTGTTTAAGAACTATATGAATCTACAGGGCTCTCAAACAAATGACGGTCAAACAAGGGGATACTCTTTGTTTAAGAACTATATGAATCTACAGGGCTCTCAAACCTCAAATTTCTTTGAGATTCTCTCCGAGCTTTGCTGCTTGGTATGCAGTCGTAGATTTGTATATGTACTTACTTGATGATAACACATTTATCCTTATCAATTATATAAGTTCTTGAGCCAGCCTGAAATACTGGCTCTCTATTCTCAATAAAAACAATTCCCAGTTTATGGTATTCACAAATCTCAAATAGTTTATGGACAGCTTCTGCATCCAAGTAACTAAATATACTTACGAAAATAACCAATTTCCGATTTAATAGCCGTGCTTGTACTTTTATATATTCTACCAGCCTTTCCAGCAACGTATTGCATTGTGGATCCAGCCTTACATCAAACGCTTTGAACATCTTGAGCAAGTCAATATCCATTTCATTTGTGATCATTTCATACGGCACATGATAGGAAAGCTTATCCAAATAATCGATGATACGCGTTTGGAGTTCTGCCCTCTCTTCCACATACAGTTCCGTAGCTTCTAATAATTCACCATATAATCTGCTTTGAATCTTTTTAGAATTGAAGTCTATTGCAAAAGGATTGATGATCAGCTCTGCGGACTTTTCAAAAGACAACGCTTTCAAGCCATCAGACAGCACAGAATTACCTTCTCCATTAAGGCAGAGATTATAGAGGTCTTCTACAATTTCTGCCATAGCTTCACTATTTTCTAAAACCAGAATTGCCGGGACATTTTCATCAATAGCAATATCTAACATCCAATCAGCATTTACTAATTTCATAAAAAAACTATCCTCTCCGAGGTGTCCAGCATCCCATTTGCTGCTTTTCCAACGATATACTCCATGCGCGCAAATTGTTTCTCCGTAACCCTCAGAACTTGAACCAGCCCCTCCGGCGGTTTGTGCGCACGCACGTTTGTCACGATAGTTTCTGCTGCTGTATCATTGGTCGCAAGTTTGCAATAAATACTTTCTTGTAGCATTAAGAATCCCGATTTAATCAGGTATTTACGAAAACGAGTATATTCTTTTCTCCCTGCTGCCGTTGTGACCGGAAGGTCAAACATCACAATTACTCTCATATATCGGAAGCTCATAGCATGTAAAACTTGATTTGGGAAATATCCTGATCGTTTAATGCATCAAATACACTGCGCGTGTAAATTTTAACTGCTTTTCCCAAAATCTCTTTCCGGCCATCAATTTGAACTTCTTGATTTAGAATCGATATCATATGATGCTTCTCATCCTTTTCAAACTGTGTTGGTTTCATCTCCACAACAAATCGGTCAACAATTGGCCGATATGGTTCCATGAGATCGCACGCCAAATTGAATTGATTGAACATATTGTCATGGAATAACCCAATCTGGGTTATGTAACCGTTTGATACAATTTCACGTGTGAATAGTGAAAGTATGATGCTATATCCATAATTCAGTGCTGCATTTAATGGAGAATCTTCGGTTCTTGTAAAGTCCTTTCCAAATAGTGCATTAAAGTATACCTTTGCCGCATGCCCTTCTCTATTTGTCTCATCTCCAAATGCCAATTCTTTTATATACTGATATAGTAAGGATGCTTCTGACTTATTTCGTTCTTGAAGATGCTCCGCCTGTTTTCGTATCTTCTCCGCAACAATTTCTGTCCAAACAGCCGCTTTGTTTTCTTCTGACCATTCAACCTGATGTCGGATTTTAGCACTTGTATCGTGTGATCCATAATACGGTATCAGTTCGGAAGATGGATTTCTTTTCTCGTCACAGAAAATCACCTTAACCTTGTTCTTGATAAGTTCATTCATGAGGTACGCTGTAAACGAAACTGCCGTGCTCTCTACAATCAGCATCTCAATTTCATTTACATGTACCTTTATTGTTTCTTCGCCGCGGACTACCATGCAGCCGAGCTGATAATCAAGCTTGGCTGTACTGGTAATCACGATTGTTCTCCAGCTCATATTGTCAGCATATCCGTCTCATATTCATAGATACCAGACGGAGACATTGAAACCAACATAAATTGATTGTATCCGTTTATTTTTTTGTTTAGCGTCGGCACGCCTTCATTTGGACTTCCACCTATTAAGCTCAAATCTGCCTGTTTTTTACTACCCGATGTCAATTGTAAAATCTGTTTCAACACTAAAAGCTGTTCCGCAATAGTAATATTCTCAAACTCTTCTTCATATTTGGCCAGTTTATCGCCAATTGAATTGGGTCGATTTTTGTATATTCCATTAGTGTGTTTTTCTTTTAATGCGTCATAAAGCGTCTTGTTGTTCTCTTTATTTATCAGGCTCCTTGTATTTCTGTTGTTTTTTCCTTCTGACCTATTTTTATTCACCAATTCGTTCCACTTTTCAACAGCACCTGACACATTCTTAGGATCCTCTGTGCACTTAATCAATCTGCTGACATACTCATTCATTTCAGCCTGCAGTTTTGTTTCAACCGCACTAGTCACCGTAAGCTGTTTGTTTGTTCTGCCTGTAAGATATAAGAGGAAACCATTCACCTTAATCAGCGAATACATTTTAATCTTTTTCAACCTTACTGACGGATCCTGGTACCCGAGCGTATCTTTGCAATACTGTTCCATCTTTTCTTTGGAATTCAGCTTGTCTTTCAGATACAACGGCATTGCCTCAAGTGTACGTATCCTTTGTTTTTTCACTGTATGCTCAACCAGGAAGAAATATGCGCCAGTGTACTTTTTATATCCTCCGTACCTTGTTACATCATGCATTCTTCCGTCTGTCGAACTGACAGGAACATACCCCACACCTTTTGCCTTTGTCGCATCATCTGCGCTACAAATATTGATATCCCACAGTTGGCCATGCTCTTCATAGTTCATTCTTGTGACCAAAGGTGTATATCTGGCCATTACGCTACGCACAGTACGTATGCTTTCCCAGCCTTTTGTTTTCCATGCCACTTCATCGCCACGGATGACCGGATAATCGAACAATTTGTCCATATGATATTTATAGTGCTCAGGGTCTCTTTTATACTGCTTTACGAAGTTTATAGGATTCTTAGTAAACTTCACATTATATGCATTGCCAACAACGATGTTCAGATACGCATCGTTTGCATGGTGGAAGTTATTCACCTCCCGGCACTTAATCAGATCAAATCTGTGCCTGAAATCACTTACTACTCCTGCTTTTGAATAAATGATCTCCGAATCAGGGAATGAATTCTCAAATATGTCTGTGACAGTCTTTGTTCCCTGCCTGGTTTCTACAATCTGACGGCTGATAAAGGACGCCAGTTCCTCTTCAGAGAACTGCGTGCTGCGTACAAGCCTTTCAAACTTCTCTTTTGTAATAAATCCCTGATCACATAGGTTCTTCCACCATGCAAATCTTACTCTCCTTATTTCCGCCTCGATTGGGAACGTATCACTTTTGTGGCTGTTAAGCTGTTTTTTGACCAAAACAAGGTTCTTCTCGATACTGTCATCCTTCACAAAGTGCCGAGGGTAAATATGATCGATATCGTAAAGGTTATCATTAAACAGGTCCCCTAATTCAATCGGTTCCCCTGTGTACATGCATCTTCCCTTTTGTGTGTAGTAAAGATATAGTTTCTTGCTTCTAAATCTGGAATCCGGAGTATCAGAAATTTCTTTGCTCCACTCTCTGCCATCCTCTTTGCAGCCTTTGTACAGTTCTTCAAACTTTTTCTTACGGCTGTCCTTTCTTGTCTTATCATTTTTCCCTTCAGCGTCTCGCGCCATCTCAATAAAGATCTTAGCAGGCGGGCACTTCATGACCTTAACAATTTCACGCACCACAAGAATAGTCTGCCATACCATACGGCGGACTGGCGCAGAAATATAAAGATCTTCAAGATCTTCGTACTCTATCTCTTCGAAGGATTTATTGATTTCTCTTCCTTTCTCCTGCAGTTCATCGATATATGTATAATGACCGCTTAAGCACTCCATCAGATTTACATTTTCATTCCACATTCTTCCAATGAGCGTAAGTACCTCTCCGGTTTCTCGATCTGCTCCCTCCAGCTCAAGTACTGCCTTGGATAGTCTTCCCCAGTCTCTGAACTTGATGCCGCATATCCTTTTAATCTGTTTATCTGTAATCTGATCTCCAAATTTTTCTTTGATCCGCTCTTTCAGAAAAGACTTAGAGTCGCCATATACCGTTGCCCAGAAAATAATCTTTTCCGCCATTTTCTCCTGCTCATACGACAGCACATCTGTGGAAAAAATTTCTCTAAAACGGAGGTAGCTTGACAACGAATTCTTAAAGTCTCCATCAATACCCGTAATTTCTATTTCATCTTTCTTAGATGCCAGTCCCCGTACAATCAGATACTCTCTGATCTTTTTGTCCGTGACTTTTTTCTCTCTGCGGAACAGATCATTGTAGATACTCTGCTTTAACTCAACACCTATTGGATTGCCGTTGATCTTTAAATTGTTTAACTCATTTAGCACCATGAATTTCTCATAGAGCAATGAATTCTTGGGTAGTACATATTCAGATTGAATGTATGTACAATGGCGCACCATTTTCTGAATAAATTCTTCTGATGATGCCTTCACATCTATTTTTTTATTAAAATTCCACGGTAATACTCTGCCTGCTTCTCTTCGCACAACCCATGCATTATGCGCCCCATCGTTATAGAGCGGGCCAATATAATAGGGAATCTGAAAAGAGAACAGCGCAACGATCTTCTCACTATTTGTGAGGCCGGATTCATCAGTATTTCGGAGAAAAGGGAGATATCCCTCTGCATTGGAAAGTATTTTCCGCAGTTCTTTAAGGTGTACTTGATTGGGGATTACACCATTTGCAGAAGTTAACTGCTTGGGCAAAAAGCTTTCTTTATCTATTTCGTCCAATACATATTGTATCCTTTCATCCTGCGGTACCTTCTCCTGAAAAGCTTTCAGGTCCTTTTTAATCCTGCTGTAAAACTCATCACGGTTCTTCTTTGCTCCTCTTCTGACTTTTCCTTTTTCTTTATCAGAATTGACCGAACCCACATAGGCGCTGTAGTTATTGTCAGCCATGATGCGGAACATCTTGTTATACTGGCCTTTTCCATATTCCCTATATAGTTCTTTAAGAAGTCTCAAGTCATCGGCATGTTTGTTATAGGACTGAATTCTCGCATCTGATAAATACTGCTCTCCTCCCATAATATGAGCAAGGAGACCCCAGTCATGCATTTGTTTTAGCAGCTGAACTGTCTCATATGAATCCTCATCAAGCATTGACTGGATTTCCGCATCTTTTTCCTCGTAGTTTCCCTCTCGAAAAGAAACAGAAAACTTCTTGTTCTCTTCATCGAACTCAATATCTGGAAAGACTTTAGGAAGAACACCCTTTAAGCCGCAAATCAGTTTTACCATTTCTGCTTCAGGCATCTTCTTATTAATCTGCAACAGTTCCATTAGCTGCTCACTGCGTCTGGAATTGCCAACCTTTCTGGATGAGAGTATGTCTTTCATCTTTCCCGCATCGTAAGTGGCAGGTAAATTCACTGTTCTCTCGACTAACTGTGCATAAATCTCCTCAAGTCCATCTGCGTCGCCATCTGACAGATTTGCATTCAGAAAATGCCCACGGTGCTTAAATATATTCAGTATAGCCAGATAAACAAGCCTCACATCTTTGGGATCTGCAGAATGAATCAGATCACTACGCAGATGAAACACGGTCGGATACTCTTTGTAATAGTCCTTATCCGAATAGCTGTCACCTGCGAATAATGCAAATCTCTGCTCTTCTGTCTTATCTTCAGGAAAGTATTTGCTATCATCCAGTCTCTGATAGAACCCCGGATCAACTTTATCGATGGCATCAGCAAAGATTTCTTTTACAAGACCAATCCTTGCCTTTTCTCTCTGCAATCTTCTTCTGGAAACGCGCTGGGTTCTTCTGCCTGCCGCAGACTCTGCTTCTTGAAACAGACGAACTCCCCACAAATCTTTTCCCTTAGCTCTAATCAAATGGTACTCTGGGTCCGTAACAGCCCAGCCCAAAGAAGATGTACCCATATCAAGTCCGAGATAATATTTTCTAGCCATTTGTACCCCTTTCTTTACACTACTAATGGTCTTTCAATTATCCGCCGCATTCGCCTTTTGATGAATTACCTTGACGATTAACCCTGAACTTGTTAATATACTTGTATCTACAGGGTGAGTTCAAATAAGGCTTTAGCCGATATCGCACCTCGTGTCCGCATTGTGCGGGATTTTAAGAGAATCGTTTCGATTCTCTTTTTTTATGTCTTGAGGTGGTTTCCTATATAATTCGTAAACATTCTAAAACAAAGTCTCAAGTCGACTCATTTATTGTACAATAGGTTTGTTGGTTATGAGCTATTCTATTCAGGGCAGTGGGATGAGTTGGTCAAAAAAACGACCTTCATCAATAATCTTGGTGCTAAATCCATACGTAAAGTACCGTTCAAGAGCGCACCCGCCAAAAAACCAACTCCGCAAAATGCGCTGAACATAAGTTTTATATATTCTATTCATGCAAAAGGAGGTCCCCATGAACAACATAGAAAGACGCGAAAACGGAATGCTATATATCTCGGACGACGCAGTAATGGCCGAGCAGAAAATTGTTCGCAAGCTTGTGCAGGAATTCAATACGATGGATCGGTCAGATTTTGATGGGCTGGCCGCTCAGATCAAGAAGATTCTCGGCAAGTCCGAAAACGCTTTTATCAATCCGCCTTTCTATTGCGACTATGGCAAAAACATTGAACTGGGTAAGAACTTCTTTGGCAACTACAATTTGACTATACTTGACGTCGGCAAGGTGCGGATTGGCGACAACTGCCAGTGCGCCCCCAACGTATCTATTTACACCGCAGGACATCCGGTACATCCCGCTACCCGCAACACGCTGTATGAGTACGGGATCGACGTCACAATCGGCAACAATGTCTGGATCGGCGGCAACGTTGTCATCTGCCCCGGCGTTACCATCGGCGACAACGTTGTGATCGGCGCCGGAAGCGTCGTGACTAGGGACATCCCTGCTTGGACTGTCGCAGCCGGCAATCCTTGTAAGGTCATCCGCAAGATCACAGAGGCGGATCGCTACACGTACTATAGGGGCGTCCCTGCGGATGATGAGGCCGTTGCGGACATGCAGCGCATGTGGGCCGAGAACACGGATCCTGTAAAATATCCTACTGCCGACGAATGATGCAGTCATCTGCTTAGGAGTCTGGCTAATTCTACATGTACTGCTCATCAGATATATAGAAATCAGATCGCAAACAAATCAAATATTGTTTTTACAGCAAGTTAAAGGGGTGTTAGACTGGGTTAGAAATGATAACCCGGTCACACCCCTTTCACAGCGTTTGTGAACAATACAAATATATCAAGTGAATCGATGAATACAGAACCCAAACTCTTCTCCAACACCCGCACGCTGGGCACCGCCTGCATGCTGGCCGCCTCCCTCTGCTTCTCGACGGGAGGCCTTCTCATGAAGCTGATTCCCTGGAATCCGCTCGCCATCAACGGTGCGCGCAACCTGATCGCCTGCCTTGTAATCGGCCTTTATCTCCTTGTGACGCGCCACAAGCTCAAATTCAATTTCACCGTGCTGGTCGGCGCGATCTCCATGGCCGGCGTGACGACGCTCTACTCGATCGCCAACAAGCTGACCACTGCGGGCAACACGATCATTTTGCAGTACACTGCGCCGATTTGGATCGTGATCCTGATGTTTCTGATTTTTGGCCAAAAACCAGATAGAACCGCCCTCATTTCCATCATGATCGTATTCGTCGGCATCCTCTGCTTCTTCTTTGAGGGGCTGTCGACCGGAAAGTGGCTGGGCGACACACTGGCTCTCCTGTCCGGCATCTTCTACGCAGGCGTGTTCATGCTCAACAGCTTCGAAAAGGGAGACGCGCTTTCGTCCGTCTTCTTCGGACAGCTGGCATGCGGCTTGTTCCTCTCGCCGCTGGTGCTGCGGGAGACCATATTCACGCCGCCGGTTCTCCTCTCGGTCTTTTTGCTTGGTGCAGTCCAGGTGGGCCTGGCCTACGTCTTCTTCACCACGGGAACCAAGTACACGGATCCGGTCACGGCCTCCATCATCAATGCGTTGGAGCCCATCCTCAATCCGGTGTTGGTCGCGGTCTTCTATGGCGAGCTACTCGGCAAGTGGTCACTGGTCGGCGCAGCGATCGTCATCTGCGGGATCCTGTTCTACAATCTGGCGTCCATTTTTGCGGATCGCAGGCGCGTACCCACCCCGCCGACGAAGTCGTCCACGGGTACATGATCACACGGCTACTTGATATATTTTGCGTTCACATATTTTGTAGCTCTTGCCTGCCCCAGTTTTGTTATTCGTCCGTCTTTTGCCATCTGCCCTAATACAGCCTCCACGGTCGTCGGGCTGACATCTGGGAGCAGCTGGCATATTTCTGCTTTGGATATGGGTAGTATACTGCCAAGCACAGTCTGCTCAATACGACTCTTTTTGCTGATCCTTTTGCCATTTGCAGACACAAATCTCTTGTCCAGCTCTTTGTAGCATTTATCATGTAATAGCAAGAAGACCCCTTCCTCAGTTCACAAGCTTAACAGTTGATCGGTCGGAATTAAGGTCCCTGCGAGTGAACAGGG
>OCVV011224890.1_pt1 | contig 10794 bp, 7 predicted proteins | sample 1539721 | NCBI WGS metagenome assembly OCVV01 (sample SAMN02144230, study PRJEB22623) | gut metagenome | biome: sheep rumen | host: Ovis aries | place: New Zealand
TTTAACAAAAGTTATTAATGCTTTACATTTAGATGCCTTAACTCTTGGCAATCATGAATTTACAACAAAATCAAAGGGCTTATCAGAAATATTAAAAGGTGTAAATTCAAAGGCAGTATCTGCAAATTTAGAAGTTCCTGAAGAAAATCCTCTAAAAGAACGTATAGCAGATAAAAAACTTGTTAAATCAGCAGTATTTATGAAAGGCGGACATAAATTTGCAGTTATCGGTGCTTCTCCATTTGATGCGGAAGTTGGTGCTGATGAAGATAAAAAAACAGGTGTAAAAGTAAAAAATGCAGATAAAACTATAAAAGCAATACAAGAAGAAGTTGATAAACTTGAAAAAGAAGGTATCAATAAAATAGTTCTATTATCTCACTTAGGTTATAATGATAGTGCAGATTTGAGAGTGGCTCGTGAATGTGAAGGTATCGATATTATTATCGGCGGACATACTCATTCTGTAATAAATGGTGTAAATAAAGAAACAAAAGACGAAGAACATCCTCAAAATATATTTATGTCAAAAAGAGGAGAGCCGATTGTTATTACACAAGGCGGTAAATTAAACAAATATGCCGGATTTATGGATGTTGTTTTTGATGAAAAAGGTGTTATCAAAACTGATTCTATAAAAAATAAGCTTGTGAAAGTAAATGAATTTGAAGAAGACAAAACAGTTAATTCAATGATAACTGATGCCTTAGGTGAAAAGAAAACTCTTGCAATAGTTAAAAATGATTACAAGCCGGCATGTGAATTTGAAGAAAGATATACTGAAAATCCTATTGCAAATATGTATGCTGATGCTGTATTAGAAGCAGGCAAAGATAAAGGTGTGGAAGCCGTTTTATTTGGTACAAATACAATAAAAAAAGGTGCAGCAGGTCAAATTACAAATTATGAATTAAAATTTGACATGATGCCTTATAATTCAAAAACTTTTGCTATTAATATGACTGAAAAAGATTTAGTTGGCTTATTAAATTCTACCGGCTCAAAAGTTTTCAAAAAGAAAGATCCTGAATTACAAAGATGTGCAGGATTGAAATATACTTTAGACCAATCAATGGGAGATAAAGCATTAACAAAGCTTGATGTAACAGATGAAAAAGGAAATGTAATTCGTTCAATCGATGTTAACAATCCAAGTGATACTAAGACAGTAAAAGTTTCTGTTGATGAATTTTTATTCTACGGTGCAGATTCAAAAGATTTTTGTGCTAAATATCAAGATAAAGCAGAATATGTTGGATGTCAGCATGACATATTCACAAATTATCTTGAAAATAAAAAAGAAATAGATTTGGCTAAGCCAGCGGTTAAAGATAATAGAATTACAATTAAATATACAGATTTAGCAACATATTGTCCTCAATATTCAATGGAAGACAAAATTAATACTATGAATGCTATTAACGGTTAATTAAAATTCCATTTTTTTAACTGTTATGTTTTCAATATTGCTTAAAGCATTTTCTATATCTTTTACTTTTTCTGTATTAGGTATATCTACTAATATTAAACCTTCATTACTGCATGTTTGTTCATCATAGCTGTTAATACCTAATCTTGTTTTTATATAGCAGCAATATTCGCTTAATATGTTTTGTACATTTTTTGCTGATTCCTGTTTATTTGATATTTTTATACCTAAAATTGTAGTCATATTTTCTCCTTTTTAGTATTTATATTTTAACATGGCTTTATTTATTATAAGGTACTTCTATTGAGTATATTTCATAGTTATTCTTTTTATCTTCAATAATGTAAATTTCTCTATAAACTGCATTTGCACCTGATGCATCGCTAGTTATGTAATGTAAAATACCGTCTTTTTGGGTTTCAAAAGAAGTTTTAAAATGTCCTGAAAAAATGGCTAAAACATTTTTATGCTCGGATAATATTTTTTCATATATTTCTGCATTGTATGTATTTGATAAAGATGTTTTATTTAATTTTATAATTGGAAAATGTTGAAATATAATAACTTTTTGTTTTTTATTTTTTTCTATTTTATTTAATTTTTTATCCAGCCAAGCAATAGTATCATTTTTGAAATAACCGTTGGCTGAAGGTATAAATTCTTTTGCTCCGTCAAGAAATATAAATACTATGTTTTCTTTTTTTGTTGTGTAATTAAAACTTTTTAAATGGAGTTTAGAATTTTTATTAACTATTTTTATATATTCCTCTTTTGATAGTCCACCTGCCTTAAAACAATCTTTATCTCCAATTTCAATATAGTATGGAACTTTTAATTTATTTACTGATTTTAAAAATGCTTTAAGTAATTCGGAATTTGATTGTTTAATATTATCTCCCGTAAATACTACAAAATCTACTTTAGAATCGTTATTTACGGATTTAATAAGTTTATTTAACTGTTCAATGGAATTATTATTTCCTGAAAATTCAACACCTGATACTTGGATAATTTTTATATCTTTTGCAAAAGAGGTGTTTATACTGATAAATAATGCTATAATTAAAATAAAATTTCTTAAATATATCTTCACATTAATCCTGCTTTCAAAATATATGATAAAATAAAAAAAGCATTATTACAAAAAAATTTAGAAAGCGTTACTAAAATGTTAAAAATAAAGGAAATAATATCAAAACATCCTGATATAAGTGCATATTTGCTTTTAGCAGTACTATGCTGGATATTTTTAATATGGGGAATAAATTTTTATCCTTTATTAGATGTGGATGAAACAAGGTATGCTATTATGTCAAGGGATATGGCATATTCAAATGATTGGAATACGCTGGTTTTAAATTCAGTTCCTTTTCTTGAAAAGCCGCCTTTTTATTTTTGGCTTATAGGTTTTTCAATAAAGCTATTCGGAAATTTTTCTAATATGGCAGTAAGAATACCGATTGCGTTTTTATCAACTTTTTTTATTTTTGCTACTTATGCTTTTGGAAAAAAAGTTATATCAAGGAAATTTGGTTTATTTAGTTCAATAACTCTTTTAACAAGTGTATTTTTCCTTATATTTGCTCATGTAGCTATTTTAGATATTATTTTAACTATTTGGATTGCATGTTCTTTATATTGTGCTTATTTGAGTCATATAGTAACAGATAAATATAAAAAATACTGCTGGTGGGGTTTTTGGACGTTTGCAGGCATGGGTTTTTTGGCAAAAGGAATACTTGCTATAGCAATTCCTTTTGTAATTATGTTCCTTTATTGTTTTTTAACAAAAACATTAAAGGATATGTTTAAACCATTACATTTTTTGGTTGGCTTTTTAGTATTTTTACTTATAATACTTCCTTGGCATATAGCGATGTATCGTGATTTTGATAAAATGTTCATTCATGAATATTTTATTAAACACCATTTTGCAAGATTAATAAACTCAAATGAAATAGGACGTAAACATTCTTTATTCTATTTTATACCGGTGTTTTTAATTGCATTTTTACCTTGGACAATAATATTTTTATCTGCTGTTTTCAATCAATTTAAAGAATTATATTCAAGATTTAAACATTCAACAGGAAATATATATAATAAAATTTTATGTGCTTGTTATCCTAAAAACGAAAATGAAAAAATGTTATTATTTTCTTTAATATATTTTGTTGTGGTTTTTGGAGTTATGAGTATATCAAGTACGAAGCTTCCGTCATATATACTTCCGGCAATACCGCCGGCTGCATTTATAACAGGATATTTTTGGTGTAAAAGTTATGAAGATGATAAATATAGAAAAATTATTTCTGTTTCTACAAACATTTTAGCCGCAATATTTATTTTAGCCGGTTTATTTACAGCCGTTGCCTTTATATTTTTACCTTATAAAGTTATTGAAATACTTAACCCATTTAAATACCCGGTATTGTTGGGTTGTTGTTTTGTAGGCATGCTGATGATTATAAAACTTAAATCTAAACATTTAGTTTCGATTTTTTCCGGATATGTAATAACAATGTTTTTTGTTATTACTTTTGCTGTAACACATCTGTTTACCATTTTGTATTCAGGTGGAGAAAATGAATTAATATTATATTCAAATTATGCAAATACAATAAATACACGACTTGTAACATTCGATTTTGCTGTTAAACCAAGTACAAAAATTTATTATAATGATTATGTAGATTATATAACTGATAGAGATTTTAAAAAGTTAGAATCAATTGTTTCTAATAAAAATGTTCCTGTTTTTGTAATTGTAAAAAATAAAGAAGTAAAAAACGGTAATTACGCTAATGAACTTGCAAAATATTTGTATCCGGTACGTGTCGGTAAAAAATATTCTTTAATGTTTAATATAAAAATGCCAAATAAAACAAAGCTTTATCCGATATTAGATATTAAATAATAAATTATTAATAAACTATAATGTTTATTTGTCAACATGAAAAACAGCATATTTTAACGTAATTTCATTAAAAAATCTTCATTAAAATTGTTAAATTAGATTTTTAACAGATATTTTGCGGAGCATGGTATATTGTAAAAAAATTTTAAATTTATTTTACTTGTAAATCATGAAAAATTTTACTAGGATAATCATGTCGAAAGACAGATGAAAAGATTTTACGAATAGCGTATATTGAAAAAGGGGTGGTGGCAAATACACTTTGAGTGTTTTTGTAATTTGTATTACAATAATGCTTTAAGGTTTTTAAAAATCCAATTATCACTAAATTAAAAAAACAAGAATATATTTGCATTATTCATGGAAGTATTATAGAATAATATAAAATATTTGTTTGGAGAAAAAATGAAATATTGTGTATTTTGTGGATCATTTAATCCTATAAATAATATAGATTTAGACATGGCAAAATTTATATTAGATAAATTCGATTATGAACATGTTATTTTTGTTCCTGCTTATCGACTTCCAAAGCAATCAATAAATGAAAAACAAGCTTTACACAGATATGATATGGTTAAATTGGCTATAGAAGGAGAGAAACATTTTAGCATAAGTAATGTTGAATATAGAAATGAAAAAAATTCATATCCTTATAATTTAATCTGTGAGTTATACAAGATTTTTCCAAATGTTGAAGGAAAAATGGGTTTTATAATAGCAAGTAGCGAATTTGAAAATATAAGATTATGGTATAAAGCGGAAGAATTGAAAAAGAAGGTAGATTTTTTAATTTATCAAAATGAAGATGATTTTAATCCTAATAAAAAACGTTATACATATTTAAAAGAAAATGGTTATAATTACCAAATTATAGACATGCCTTCAGAAAATTTATCTTATGCAAATGTTAAAAGAAATATAAAAAATGGTTCTGTTGTTGAAAATTTAATTCCTGATACTGTAAAAGAATATATGGAAAAATATAATTTGCTATAATATATTTTAAACATTCTGTTAAAAGCTTTCTTTTTATTATATACTTTTATCGAAGGACGGATAATTTTATGGAAAGATTTTATTTAACAACCGCAATAGACTATGTCAATGGACATCCTCATATTGGACATGCTTATGAAAAAATATTAACGGATATTATTGCAAGACATTATAAAAAACGTTGTGATGATGTTTATTTTTTAACGGGAACTGATGAGCATGGTATAAAAATCCAAAAAACATCTGCATCAAAAGGAATGACTCCAAAAGAATTATGCGATGAAAATGCAAATGCTTTTAAAGAAACTTGGAAAGAATTAGAAATAGAATATAATAAATTTATAAGAACAACAGACGATTATCATGAAGATACAGTACAGAAAATATTTAAAAAACTTGTAGATAACGGTGATATTTACAAACATTCTTACGAGGGACTATATTGTAACGGTTGTGAATGTTTTTTAAATCAAAAAGATTTAACAGAAGATGGACTTTGTCCTAATCACATGACAAAACCGGAAGTTGTGAGTGAAGAAAATTATTTCTTCCGTTTAACAAAATATAAAGAGGCGATTATAAAACATATAAAAGAACATCCTGATTTTATCATTCCTCAATTTAGAGCAAATGAAGTATTAAACCAATTAGAAAATATTGAAGATATTTCCGTTTCACGTTCAATAAATAATGTTAGCTGGGGTATACCTGTTTTAGATGATGATGAACAGGTTATATATGTATGGATAGATGCTCTTTCCAACTATATAACTGCATTGGGATATAATCCTAGCGGAGAAAGTGATGAAAATTTCAAAAAATATTGGCCTGCTGATGTTCAAGTTATAGGTAAAGATATACTTAAATTTCATAGTATTTATTGGCTTGCAATATTAATGGCATTAGATTTACCTTTACCAAAGCATTTGCTTGCACATGGCTGGATTACAATTGATGAAGCAAAAATGTCTAAATCCTTAGGTAACGTAATTGCACCTGTTGATATTTTAAAACATTTTGAATTAGAAAATGCAGATGCTTTAAGGTATTATATGGCCTCGTCTGCACCTTGCGGAAAAGACGGAAATTACTCTGATATAGATTTTAAAGAACAAGTAAATGCTCATTTGGCAAATTCTATGGGTAATCTTTTAAATAGGACTTTATCTATGTTGGTTAAATATTTTGACGGAGAAGTTAAGCCGGAATTTAAGACAAATTCAGCAATATTAAATACTGCTAAAAATACAATTGATATTGTAAAAGATTGTTTTGACAGATTTGAAGTATCAGAAGCCGTAAATGCAATAAATAATCTTGTAGATACAACAAACAAATATGTAACAGATAATGCTCCTTGGACATTAGCAAAAGAAGAAAAAATGACGGAATGCGGACAGGTGCTTACAACTGTTCTTGATATAATGTGCGTTATTGCTTCATTAATTGAGCCATATTGTCCTAACATTGCAAAAGATATGGCTAAACAATTATCTTTTGATTTGAATACTAAATATGATAATTTAACTTGTGATAATATTAAATGTGGAAAATTAATATCAAAAGAAGATATTAAGCCCGTATTTTTGCGTGTAGATAGTGAATTGGCAGATAAATCACAAAAGAAAAAATAAGGTAGGAGTAGTACATGAAAAATAAAAAAAATATAATAATTATTATATCTGTAATTGTATTATTATTTTTAACAGCAATAATTACTTATTTTGTACTACAAAACGAAAATAAAAAATTTGTTTCGTTCAGTTTGAATGCGCCTGAAGTAACTCAGTCAGAGTTACCTCTTTTGGTATTATTTGTTTCACCTCATTGTAAGTATTGTCATAAATTTTTGCCTACTTTTTATAAATCTATAAGTACATACAAAGACAATTTTAAATATGTTATTTTGAATACATGGGAGCCGGAAAATAGAGCTCTTGTTCAAAGTGATGTAAGTGAAACACCTTCTGTTTTTATTTATGATCCAATTATAGGTAATAAGGTTCATATACCTGTTATGGCTTTGCAAATTGAAACCAGATTTCGTTTTGAATTAGACAGATACATTCGACTTCGTTCTTTTATTGATATTGAAAAAGCTAAAGCATCGTTAAAACAGTAAGTTTGAAATGATATTATTTGAAGTATAATTTTATTATGGGATTAAGGTTTAAAATACTTATTACTATATTGTCAATCGTACTTTTGTATGCATTTTACTATTTTGCTATTCCTAAATTTATAAATATAGTACACAATGATATTATTAGTTTTATACAAAAAGAATACGGTATTTCAATAAAAATCAAAAATCCGAAAATTAAAATGTCATTAACTCCTGCAATATGGCTAAAAGCCGATGAGTTTAATGTTTTAAATCCTGATAACACAAATGTGTTGTATATAAAAAGTCCTGTTTTAAAAATTTCTATTTTACCGCTTATTATAAAAAAAGCAGAAATAAAATATTTTAAAGGGAAAAATCTTATTGCAAATATATATTATGATAAAGATTTTGTAATATATTTGGGTAAATATCGTATTTTGAAAGATGCTCAAAAAAGGTTTAATTTTAATGATACAAAATTTTATTTAGATAATTATAAAATAAATTGTAAAAATATATCTAACAATAAAACTTTAACCTTAGACGGTATGTATTTTAATATTGATAAATATAAAAAGAATAAATTTTTGAAAATATCATTATATTCAAAACTTATTTCCAATAAAACTCAATCAAATATAAATTTAAATATTGAAACAAAATTACCTTTCAACCAACATCTTGACGATTATCCGCCAAAACTTGTTTCTTCTGTAACTAATTTAAATTTAGAAGATATATCTGATTTTATAAAATTTTATACAAAAGGTAAAATTTCTAAAATATCTGGTGTAATAAACTATGAAGGACATTCTGCCAATACTTTTGAAGGACAAAAAGAATATTCTTCATACTTTATGATTGATAAGCCGTATATTTCTTCAAATTATCTTGTAAATGATTATATATTTGAAAACAAAATAAGAATTTACTATAATTTACTACTAAGTAAAAATACACTAAGTATACCTGATATTGCCGTAAAAACAGATAAAGTATCTTTAAAAATATCGGGATTAATCAATGATATTTCTTCCGGTAATCCAAAACCTGACATAAATGTGAGTATGTATCAAACGAAATTGGAGAATGTTTTAGAAATAATACCTTGTTTAAAACTCACAGATAAAGATATATCTATTTCACAAATGAAAAAATTAAATTTAAAATCAGATTTAAATTTAAATATTAATGTAAAAAATACCTTAGAAAAACCTTATTTATATGGTTATTTAAATATGTCAAATACAGGTTTAAAAAATAAAAAAGATATTTCTGACATAAATTTTAAATTTGATGAAGAAAATTTAAATATATCATCTCAAACTATACTATCAAAAAAAGAAAAAATAACATTAAACGGTAAAATGAAAATACGTACCCCGCATAATGCGGAATTTGAAACTAAATCAATAAATCAAATTGATTTAGGTGAAGCTGAAAATTACCTTGTTATAATGCATAATATTTTTAATTTTAAAATATCACCAATAGAATTTATTAATACAAAGGGTAAAGGAAATTTTGATTTAAAAGTAAACGGTAGTAAAACCAATTTTAATATAAACGGAAATATTGAAGGCAAGAATTTAACTATGTATTTAAATAACATAAAAGATGCATATTTGTCGAATGCAAATTTTAATTTGTCTTTCAAAAATAAAGAATCATATTTTAAAATAGAAAATGCAAAATTAAAAAATAATCCGGTATATATAATTGGTAAATATAATCTTGGAAAAGATTTTGAAATAAAAGCAGATTTAAAAAAACAAAATTTAAATTATTTATTTGGACTATATAAAAACAATTTTAATAAACAAATTCAAACAAAGCACCTTACAAAAATAAATGGTAATGCAGATATAAAATTAGATATAAAATTTTTAAATTTGGAAAATATAAAACAAATTCAATTAGGAAATAATTTGGAATTAAATGCACTTGCTCATTTATATAATACTGATTTGTATTTTAAAAATTATAAAGTTTCGAACATTTCCGGTGATATGAATTTAAAAAATTACAACGCAAAAATAAATCTAAATACTCAAATTGCAAATTCAAATATTAAGTTAAATGGCAATATTAATAAGGATATAGCAAATATAGATTTTGATATTTCAAAAATATCATTATTTGATTTTTTATCATATATTAAACCATCACAAATAACTGTTTTAAAATCATCAAATGATTATTCATACATAAAACTTGCAGGAAATTATAAAGGAAGTATAAAACATATAAATCCTCAAAATATTAATATGAACGGTCATATCTTTTTAAAAAATTTCAATTTTATATACAATAAAAACAAATTACCTGTAAATATTATAAGCGGATATACCTATCTTAACGAAAAATCTTTATACTTAAACAAATTAAATATGCAGGTAGCAGATATGCCGGTTATATTTGACGGAAGTGTCAATAATCTTTTTAAACAGCCATATATTGAAGCTTATATATCTTCAAAGCCAAAACAAAGGTTTGTTGATTTTATATATAATAAAAATTCTATATATCCTATAAAATTAAAAGGAGATATGTCTTGTACATCTTTTATATCCGGTGAAATAAATAAAAATATAAAAATGAATACAAATCTTAAGCTTGATGAAGGTGCAAGTATTTATTATATGGGTTCAGTTATAGGAGAGCGTGATATACCCGTAAATTTGGTTTTTGATACAGAAATTACTCCAAAAAATCTTATTATTAGTTCTATAAAATATAATAAATTTATAAATTCTCAAAACAGACAACGTCATTCAGAAAACCAACTGCAAACGACAGGTATAATAAAATTACAGGATAAAAATATATATTTTGATGATTTTAAGATAAAAACGTTATATCCTGTAGATATAAAATTGTTTAATATCCTTTTTCGAAAACCTATAATAAAAACAGGACAATTTACGTCTAATATTATTTTAAATGGAGAAATGGCTCATCCGAATGTAAATGGAGAAATTAATGTAACAGGAGCAAATATTCCTTTTTTTGATACGTCAATAAATAATATGTCTTTAAATTTCAAGCCAAAAACTATAGATATAGAAATTGATGGAAACCTTATTAATAATAAATTTAAACTGAATGCAGATGCAAAAAATTCATTAAAACCACCTTTTATACTTGAAAAAGCATCATTAAAAACCGGAAATTTTAATGTAGATAATATTCTTAATTCAATTCGTAAAAATGAAATAGAAAATACAAATTCAATAAAATTTTATCCTGTCAAATTTAATTATTTTATTGTAAAAAATTTAAATATAAATGCAGATTCTGTGCAATTTAATACACTAAAAGCTAAAAATTTAAATGCTGATG
>OCVV011185766.1_pt1 | contig 10793 bp, 9 predicted proteins | sample 1539721 | NCBI WGS metagenome assembly OCVV01 (sample SAMN02144230, study PRJEB22623) | gut metagenome | biome: sheep rumen | host: Ovis aries | place: New Zealand
GATGATGATTTATAAAAGGCAAATGGTAAACAAATATCGGATTTGTATATATATACATTTCTTTTATTATTTTCTATTGTATCCATTTAATCAACTATTTTCTGATTTATTTTAGCAATTTCTTCATTAACTTTCAATTGTTATTCTTCTGAATCATTTTTAATTTTTCATTATTTATTTCAAAGATTACAGTGTTTATTTTATAAGTATCAAAGACTGAATAAGCAATTGTATTTAGAACTTTTTCTGTTACTTCTTTATTTTTATCTAGTAATCCATTATTAAAATTTAAATATAGAACATTTTCCTCTTCTTTATAATTTAATAGTTCTGTAGCGTTATTGATAAAACTAATTAAATTTTTCTTTGTATTTTTCAATTCATCGATAATTATTTCAATTTTTTCTCTTTCATCATTTAAATATTTTGTTACTGGTACATAATAATTATTGGTACTATCTATATAATACAAAACTATTTTTTTTATATTGTTTGTATTATCCATTATATATTCATTGTTAATACCAATTTCTTTTGTTAAATTTGAGTATTTTTTTAGAGGTTCGTTTTCTACTAAAAAAGATACTTTTTCAATCCCTTCTAATTCTAACAAAGAATAAACAATTCCTGTAATTACTTGCTTTTCTTCCAGATCTTTTAGGAAATCTTTTGAAAAATTTATCTTTATATTCTTATCTTCTATTTTATAATCTAAAATTTTTATATTTTCCTTTATATACCCTTTTAAATCTGTTGTTTTTTGATGTTTGTTTACTCTTAGATAATCTAAGATTTTTTTTATCTTATCATCCGGTGTTTTACTATCTAGAAAGACATCTACTTTTACTAAATAGCCATTTTTATCTAATAAATAAACTTTATCTGTATTTAAATTTGTTATGTCTTCTAATTCTAAATTTGTTCTTAGAATGTTTTTTTCTTTTTGATTTACATTTAAAATTGTATAAATTGCTAATAAAAAAAACAATATTAATGTTGTTTTATAAAATTTTCCTAATATTTGATTCATTTTATCACCTATAAAATTTTATGAAAAAGCGTACTTTTTTAGTACGCTTATATACTTAATTCTTTTAATTTTATTAATTCTACTACTGCACTAGCTCTACCATTTACTCCTAATTTTTGCATAACATTGGAAATATGATTTCTTACTGTTTTTTCACTAATTTTTAATCTTTTAGCAATCGTTTTTGTATTATAGTTTTCTATTAATAATTTAAATATTTCTTTTTCTCTTGGTGTTAAAATATTATTCATTAATTATCACCTAAAGTATTCTATGAATAATTATTACTTTGTTGTATGCTTTTACCTATTATTCTTTTTGAAATTTTACTGTAATATTTTTTTTATTTTCATAATTTTTTTGAATTAGACGCATAATGTCATTGGCTAGAGTAGCATCATGCTCTTTTGAGACACAAACAGCTGATATATTATTATTATCTATTTGTATAAAGCAATCTAATTTGGTTTCTTTTTTTATTTGCTCTTCTATTTTTTCTTCTTTTCCTTGCACTTCATTCAAATATTTTAATTCTTCATATAAATTATTCTTCTCTTCACTTGTTAATTTCTCATTTGTTAACTTTTCTTGTAAAACATTCATCTCTTCTTGTCGTTCTTCTTGAAGATTTACTCTCATTGCCACTAATGGACTTTCATTTATTTCCTCTACTACTGCTTTTTCTTTTTTTACTTTTTTTGTTGTTTGTTCTTCTATGTTTTTTAAAAAGTCATTTGGTAGTGTTACATAGTATACTCCTAGTATTAAGATTAGACTAAATAGTGTTAAAAACCATAAATTTTGTTTATTTATCATATGTCTCCTCCATTCAGTATATTATATGAAAAAAAAATTATAATATTCTAATATCCTAATCATTTTTAGTCGTAATCTTTTCGATAGCTTTCATTAGACCTATTTTTCCATATGGATACGTTAAAGAGCCTTGCATATAAGCAATAAATGGCTCTCTGATTGGTCCATCACATGATAGTTCAATAGTTGATCCTTGAGTAAACGAACCACTTGCCATCACAACTTTATCCATATATCCTGGCATGTCCCAAGCTTCTACGATCGCATTTGAATCTATTGCTGAACCTTCTTGAATTCCTCTAGTAAATTCAATTAATTTTTTTGAATCGTTAAAAATAATATTTTGAACAATATCTGCTCTTTTATCATTGTACCGTGGTTCTACTTCATAGCCTAGTTCTTCTAAGACTTTACTTGTTAAAATAGCAGTTTTTAAAGATGCAGCAACAACGCTTGGTGCCATATAAATTCCTTGTAATAACTGCTTATTTATCCCTAATGTTGGTCCTACTTCTCTGCCTTCTCCTGGTAAAGTTAGTCTTTCTGCGCATAATTCTATTAAATCGTGCCTTCCTGCAATATAGGCACCATTGGGAGCAATTCCTCCTCCTAAATTTTTAATGAGTGAGCCTACTATTACGTCTGCTTTATAAGCTGTTGGTTCTTTTTTAGTAACAAACTCGCAATAACAGTTATCTATCATTATGATGATTTCTTGATCAATACTTTTTATTAAATTAATTACTTTTTCTACTTTTTCATTAGAAATACTTTTTCTTGTTGAATATCCCTTACTTCTTTGTATTTCTATTACTTTTACCTTATTTTTTTTGATATATTCTTCTATTTTTGGATAATCAAAGTCATCTTCAATTAAGTCTATTTGAGCATATTTTACTCCAAAACTCTTTAATGAGCTTTTATTTTCTTTAATTCCTATTACTTCATCTAACGTATCATATGGTTTTCCTGTGATACTTAGTAGAATATCATTTGGTCTAAGTAATGCAAAAAAGCAAACTGTTAGGGCATGACTTCCTGAGATAAATTGACTTCTAACTAAAGCGTCTTCTGATTCTAAAATATCTTTAAAAACGTTTTCTATTGTCTCTCTTCCTAAATCATTGTAACCATATCCTGTTGTTGGATTAAAACAAGCTTCTGTTACTTGATTCTTATGAAAACTTGCTAAAACTTTTAAGCTATTATGTTCACATATCTCATCTATTTTTTTAAATTCATCTTGACAAGATTCTTCACATTTTTTTACTAAATTAATTGTTTCTTGACTAATTCCTAATTCTTTATACATTGTTGTTCTCCTTTTTTAACCATTATATTTTCCACCATCAACTCGAATAACTGAATCATTTATGTAACTAGCTTTTGAACTTGCTAAAAAAATGACCACCTTTGCTATTTCTTCTGGCTCAGCAAATCTCCCAAGTAAGATTTTTTTCTTTTCTTCATTAATTTGTTCTAAGCTTAATTCTTTATTCATTCCGGTCTTTACCCATCCTGGACAGATGCAATTTACGGAAACAAATGGAGCAAATTCTCTAGCAAAATTATGAGTTAGCGATAGTACTCCTGCTTTTGAGGCATCATAGTCACAGCTTTCTGGATAAAATGTATCAATAGCATTCGTTGATGAAATATTTATTATTTTTCCCTGTTTCTGTTCTAACATAATTTTTCCAATATATTTACTGCATAAATAAGTTCCAATCAAATTAACATCTAAAATTCTCTTAAAATCTTTGATACTTTTATCTAGTAGTAGACTATCTCTTGATATTCCTGCATTATTCACTAAAATATCAATTCCACCAAACATATCTACAATCGTATTTGCCATTTTTTCTACTTCATCACTGTTTGAAACATCACATTTGATTGCTAAAGCTTTTACTTTATATGTTTCTTTTATATATTTTTCTAAATCTCTTGCTTCTTCTTCATGATGACAATAATTTATGATAACATTCACTCCCAATTTAGCAAATTCTTCGATGCATTTTGCACCTATTCCTCTATTTCCCCCTGTTACTAAAGCAACAATATTTTTCATTTTAATTTCTATTCCCTTCTAAATTGTAATTTTTAATAAAGCTACTAACTTCTTCTGCTGATTTCTTGCTGGGTAGAGTTGCTATTACTTTCTTATTTTCTATATAAATAATTGTTGGCATTGTAATATCAGTATAGCTCATATTCAAATCATTTAATAATAAGTCATAATTTTTATCTTTATCTTTATTTATTTTTATATATTCTACATTACTACTTTCTAATTGCTTTTTATATTCTTCACATTCATTACAATTTCTTTTTACTATTAGTAAAGTTATATTTTCTTTCTTTTTTATTTTATTAATAATACTTTCGTCAATTAAAAATTTATTTTTAAAAAAGAAAAATAAAGGAACTGTAAATATTAAAGCTACGATAATAGCTATCAAAAATCTATTTCTTAGCATAATAAATTCTGGATCATTCATTTTATCACCTTGGTTTTCTTTCTTAATTTTACAATAAAATTTAGAAAAAAGGAAATAAAACTTTATTAGATACAAATTTTATCATTATTTTTTTCTATACTATGATGGACAATAAGTATAATTTGTTATATATTATTTGTATATTTTATAGAGAAAGTGGTGGTTTTATATGAATACAAATAAAAACTATTTTGATGGAGAAAATCCTTTTATTTCCTATGTACGTGGTTTATGGAATGTAGATCAAATACCAAGTATAGAGGAAAGTTTTAATAATATGAAACAAAAGTTTGCAACTAAGGAGCTTACAACTATTCAGCATTTGCCTCTTTATATATCGTTATATAGTGTGGCAGGAAAATTAGACTCTGATGCAAAAAAATATCTTTTTCCAGATGAAAAAACGAGTTTTTTTAGTCAATTTGCTACTGGTAGTTTTGAAGAAAATCAAAAGGTTGCAGCATTAATATTAGAGTGGTTAAAACTTGATTTTTATACTTCTCTTGAACTCTATTGCAAATATTTAGGGGAAATTCCATTTTCTTTGCTAACTAGGCTTTATAATACTAAAGAAAAAGATTATGATCATTTTTTAGATGAAGTAACAAGGGTGAAAGATAATCTACAAAATTTTCCTGGATTATTGGAGCATTTATGTCTAATGCAAATAGAAGATCGTCCAAGAAAGATACTTGATGATGCTTCTAATATTTCCGTGCTTTGTGAAGACTTTATGCCAACTAATCAAAAGAAATGGAAAATGTTAACTAAGAAAATTTTTAATGCTTATAGGAAATCCTTACCTCTAAATGTAATACAAGAATCTATTGCAAAATTATCGAATTTTGATATAACTAGTTTTCAAAAGAAAAAGGATGGGAACAAAAATGAAAAAAATTGGCTTGATGAATATCAAGAATTTATAACTAGTTTGTCTAACTCATTTGAAGACAGTCGTGTTGATGAATTGCGTGTTGGCTACGATGATGATTTAACAGAAATAATAAATAATATAAATTCTAGAATTCAAAGTATAAGTGATTTCTATGACGAGATATGGAAAGAAAAAACAGATTCTACTTACAAAAAAGCTATAGATGAACTTAAAACGCAAAAACTCTGTCAACTAAAAGATCTTGGAATGTCTATGCCTAATAGTGTAGAAGAGGTAGATTTTTTATTACATCAATTTTTTCCTAACTCACGTATTAGTAGTAATGATGTTTTAAAAGAGATTGCTGAGGCATCTGTTATTGATGATATTAACAAAATTGCTTGTTGTTTATATCCACTTAAGGAAATTCCTGTTGATAATCAAAAACAAAAACTTTATGCTTTAAATTCTAATCATTCTAGCAATTTCTAGTAAATATATGTTGTAAAAAACAAAGTAGACTCTACATTTTATAAGTCTACTTTTTTTCTCTCAACAAATTATATTTTTTCTACTTTTATATACGATTCTTCTTCATTTAAATCATATTTATCTTTTAGTGAAGTATCTTTTATTAAATTATCTCCTAATGTTTCTTTCATGACATAATCTTTATAATGTTCTAACATTTTTTCAATATTTTCTGTACCATTATAATATATATTAATATGATCTGTTATAATGAAATCGGCATCTTTTCTTAATGATTGAACTTTTCTTACAAATTCTCTTGCTAGTCCTTCTAAAATTAATTCTTCTGTTAATTCTGTATCTAATACTACGATTGTTTTATTATTACTTGTTGAAGCATATCCTTCTTTTTGTTTTATAGATATTATAGTGTTGTCTTTTGTTAGTTCAAAACTTTCTCCTGCTAGTTTTATTTTTAATCCTTTTTCTAATATCTTTGTTATTTCCTTTGAAGTTAATTTATTAAGAATTTCTTGTAATTCTTTTATTTTTGGACCTAATGTTTTTCCTAACACTTGGAAATTTGGTTTAGCAATATATTCTAAATATTCTGTCATGTCTTCTTTAAAGATGATTTCTTTGACATTTAATTCTTCTTTTATTACAGGAAGTAAATCTCCTATAATCATTTCATCACTTTTTAGAAGAATTAGACTCTTTATTGGTTGACGAACTTTGATGTTTACTTCTTCTCTTGCAAATCTACCGAGAGAACAAATATCTCTTACTAAGTCCATTCTCTCTTCGACTGTTTCGTCTATTAATTCATTATTTTCTGTTGGAAAATCTGCTAGATGAACGGATTTTTCTTTGGTTAATTTACCATAAATTTCTTCTGTTAAAAAAGGGGTTATTGGAGCACATATTTTACATAATGTTGTTAAAGCTTCATACATTGTTAAATAAACAGCCCTTTTACTATCTGTTAATTCAGAATCCCAAAATCTTCTTCTATTACTTCTGATATACCAATTTGATAGATCGTCATTTAAAAATGGAATAATTAATTTACAAACTTTATTTAAGTCATACTCGTTAAATGCTTCACGAACATTTTTTATTAACTTATTTAACTTTGAAATTAACCATTTATCGATTAATTCTCTGTCCTTTATTGGAATACTATATTCCCTCGGATCAATATGATCAGCATTAGCATACATTTCAAAGAATGAATATGCATTTTTAAACGTAGAGATGTATTTTGAATATATTTCTTTTAATCCATCAACATCAAATTTTAACGGTGTCCATACTGGTGAGGTGTGAAGCATATAAAATCTAACCGTGTCTGCCCCATACTCTTGCATGATTTCAAATGGTGAAATGGCATTTCCTCTGGACTTATGCATTTTTTGACCATTTTTGTCTAGAAGCAAGTCATTTACTAAGACATTCTTATAAGGTGTTTTTCCCATTACAAACATTGATACTACTAGTAGAGAATAAAACCAACCCCTCGTTTGGTCAATTCCTTCAGCTATGAAGTCTGCTGGGAATTGTTCTGCAAAGATTTTCTTATTTTCAAATGGATAATGATATTGAGCAAATGGCATAGCTCCACTATCAAACCAGCAATCCATAACATCTTTTACTCTAGTCATCGTTTTTCCACATTTTGGACATTTAATATGAACATCATCTACATATGGTCTATGTAATTCAATACTCTCATCAATTTCTTCAATAGCTTTTTCAACAAGTTCTTTTCTTGAGCCTATCATTTCATCGTGGCCACAGGCACACCTCCATAGTGGTATTGGTGTTCCCCAATATCTATTTCTTGAGATGGCCCAATCATTCATATTTTCTAGCCAATTTCCAAAGCGCTTTTCTCCAACATAGTCTGGATACCAATTAATACTCTTGTTTTCTTCGATAATTTCTTTTTGCTTAGCCGTTGTTTTAATATATAACGATGGTTTTGAGTAATATACTAGTGGAGTATTGCATCTCCAACAATGTGGATAATCATGTTTCATTTTCTGCTTTTTAAACAATTTGTCTTGGTCCGCTAAATACTTTATTATTTCTACTTCAAGTTCTGGATCAACTACTAAGCGACCTTTCCATGGCCCTTCTGTGTAGCAACCATCTTCTCCTACTGGATTTAATATGGCTAAATCATAAGAAAGTCCTACTTCATAGTCATCTTGTCCAAATGCTGGAGCAATATGAACAATACCTGTACCATCTTCCATTGTTACATAATCAGCACAAGTTACAATAAATTTCTTTTTGTTTTCAGGTACCTCTAAAATTGGCATTAATTGTTCATATTCTCTATTTTCTAAATCTTTTCCTTGATATTCCTCGACTATTTTGTAATCTTCTCCTAAAATTTTATCTGCTAAAGCCTTAGCTACAATAAAGTTATATCCTTTTGATAAGCATTTAACATAAGTTTCTTTAGGGTTTACACATAAAGCAATATTAGACATTAAAGTCCATGGAGTTGTTGTCCATACTAAATAATAAGTATTCTCTTCATCTTTTGCTTTAAATGGAACATATACTGTATTAACAGAAATCTCTTTGTAGCCTTGGGCCACCTCATGCGAAGCAAGTCCTGTTCCACATCTTGGACACCATGGAACTATTTTTAGTCCATCATAAATGTAGCCATCATCAAATATTTTTTTTAAAATCCACCATTCTGTTTCAATATAATTATTATCATAAGTAACATAAGGGTGTTCTAAATCAATAAATTGTCCCATTTCTTTTGTAAATTTTGTAAAATACTTTTCATTTTTCCAAACACTTTCTCGGCATTTTTGATTGAACTCTTTAATTCCATATTTTTCAATGTCACCTTTACCGTTAAAGCCTAATTCTTTCTCTACTTGAACTTCTACTGGTAGTCCATGAGTATCCCATCCTACTTTTCGAATAACCCTATAGCCTTCCATTGTTTTATATTTACAAACTGTATCTTTTAATAGCTTTGCTAATAAATGATGAATTCCTGGCATTCCATTAGCTGTAGCAGGGCCATCATAAAAAACATAGTTTTTGTTTTCACTTCTATTTTTAATACTTTTTTCAAATATGTTTTCTTTTTCCCAATAATTACTGTATTTTTCTTCTATTTCATTTATTTTTCCTTGTTCTAATTTTTTAAACTTCATGATATCACTCCTAACTTCCTAAAACATAACTATAATAAATTGTAAATAACATTAAAAATAAAAATCCTTCTTTTTTACTTATTTTATAATCATTGAATGCAAACATAAAGAGAAAAATAGCAGATATAATCATTACTAGCAAATCAATGTAACTAAAGTTGATAACTCCTATTCCTCCTAAAATACTTACAGGTATTCCAATTACTATTCCAATATTAAATATATTGCTTCCTACTACATTTCCAATTGCAATATCATATTCTCCTTTTTTTGTTGCAACCAAACTGGTGACTAATTCTGGTAGACTTGTTCCTAAGGCAATTATTGTTAGCGCTATTAATCGTTCACTAACTCCTAATGTTTTAGCAAGAATAACAGCCGTATCTACAACAAAGTTACTGCCTAGAATAATCCCCGTTAATCCTATTAATATATATATAGTTGCTTTAGGTAAAGATATTATTTCATCGTCCTTATCTACTTCTATTTTTTTTCTTGACATTGATATTAAGTAATATATAAATACTGAGAAAAATAGTAATACTGTAATTCCATCCGCTCTTGTAAAAGTATTCTTTATCCCACTATCAAATATATTATCGGACAAAAGTAGTGCAAAAAGAGATGTCATTAGTATTGTGATTGGTAATTCTTTTTTTACAGTACTATTTTTTACTTGTAGTGAATGTATAAAAGCGCTACAACCAATAATTAATAGAATATTTAAAATATTACTACCAATTACATTTCCCAAAGTAATGTCCCCATTTCCTGCTAATAGGGATTTTATACTAACTGCAAACTCTGGAGCACTTGTTCCAAAGGAGACAATTGTTAGACCAATTAACATTTTGGATACTTTAAAATTTCTAGCTAATCCACATGATCCATCAACAAATAAATCTGCACCTTTTATTAAAATTATAAATCCTAATACTAATAAAGCAATGTTTGTAAGCATAGATCCCTCCTTTTTAATATTATGATGAATAAAAATAAAAAGAACTTTATCCTAAGGACGAAGTTCTCGTGGTACCACCTTATTTTATAAGCTTTACTTACCTCTTAACTATAACGCGTTACCGTATTTATCTTATCCATAAATCGCAACTTGAAAGTGATTTGAATAATTTTCCTTAACTTGTTTTCACCAAACACAAGCTCTCTTAATAATTTAAATTATTCCGTCTTTCGCACTTGCTTTCTTTTTTTAGCGGCTCTTTCCTGCCTTCCAGCAATTAATATAACATATTTTCTTATTATTTACAATTTTTTTTACGAAGTTGCACAGGTACTAGAATGCCAGTTTTGTAAATTGTTACATTCTGTTGCTGGTTTTTCTTCTGGAGTTTTATTTTGTTTGTTTTTTAAATTTCTAATTTCAGTACTATAGTATGTTGTAATACCATTCTTTCTCTTGGTAGTTTTTCCAGTAAATGATCCATAATTTTCTCCCTGTAAGTTCTTAAGATCTTCCTTATCTAGTTCGAAATAGTAATCAAGATATTGATCATCGTATACACCGTTTCCTAGCTTTTGAATATCCATTAAGTATCTTTGTGGATTACTTTGATATGTTGGATTATTTTGGGTGTTTGTTGCATATTCACTCCAGTTAAATCCAGGTGCTCTTCCCGTTTCATTAACTGGTGTTTCCTTTCCATCTGGACTTGGAAATAAGTTATTTAAATCAACAGAACGTATTCGATAAGATCCTTGCGGACTATTTGTGTCTTTGCACCCTCCAGCTGGGCAACATTTTTCCACTTCTTTTGTTGACGTTGAGGTTTTTATCATTGCTGGATTTGTATTTAGAGCGTAGAAACATTGAATATGTATTCCCCATTTAAAATATCCAAAATCTGTCGTTATAGCATTAATGTTCCATTTCTCAATATCACTAGATGAGA
>OCVV011150850.1_pt1 | contig 10792 bp, 6 predicted proteins | sample 1539721 | NCBI WGS metagenome assembly OCVV01 (sample SAMN02144230, study PRJEB22623) | gut metagenome | biome: sheep rumen | host: Ovis aries | place: New Zealand
ACTTATCCTACGCCGAAGGTAATCGACAAGGACGGCCCTGATTGCCTCAATCAATGGAAAGGACGGCAAGAAGGTCAGCGACGCCATCAAGATGGAATATGTCCAGATCACCGCGACGCCTAAGAAGAGCGGCAACTATACCAATATCTTCCTGGATGATTACGATGCGGCAGACTTCTCCGCCTACCAGCTTCCTGCCAGCTTTGACCTCGCGTCGATGCTCGACAAGAAGGTGACGATCCGCGGTTATGTTCAGTCCATCTCCGGCGGCAAGCACGTCAACATCGTCTTCACCGAAATGGTGGAGGGCGAGGCTGAGGTCCCGACCATCGAGTACACCGACCTCAGCACGATCAGTGCGCTGGCTTCCGGTGCCGACTTCGAGTTGACAGCCATTGTCGCCTTCGTCACAACCAAGAATGATGCGGCCATCGTAACCGATGGTACCAACTTCTTCTACCTGTACAAGCCGGCCACAATGCCCTCTGTCGGCGACATCGTGACGGCGAGCGGCAAGATCAGCGTCTACAACCACCTCCACGAGTCAGCCCAGGGCCCGACCGTGACGGTTGTCGAGTCAGGTGCCGACCTTCCGGCTCTCACGCCGAAAGACATTACCGCTACATACGGTTCGTTCTTCTCCGTGGATCCGCATCCGGCCGATTACATCACGGCCGTCGGCAAGTATGTCGTGGACGGTAACTACACCAATCTGGTCGTGTCCGGCTCCGATACGATCAAGGGAAGCCTCAGCGGCAAGCTTGATGCTTCTTGGAACGGAAAGAATGTCCGCGTGACCGGATGGTTCACCGGCTCCAACAAGGGCGGTACCTTCATCTACACGGATGTCACCAACATCGAAGAAGTAAACTAATATTCGTCATTCCGGACTTGATCCGGAATCTTCTACCCAAGCGGCCTGTCCTTCGCGGACGGGCCGTTTTTTTTGATTTTCCGCCGGGATGTTTTTTTATTCCGGCGGAATGATTATATTTGTAGGACTATACCGGACAGTTAAAAATAACTAATATTAAAAACCAACCAACGAGATGAAACTCAAGCATCTACTTCTTGCGGCGGTTGCCGCCCTCCCTTTTTTGGCTTCCTGTGAGAAGCCGCAAAATCTTGAAGCCAACATTAAAGTCAATCCTGCCGTCCTCTCCGTAGAGGCGGGTTCGGCCATCGAGACGATCTCCGTAACGGCCGGACGCGACTGGAGCGTGACCTCTTCCCCGGACTGGATTGATGTGGCGCCTTCCAGCGGCAAGGCTTCCGCCTCCGCCCAGACGGTCACCCTGGCCATCAAGTCCAACAGCGGCAACAACCGCGAAGGCACCGTGACTTTCTCCATCGGTCTGATGAAGGCCTCCGTCAAGGTTTCCCAGAAGGGTGAGGCCGGCGAACTTCTGCCCGGCAGCGGCACCAAGGAGGACCCGTACACCGTGATGGGCGCCATCGCATATGTGCAGGGACTGGGTGCGGATGTCGAATCCCCGTCTGCAGTTTATGTCAAAGGTATCATCTCCGATGTTGAGACGACCTTCGAGGGCAGCGGTACTTTCGGCAATGCCACCTTCAATATGGTTGACTTCGAAGGGGCTACGGATAAGTTCAAGGCTTACCAGACCCTGTACTTGGGCAACCGCAAGTGGGCCAAGGGCGACAAGGAAGTCAAGGCCGGTGACGAGGTGATTGTCTATGGTAAGATTTACAACTTCAAGGGCAACACCCCCGAGACAGTAGGCAGGGGCGCCAGCTATGTCTATAGCCTCAACGGCGAGGTTGCCGAGGAAGTGGACTATTCGACGGTTCCGTCCAAGACCGTGGCCGAGTTCATCGCCGCGGCCGACAAGGTCAATTATTATAAACTTACCGGAAAGGTCAGCAAATTCAATTCTCAGTACTGTTCATTCAATCTGACTGACGATACCGGCGAGATCTATGTTTACAGCGTGGCCAACAAGAGCGAGTGGGCTTCCAAGATCGAGAACGGAGGCACCGTGGTTCTCGCCGGCCTGTATGATTACTATGCCGACAAGAGCCAGCACGAGGTTGTCAGCGCCCAGATCCTGAGCTTTGAGCCGGGTCAGGCCCAGACTGAAATCACCGACGCCACCGTGGCCGAGTTTATCAAGTCTGACGGCAGCACTTATTACCGGCTTACCGGCAAGGTGACCGGCTTCCAGCCCGGCCATAACGACTACATGCAGTTCAACCTGACCGACGCGACCGGTACCGTCATCGTTTACGGTTTTAAGGACAGGGATGCTTCCTACCAGCAGTGGGCTTCCAAGATCAAGGACAATGGCACCGTCGTCCTGACCGGTACCTACGAGAAATACACCGACAAGAACGGCAATGTCAAGGACGAGGTGATGAATGCCACCATCGAGAGCTTTACGGAGGGTGAGGAGCAGTCGGAATTTGAAAAGATTACGGTTGCAGAGTTCATCCAGAAGGCCGATCAGGTTACCTATTATGAGCTTGCCGGCAAGGTTTCCGACTTCGAGACCCACGTGGCCAACAACGGTAATACCTATATGAGCTTCAACCTGACTGACAACAGCGGCACCATCTATGTGTATGGCTTCGCCGAAGGACAGATCGAAGCGTGGAAAGACAAGATTGTCGATGGCGGCGACGTTGTCCTTCGCGGTGTGTACAAGAAGTACCAGGAGACCCACGAAGTGGTCAATGCAACCATCGTAAGTTTCCAGGCCGATGCGAATTACAAGTACTGCCGCGTAGACGGCAGCAAGGACATCAAGGTCAAGGCTGACGCGACCGAGGCGGAGGTCAAGATCAAGGCCAACGCCGCCTGGACGCTCTCTGCCAGCGAAGGCGCTACCCTGAGCGCTGCTTCCGGCGAAGCCGATGCTGCCGTCACGGTTACCTTCCCGGCCAATACGTCCGAGACCGAAGCCAAGGTTTACACCCTGACGCTGACCTGCGAGGCGGCCTCCGTCAACGAGACCATCACCATCACCCAGGCTAAGGCCGGTGCGGCGGGAGCGGGCGAGTATGAACTGGATCTCAGCACGGCTACGTACAAGTCGGCCAGCGCCAACCAGGTAGTCTGGGAGACGGATTTCTTTACGATTACCGTCGATAAGGACGGCGCAAGTACCGATGCCAACAATTATCTGGGCGGTGGAAAGAATTCCCAAGGCAATACGATTACCAGCAGCCGCTTCTACTCGAAATCCAAGGTAACCATCACTCCTGCGGCTGGGAAGAAGCTGACCTCTCTTGTATGGACGGCTACGACGACGAATTATGCGACGGCTTTCGGAAATTCGACCTGGACCAACGCATCTGCAGCGGCCAGCGGTACGACAGTGACCGTTACGCCGACCAACGGTGGGGCCAACATTTCCGCTGCCATCGGCGGGACCTGCGGGTTTACCAAGGTTGTCGTTTCTTACGAGTAAGTTTAGATGATTCCATCCTTTCTGAAGCATATTCTCCGGGCTTCAGTGGCAGCGCTTTCGGCGCTGTCACTGATGCTCGTTTCGTGTAAGCCGGAAGAGTATCGCGGAGACGTTTTGACGCTTTCGGCGGACCAGCACAACATTCCCAAAGAAAAAGGGGAATACTTTATCCGGATCAGCGGCATTTCCGCCGCCTGGAATGCTTCGCTGGAATATGCCGACGAGGCGGTTTCAGGCTGGGCTTCGCTCTACCCTTATCACGGATCCGGAAACAGCGTCATCTTTTTCAAGGCGCAGGCCAATACGGAGGAGGCATCCCGGACGGTCCGCGTCGTCGTGACATCGGGTGAGGCTTCCGCTTTTTGGGAAATCACCCAGGCCGGCGCGGTCAGCGAGCCGGAGCCGGCTCCGGCAGGAGGCTGGCTGGAGCTCCCGGAGACTCCGGACGGGAAAGGATGCCGGCTGCTGGTCCACGATATGAGTGGCAAGAAATATGTTTCCCAGGCCAAGAGCGGCGTCCGCAACTGGAGCTGCTGGTGGTGCCCTTCCGAGCATCTTTCCATCTGGGTTGCCTATCCGCTCAACAATTCCCTCATAGGCAGCGGAAGCCGTACCGATGACTGGGACAACTGGCGGGATCCCTGCCTGGAGGATGTAGGATATGCCGATCAGCCGCACACTTCCTCCAAATATGGTGGCGGCTGGGCGCGCGGGCACCAGATTCCTTCGGCCGACCGTTACAGGGATGCGGCCAATAGATCGACATTCTATTCGACCAACCTGACCCCGCAGGACTATGATTTCAATGGTAGAATCTGGGCCAACCTGGAGGGGGCCGTACGCGGCTATGCCTCCAAGAGCGATACGCTCTATGTGGTGACGGGCTGTGACATCAGAACCAACATCGGTCTGAGCGACATCAACACCGGATTCCGCGTCAAGGCTCCCGGTGCCTATTGGAAGGCGGTGGTGAGCTACCAGAAGTCCCGCAGCGTGTATGGCGGCTTCCTCGGGTGCGCCTACTACCTGCCGCACGATACATCCATTTCGGCCGACTCCTACATCGACTATATCATGTCCATCGACGATCTCGAGAAGAAGATCGGGATCGATCTCTTCGTCAACCTTCCCGGGAAGATCGGCGATGAGAATGCGGCCAAGCTGGAGGCCCTGGCCCCGGGCAGTTTTTGGAAATAATTTTTAACCGATATGAAACGACTCCTTATCGCCCTTGCACTTCTTCTTGCGGTTTTTCTGCCCTCGGGCGCCCAGCAGAAGAATGCATCCTATGTCATCGGATTCTACAACCTGGAGAACCTCTTTGACACCTATCACGACGACGGGAAGAACGATTACCAGTACCTCCCCGACGGCTCCAACCAGTGGACCGAGGTCAAGTACGAGAAGAAGCTCCGCAATATGGCCCACGTCATCGCGGAGATGGCCAAGGACAACGGCCGGTTCCATACCGTGCTGGGTGTGAGCGAAATCGAGAACCGCCACGTACTCGAGGATTTGGTGTCGGAGCCGGAAATCGCCGCCGCCAACTTCCAGATCGTCCATTATGACGGCCCCGACCGCCGCGGCGTCGATGTCGCTCTCCTGTATCGCCCCGAGCAGATGCAGGTGGTGTCCAGCGAATCGATTCCATTCACTTTCGACAGCGACAAGATCGAGTTCGCTATGGACGAGGAGGCGCAGGAGAACTTCCGCACCCGCGATATCCTGATGGTCCACGGCATTATCGCCGGCGAGCATTTCGCCTTCTATGTCTGCCACCTTCCTTCCCGTATCGGCGGCAAGGGACAGGACCTCCGGGCCCGGGGCGGAGAGATCGTCTATGAGCACGCTATGAAGATGATGGAGAAGTTCCCCGGTATCAAGATCGTCGTGATGGGCGATATGAACGACAATCCGACCGACGAGTCGATGGCCGTTTATCTCCGCGGCAAGGAGAATATCGACGATGTGGAGGAGGAAGATTTCTTCTCTCCGTTCCTGTCTATGCTCAAGGCCGGTTACGGCACCCTCGCTTACCGGGGGGAATGGAACATCTACGACTGCATCCTCACCAATTATAACCTGACCCGCGCACCGAAGGGCACCCTCAGGATTCAGCCGCTTATCAAGAAGAAGAAAGCGACCTACTACGGCCGTATCTTCCAGAAGCCCTTTATGACCCAGCAGAGCGGTCAGTACGCCGGGACGCCGTTCCGTACCTTCTCCGGCGGACAGTTTATCGGAGGTTATTCCGACCACTATCCGACCTATATCGTCGTCAGCACCAAGTAATCCCCATTCTCATCGATATGACAAAAAAACTTATCCTTTCCCTTGCCTCCCTGCTTGCGGCCGTCCTGGTCTTCGCGCAGGCGCCGACGGGCGGCGTGAGGGGTGTGATCGTCAGCCGAGGTGACCGGCAGCCGGTCGAAAAAGCCCGTCTGGTCCTCTATGACGGGGCCCAGGAAGTGGCGACCGTTTTCTCCGAGCCCGACGGATCGTTCCTGATTCCGGAGCTCAAGGACGGTATGTATTCCCTCGTTATCCAGGCGCCGGATTATCTCGAAACCCGAGTTGAGGTGACCGTGAACGACGGTTATGTCAAGAATATGTTCAACCTTTCGCTGACCGGGAACCAGAAGGTGGCGGAACTGGAGGACGCGGCTACCGACGAGCAGGATATGGACGACAGCGGTTACTCCGATGCCCCGACCGTCCTGTTCAATGCCAACGATGTCTTTACCAACATCGCCGGATACGGCTTCTCCTCCGTGCGTTTCAAGCAGAGGGGGTATAACAGCGAGACCCAGGAGGTCTATCTCGCCGGGGTCAAGCTCAACGATGCCCTGACGGGATACGGCCCGTTCTCGCTATGGAGCGGACTCAACGAGGCGATGCGCACCAAAGAGAGTTCCGTAGGACTGGAAGCGACCGACTACAATACCGGCGGCTTCAACGGGACGACCAACATCAACGGTACCGCTTCGTCCGTCCGCAAGGGCCTCCGGGGCAGCGTGATGACCAATTCCGCCCTTTACCGCCTCCGCCTGATGGCTTCCTATGCCACGGGAATGATGGACAACGGCTGGGCCTTCGCGGTCAATGTGAGCGCCCGTCTCGGCGGCAACGACTGGATCGACGGTGTTTATTACCGCAATTTCGCCTATTACCTGGCGGCGGACAAGAAGTTTGACGACCATCACAAGCTGAGCGCAGCCTTCTTTGCGACGCCCGGCCAGCGCGGTGCGCAGAATGCGTCCACGCAGGAGGTGTACGACCTGGTGGGAAGCAATATGTACAACTCCAACTGGGGCTATCAGAACGGCAAGGTCCGCAATGCCCGTGTCCGCAAGACGCACGAGCCCGTGGCCTTCCTGAAGTACGATTTCACCCCGACGGACAACTTCTCCCTGTCTTCGACCATCCTGTACCGCTTCGGTAAGAACGGCTACACCGCCCTCGACTGGTACGATGCGCAGGATCCGCGTCCGGACTACTACCGCAACCTGCCGAGCTACTACTTTGACGTCAACGACGACCTCAAGCGCAATAACCTGCTGAAGTATGCCTGGGCCAATGAAATCTGGTCTCAGCCGGATCTCTACCCGGACTATACGCATATCAACTGGGACCGTCTGTACAACGCCAACTACAACCAGGCGGACGGCCGTTCCAAGTATGTGCAGGAGGAGCGTCACATCGACCAGCACGACTTCAACTTCGTTCTCAACGGCAAATGGCGTGTCAAGGACTGGCTGACCCTCACGGGAGGCGGCCAGATCAAGATGAACCGCACGGAGTATTACAAGAAGGTGGCGGACCTGCTGGGCGGCGATTACTTCGTCAATATCGACAATTTCGCCGAGCGCGACTTCGCTTCTACGGCCTACAAGGTCCAGAACGACCTCGACTACTGGCTTGCCAACGGCAAGGCAGAGAAAGTTTACAAAGGCGACAAATACGGCTACGACTATTATGCCCACGTCCGCAGCCTCTCCATCTGGGGCAATATGAAGATGAACTGGGGCAATCTGAGCGCCAATATCGCCGGCCGGATCGGCTATACCCGTTTCTGGAGGGAGGGTCTGATGCGCAAGGGACTCTTCCCGGGCACGGCCGCCGAACTGCAGGCCATCAATGCCAAATTCGGAACCGATATCCAGCCGGTCTATGACAGCTTCGGCAACGAGGTGACTTCCGCCGGCAAATCCGACGTGCTTATCAAGCCCACCGGCGCCATCAAGGGTAGCGTCAGCTATGTCATCGGCGGCAAGATGAGGGTGTACGGCAACATCGGCTACTTCCGCGACGCTCCGTCCTTCCAGACGGGCTTCGTCTCGCCGAGGACCCGCAACACCATCACGCCGAACCTCAGGAGCATCAAGACCCTCGCCGGCGATGTGAACTGGCAGTTCTCCTCCGGCGGATACAATGTCCGGGTCACGGCCTACTACGCCAAGATCAAGGACCAGAGCAAGGTGATGAGCGCCTACGACGATATCCAGAACGCATTCTCCAACTTCGTGCTGACCGGTATCGACGAGCGTCATTACGGCCTCGAACTCGGTTTCCGGGTGCCTCTGGTGCTGGAAGGTCTCGCCCTCCGCGGCGCCCTGGCCCTCGGCCGGGCGGAATATACTTCCACGCCGAAGATGATGCAGACCATCGATAACAGCGCGGAGCTGATTTCCTACAACGGAAAGACGCTCGTGGAAGTGCCCTACTGGTCCCAGAGCCCGGTTTACAAGAAGGATGCGGACGGCAATTATCCGATGGATGAGGCTGGCAACTATACCTGGGAGATCGACCACTGGCAGCGCCACTACGTCCCTTCGACGCCGCAGCTGGCAGCGAGCCTCGGTCTCAATTACTTCTACAAATACTGGTTCTTCGAGCTGGACGGACAGTATTTCGCCGGGTCCCGGCTGGATATGAATCCGCTCTATCGTACCGACTACGCCACCTCCGGCCCCGACAATACCATCACGCCGCTGGAGATCGAGTATATGGCGACCCAGGAAAAATTCAAGGGCGCCTTTATGCTCAACTTGAGCGTCGGCAAATCCTGGTATATCCATTACAAATACCAGCTCGGCTTCTCGCTCAATGCGAAGAACCTCCTGAACAACCGCAATGTCCGCACCGGCGGTTACGAGCAGACCCGTATCGTCGATAACACCGTCGGCAACACCCGCTTCTATAAGTTCGATCCTAAGTACTTCTATATGAGCGGTATCAATTATATGTTGAACGTTTATTTCAGATTCTAAAGCCATGAAGAAGAGCATCATTATTCTGGCGGCCCTCGCCGCCCTCGTTTCCTGCAAGAGTCTGAGAGAAGAATGGCAGCCGGTCTGGGGCAATCCCAAGCCTTCGGCGGAGTGGGAGGAATTCGACGCCAGCGGGATTACTTTCTCCACTATCCGCGAACTCAAGACCCGATACAAGCCGGGCGGTGTGGATATTGAGGAAGATATTTGGATCAAAGGACAGGTCGTTTCGTCCGACCAGTCCGGCAACCTCTATAAGGAAGTCTATATCCAGGACGAAACCGGCGGCATCGACCTCAAGCTCGGCCGCGGATCCATCTACAGCGAATTCCCCCGCGGAATGTGGGTGTATGTGGATTGCACCGGCCTTACGCTGGGCGCCTACAACGGAATGCCGCAGCTGGGCGCCGAGGCCGACAACACCTCCGTCAATGAGTATGAGACCTCCTATATCGACCCGCAGGCCATCATCGACCTGCACGTCAAGCGGGGCCCCAAGGCCGATCCGGTCCAGCCGCTCGTCATTACCGAAGACCAGCTGAAGGCGGCCATCAGCTCGGGATTCGCGGGCGAACTCTGGGGCAAGCTGGTGACCATCAAAGGACTCCAGTACAGCAATGAGATCTTCGCCCTCCTGTATCCGAATCCCAGCCTGCCGCACAAGAGCGTCAACCCCGAGAACCGGATTTTCCTCTCCGAGGCCCAGTGGGGGATCGATACCTGGGGAATGTCCAAGTCCAAGACCATCGAGTATGCCCAGAGCGGTATCTGGGATACGGCCGAGGTCGGCAGCGGCGCCACGCGCTACGGTGCCGGTTCCATCCTCAAGACGCCCGCCCAGGTCCTTCCTGCCGGCGGTTCGACCGTCGAGAGTTTCGGCCCCGACAAGGATCTGACCTACAAGGAGATCCTCATCAAGTACGCCACGGCCAACTATGTGTCCCATTACTTCAAGGTCGGCAGGACCGACGTGCAGATCCGTACCAGCGGCTATGCCAAATTCTCGGACGAGAAGCTGGATCCTGAGGTGTATGCCGGCAACAAGACCATTGATGTGACGGGCATCCTGTCCATCTACAGCGGCTCCGCCCAGTTCACCCTGGTCGATGAGCCCGCCGTCTCGGTGAAGGTCAACTAGATGGCCTTGTATTAAGGGAAATATCCCTTTGACTGTCATTCCCGGGCCTGGCCCGGGAATCTTTATTAAAAACGATACCAGAATATATGAAGAAATTCCTTATGACTATGCTTGCAGCGGGCGCTGTGGTCGCCTGTCAGAATGCCAACCCCTTCCTGCAGGAATGGGATACCCCCTATGGAACGGCTCCTTTTTCGAAGATCAAAACTTCCGATTATCTTCCGGCGATCAAGGAAGGAATCAAGCTGCAGAAGGCCGAAATCGACGCCATCATTGCCAATCCGGATGCGCCGACCTTCGAGAATACCATCGCCGCCTACGAACTTTCCGGCGAGGTCCTTGCCAAGGTGACGGGCGTCTTCTACAACCTTACCGAGACCGACGGTACGCCCGAGATGCTCGCCCTGCTGGACGAGGCGACTCCGCTGCTGACCGACGCCGAGGATGAAATCTTTATGAATCCGGACTTCTTCGCCCGCGTCAAGGCCGTGTACGATGCCTCTGAGGGGCTTGACCGCGAGCAGCAGATGGTGACGAAGAAACTTTACGACCGCTTCGTCCGCAACGGTATCGCCCTCGACGAGGCCGGCCGTGCCCGGTTCAAGGAGATCAATGCCCGCCTGGCGGTCCTGTCCCAGGAATTCGGGAAGCATCTGCTCGCCGAGAACAACGCCTTCAAGGACTCCGTCGGCATTACGGTATCCGCCTATCCGGACTTTATGTCTTCCTGCGAGAGCCGGAGCCTGCGCGAGAAGGCCTTCAAAGCCTATTCTTCCCGCGGCAACCACGGCGATGCGAACGACAACAACGCCATCGTGCTCGAGATCCTCAGGCTCAAGGCCGAGCAGGCCAACCTGCTGGGTTTCGCGACGCCGGCCGATTATATTCTGGACAACAAAATGGCTGGGAATGCCGGCACCGTCGAAGAGTTCCTTGCCAAGATTATGGCGGCT
>OCVV011360265.1_pt1 | contig 10792 bp, 6 predicted proteins | sample 1539721 | NCBI WGS metagenome assembly OCVV01 (sample SAMN02144230, study PRJEB22623) | gut metagenome | biome: sheep rumen | host: Ovis aries | place: New Zealand
CCTATCCAGGCGCTTATGTCAATACAAAGGACCATATCGGAGACATTATTCAGCGTAAAGTTTGTTACGGAAGGAACGGAACCGTCCATTGCCATATCCGCGGAGATAGCTATAATATCGGGCGGATTGTGGAAGGATACCAGTTTTTCGCTGTTATACAGATCATGTAAAAGATAAAGATAGGTCATTACCGCGGATTCATTCTGCTCCACGGAAAACAGAAGCGCCTGACTCGTCAGGGTATGCTCTGTGCCGGTCTCCCGCAGTATGGGCGCGACTGCCCTTACCTCGTGGACAAAATCTACAAACTCATCCGCCTCGGAAAGCTCATCCGCATCCTTCACGAACATGGCTGCATTTTTTTTCTTTTCGGCCTCCTTTTCGGATACCATAAAGGGCCGCACACATTCCGGCGGATCCGCAAGAAGAACCTGTACCAGTATTGCGGCGCTTATCTCAGAAGCGTTTATCTGTCTGGCGATCACCTTCGTGTTATGCAGGAGAGTAAACCATGAATGACCATCCTCCGCAGTGGCGCCGGCGTCGCTGATCTTTTTTTTCAAGGCTTCCATGACTTCGTCTGTGTCTGTAAAACCGGCGGCAAGGATCGAAGAAACAGCCTGGAAATCCTTGTCGTTCCTGTCTTCTGCGTTTGGATCCGCCGTGCACATGCAGAGGGTAAGAAGAAACATTTCCTTTGACAAATATTTATTATTTGTCCGGACACGCATTTCTTCCGCTGATGATAATATCTTTTGTAAGAATACACTATTGTTCAGTTCCATAAAAATGCCACCTCCGGAAAAAATCTAAAAGAAATATTTTCTGATTTTTATTATATCACGATTCGATTTGTAAAAAAACTTTTGGAAAGTCATTCAGACATGACGGAAATGTTTTACGGCGAAACGAAAATGCACATTTGATCATTAATAGTGCAACGTTGTGTGCCCATAATATTGTTTTATGATTTGATACAAATATGATAATATATAGTTTGACGTCTATAAATAATATAAATATATTAATGCTTTTTATAATGATCATATGATATGACCGGACAGGGGTCATAGATGAAGACTGAGAGGGAGAAAGATGAAAAAGAAAACGGCGGCGATGTTGCTGGGTCTGTCAGTTCTGCTGGGCATAAATCAGTCCGCATTTGCGCTGAATGAAGGTGCGGCGTATGAGGCAGAGGCTGATCAGGCCGGGGAGGATCAGGCGTATTCAGATTTTTATTCAGGTGAAGTTTCTTCAGAATCCGCGGAAGAGTATATCCCGGGAGTCATTCCTTCGGGTGGAGATTTAGATGAGAGGAGTGCAGACGGGGCGGAGGAATCTGAAATTGAGAGTACTTCCGAAAACAACGATTCTGATGAACAGTGGTATGAAACAGAAAAGACCGATGGGGAAGACGAACTGCAGACAGCCGCAGCTGAAGGGATTACTGTTGATAAGATCTCCGGAGCGGAGTATCAGATCAGTTTAAAAAGTCAGAAAAAAATAAACAGCGGCATACGGTTTGCCGTCTGGTCAGATACAGGCTGGCAGGATGATCTTCAGTGGTACACGGCGTCCGAAAGCCATGAAGGAACAGAATATTCGTATGTCTGCGCAATAGATATCAGAAGACACAAACATACAGGAAAATATTATATTGACGCATATTCAGATAATACATATATCGCTTCCGGGATCATGCAGGCCGAAGGCGTCCAGAAAGCTTCTGTTGTGCAGGAATGGATCGATGAAGATAAGGGCTCCTGGCGGATCGTGGTATCCGGAATGGAGAATGAGGAGCTGATACAGGAGGTCCGGATCCCGACCTGGTGCAGAGCCGATCAGAGCGATATAAAATGGTATACGGCAAAAAAACAAAACGACGGAACGTATGCCGCAGATATAAATGCGGGAAATCATGCCTTCCACACAGGGACCTACACCCATCATGTCTATGTGACGGATGTTTTCGGCGTCAGGAGCTATGTGGGACAGACAAAAACAAATTTTGACAAAGAGATTTCTACGGAGCTGGACGTTACTGCGGATTCAAAAGAAACAGTTTTTACGGTGACTCTTTATAATTATCTGTCGGACGCCTCATCGGTAAGAGCCGCGGTCTGGACAGAGGCAGGCTGGCAGGATGACCTTCAGTGGGTCACGTTGAATAAGGATTCCAAAGGGGCATATAAAGGAAGCTTCAGGACCGCATCATTGAAGCATAGCGGAAAGGTTTATGTGGATGCCTATGACGGAGGGAAATATATTAAGACTGCCGTCGCATCCATATCAAAACCGGCTGATCCTGTCATAGAGATCAGTAATCTGACCACAAAAGGATTTGACGTCAGGCTATCCGGAGTGAAAGCAGCTTCAGGCGTCAGAGAGATCAGGATCGCCGTATGGACGGTAAAGGACGGCCAGGATGACCTTAAGTGGTATCCCGCGGCAAAACAGCCGGACGGATCATATGTAATATCCGTTCATAAGGGAGACCACAAAAAGAATACGGGAGAATATCTCGTGGATACCTATCTCACGGACGGAAACGGTCTGCAGAGTTATACCGGAGGTACAAAGGTAACTGTGCCGGAACCGGAGCAAAAGGTATCAGTGGAGGTGAAAAAAAATAAAGGAGGATACCGGTTCCTCACAAAGAATATTGATATTGACGATATTACATCCGTCACTTATGCGGTGTGGTCCCGGGCAAACGGTCAGGACGATCTGAAATGGTATACCGGTACCTATGACGCCGCGTCAAATACCGCATCCTTCGATTTCAGACCGGAAGCGCACAGGGATTTCGGATTATATTACGTACATTGTTATGCATATACTGCCGGCGGAAGCAAGACGGGGCTGGGCGGAACGACCTTCGAGGTCAATGCATCGGCGGAGATCACCAACAGCGTTTCGGGCACATGGTTCAGAGTAAACATGAAGCCTGCGGAGGTTCCGTTTGAGATCAGATCCGTGCGGATCGCCGTCTGGAGCAGCGCCGATCAGTCCAATATCGTGTGGTATGACGCGGTAAAGAATTCCGATGGTGTTTACTATATTGCATCACATACAGGAAGACATAACTCTCGATTCGGCATGTATACCGCCCATATTTATGTATATGGAACGAATGGCATGTCCGGCTGTATCGGAACCACTTCGTTTAAAGTCGGCGCGGGTCATAATTCCGTCAGCCTGCAGACTGATAATGGAAGTATGAAGGTCTCGGCGTCATTTCTTTCAAATCAGAATATCAGAGCCGTCTGGTTTCCTGTATGGACGCAGGCAAACGGTCAGGATGATCTTGCCTGGTATCAGGGAGAACAGCAGCCCGACGGCAGCTGGGCCGTATGGGTAAACATAGGCAGACACAATTATGAGACAGGCCTTTATCTTGCCGACTGCTACGTGGATTATACCGACGGTTCAAGGCAGTACACCGGCGGTACGACATTTACCGTCAGGGAAGACGTGGGATTTTACACGGTGGTTAACTCTGAAAATCAGGCGACCTGCATCGTTCAGGGATATACATCTTCTTCAAAAGTTACAATAGATGTATGGAGCAATAACGCAGGCCAGGACGATCTTCGTACATATACGGCTTCCAGAAACGGAAACGGATGGCGCGCGGTGATCCCGAAAGCAAACCATGGAAGCGCGGGATATTATATGGCAAGGCTTTATGTGGACGGAAATTATGTTTGTTCCGACAGCTTCAGCTTTGACAATTACAGATATTCCACGTCATGGTCCGCGATCAGTACGGCGCATGCCGCCGGCGGAGGCGGTGCCGACAGAAGCCAGGTCTATACGAACTGCATACAGCAGATGGAGGCGTCCTACGCCAATGGCTTCCGTTCTTTCGAGATAGATGTAAATATGACATCTGACGGAGTGCCGGTCCTTTATCATACATGGAATACAGGTATACTTGATAATTACACCTACTCCGCGGCCAGATCATCAGGGCCGAAATACAGCGACTTTATGAAAGATACAATGTATGGAGGCGCATACGCCACATCCGATTTTGGTGATCTGCTGACATATCTGTCGCAGCACAGGGACGTAAAGGTATTGCTGGATCCCAAATATACTTCCGAGACCAGTATCAGGACTCTGTATAAGCTTCTGACAAAAAAAGCATCTGATATGGGCATGGTATCTGTGATGAGAGAGCAGATCGTTCCATATTTTTTTAACGAGCAGATGTATGACTGGATCTACAGTACATTTCATTTTAATGAAATGCATTATGCGACATATACTTATGGATGGAAATATTTTACGGAAGATCAGTTCAGAGGCTTCTGTAAATTCTGCAGGTCAAAAAAAGTGACGAGTATCAGTATGTGGGATGTGCTTGCCACAAAGGAAGTCATTAAGATCGCTGACAGTTATGGCATCACGGTATATGTACATACGACTGATGATACGCAGACAGCCTCAGATAAGCTGAAAATGGGCGCTGCCGGAATCATAACAAACAGGATCCTTCCCGATGAGGCAATGGCGCTGATCGGAATGTAGGTTCAATAACTATAATCAGTTCAAAAAAACAGTTTGCACAAGGTCTGATTTGTGGTATAGTTTATCAGAAGGTGTTGACGGAGAATGATTCTGCGGAAAAACTGATGACAGAGAGGCGTACGAGTGCTGAGAGTGCGCTGTGATGTTTGCGGATGATACCGCTCCCGAGCCGCTTGTGCACAGGTCTTTCATAAGAACGGCGTCAGTCCGGCAGATGGAGGACACAAGCAAGCCGTCCGCCCGGCGTATCGGGTAATGAGTGAATAATCAAGGTGGAACCGTGCTTGAACAATAAAGCACCCTTGGAGAGATCCGGGGGTGTTTCTTTTTTTGGGATCTTGATCTCTGATCGCGCGCGAGTTGCGCGACGCACTTGTGTGTCTTCCTATGCGCAGCTCTGCGATCCGCCGGAGGCTCAACTCAGATGGGGATTGAAACCCTCCATTGAGTCAAGTTTGATTCAAAACCCACTGCCTGTAGAGGCGGTGGACTCCCCAGCTGAGTTGAGCCTCAGATTTCGCATTCAAATATAGAAACTGCCTGCTTCATATTGAAGCGTCGGTTTTGATCATGGAAAATAACATCGCAAAGAGAAAGGAGAAATAAATGAAAATTATTTACAATGATGGAACAGTAGGGGAGTGCCCGAAAGAGGAGGAAACTCACGTTCTGCGTCATTCAGCGGCGCACATCATGGCACAGGCAATTCAGAGACTGTACCCGGGTGCGGATTTTGCCTATGGCCCGGCTACTGAGAAGGGCTTCTACTATGACGTGGATCTGGGAGACAGAAAAATCACGGATGAGGATCTGGGTCTGATCGAAGCAGAGATGAAAAAGATCTGCAAAGAAAATCTTAAATTCAAATCATTTATCCTGCCGAGAGAAGAAGCGGTGACTCTGATGCATGAGCGCGGCGCAAAGTATAAAGAGGAACATATTGGAGATCTTCCTGAGGACGCAGTCATCTCCTTCTATCAGCAGGGAGACTATCTGGATATGTGCGTTGGTCCGCATATTCTGTATACAAAGGCTCTGAAGGCGTTCAAGCTGACACAGACTTCAGGAGCATACTGGAAAAATGACGCGAAAAACAAAATGTTGACACGTATCAACGGCGTTGCTTTTGCTACAAAGGATGAACTTGCAGAGTACGAAAAACAGCAGGAAGAGGCACGCGCCCGTGATCATAGAAAGATCGGCAAAGAGATGGGACTTTTCATGACGGATGACCTGATCGGAAAGGGTCTTCCGATGTTTCTGCCAAACGGCTATACAGTGTGGATGGAGCTTGAAAACTATATCAAAGAAAAAGAGCGTAAGCTTGGCTATCAGCATGTCATGACTCCATGTGTGGGAACCGTTCAGCTGTATGAGACTTCCGGACACTGGGCTCATTACAAGGAAAACATGTTCCCGGCAATGGAGGTCGAGGGTGAGAATTTTGTCCTTCGTCCGATGAACTGCCCGCATCATATGATGATCTATGCAAACAAGCCGCACAGCTACAGAGAGCTTCCGATCCGTATCGGCGAGATCGCTCATGACTTCCGCTTTGAGGCTTCGGGAGCACTGAAAGGAATTGAGAGAGGACGTCACTTCTGTCAGAATGACGCGCATCTTTTCGTTACTCCGGATCAGATCAAGGATGAGGTAGGAAAAGTAGTGGATCTGATCTTTGACGTGTATGGAGACTTCGGCATTACGGATTACCGGTGTGTTCTTTCACTTCGTGATCCGGCAGACACTGAAAAATACCATCCGGATGATGAAATGTGGAATAAGGCAGAAGATGCCCTTCGCCAGGTATTGAACGAGCTGAACGTGGATTACACTGAGGAGATCGGAGAGGCTGCGTTCTACGGACCGAAGCTGGACGTAAATGTAAAACCGGCTGTCGGAGCGGAGTACACGCTATCCACATGCCAGCTTGATTTCTGCCTTCCGGCAAAATTTGATCTGAAGTACGTGGATAATGAGTCCAAAGAACAGACTCCGGTCGTTCTTCACAGGGCTATCCTCGGATCGCTTGACCGTTTCATGGCATATATTATTGAGGAAACAAAAGGAAAATTCCCTGTATGGCTTGCTCCGCTGCAGGTGAAGATCATCCCGATCTCAGATAAATCCATGGATTATGCCGAAAAGGTCTATGATGCTCTTGAAGATGCAGGCGTTCGCGTGAAGCTTGATGACAGAAAAGAGACCATGAAGTATAAGATCCGTGAGGCACAGCAGGTAGACAGATGTCCGTATATGCTGATCATCGGAGCAAAAGAAGCTGAGGAAGGTCTTGTTTCCGTCAGAAAACGTGATCAGGTAAAAAATGAAACAATGACTCTCGATAAATTCATTGAGAAAGTTACATATGAAATAGATAACAAGATCCGCTGAATGAAGAGCGGAAAAAGAATATGACAGAATAAAAAAGCCTTCCGGCAGTCTTCCTGGGTGACAGGAATAAAGCCGGAAGGCTTTTGTTTTGGCATAGAAATATCATGTGGGAAGTTTCTATCATTAACATTTAAAAAGAAGGCTCTGTATTCGGTGAATGGTTATTCACCAGATTTGCCAGAGTGATCCCCGAAAAATAGTTCCGGGCTATCTTATCGTATTCCTGCCACATGGGCAGGGTTTTGCAGTTGTCCCGGCGCGGACATTCATCCAAATCCTGTTCCAGACATGTGACAGAGCACAGAGCGGATTCGGTCAGGGACAGTATTTCATAAACGGTATATTCTTCAGGGTTTCGAAGCAGCCGGTATCCGCCGTCCTTTCCGCCGGAACCTTTTACAGCTTTGCCCGCCACCAGAAGCCGCGCAATATTCTCCAGATGTTTCATCGAGATATTCTGGCGGTCTGCAATTTCATCTAAAGGAATCGGTTTGTCCGGGCGCTGCTCTGCAAGGTCGATCATAAAACGAATCGCGTATCTTCCTTTTTTAGAAATCATCTTTTATCCTCCGTAATAACACCATACATTTTACTGCGTGATGGTAAAGGAAATCAATAACGATTTTAAAAATGATTATGAAAATTCACCTGTGATGAAAATAGGTTTCGGAAGAAATATCACTGCAAAGAAAGAAAAACGCCATAAAAAATATTCTTTTTGGCATAGCATTAAATAAAAACATGCTTTAAGGTGACATGCGTCTGTAATTGTGATAGAATAATAGCGGTTTTTTATGATTTAATACATTAAATCGTGTTAGTGCCTGCGAGAAGGAGATATATTTGGCGTAACATTGAAAAACTTTGTAAATATATTGTTTTTTTCATAAAGACATATTTAAAAGGAGAAATCTGACATGAAAAATTATTTCCAGCCGGAAATCGAGACAATGCCGGTCGAAGAGATCAAAAAACTTCAAAGTGAAAGACTGGTAAAACAGGTTAAGTACGTATACGATAACGTGGCGTATTATCGCGCAAAGATGGATGAAAAGGGAGTAAAACCTGAGGATATCAAGGGCATTGAGGACCTTTACAAGCTACCATTCGTAGAGAAGGATGAGCTGAGAGACCAGTATCCGTACGGGTTCCTTGCGGTTCCGCTTTCAGATGTGGTACGTATTCATTCTACATCAGGTACCACGGGACGCCGTGTCGTGGCATTTTATACTGCAGAAGATCTTAATGTATGGGATGAATGCTGCGCCAGAGCGATCGTGGCTGCAGGAGGCTCGAAAGAAGACGTAGTTCATGTATGTTATGGTTATGGTCTTTTCACCGGAGGACCGGGACTGAACGGCGGATCCCACAGGGTGGGAAGTATGACGCTGCCCATGTCTTCAGGAAATACAGAGCGCCAGATCCGTTTCATGCAGGACCTTGGTTCTACGATCCTTTGCTGTACGCCGTCTTATGCTGCCGCCATTGGCGAAGAGATCACAAAGCAGGGTATCAGGGACGAACTGAAGCTGAAGGCAGGCATTTTCGGCGCCGAGCCATGGACGGATGAAATGAGAAAGGATATCGAGAAATCTCTCGGAATAAAAGCTTACGATATCTATGGACTGACTGAAATTTCGGGTCCCGGCGTATCCTTTGAATGTGAAGAGCAGAACGGCATGCATATCCAGGAGGATCATTTCATCCCCGAGATCATCAATCCTGAGACAGGAGAAGTCCTTCCGGAGGGCGAAGTGGGAGAGCTGGTATTCACTACGATCACAAAGAAGGCTTTCCCGCTCCTTCGTTACCGTACCCGCGACCTTTGCCGTCTGACAAGAAAAAAATGTTCGTGCGGACGTACACATATTCGTATGACCAAACTGATGGGACGTTCTGATGATATGATGGTCGTAAAAGGAGTTAACGTATGGCCGTCACAGATTGAACAGGTCCTTTTCCGTCTTGGATATCAGGCAAACTATCTCATCGTTGTTGACCGTGCAAATAACAAAGACAGTATTGAGGTAAATGTTGAGAAAACGCCCGCAATGGCGGCTGATCCTGATTACGATACAGCGCAGGCCACTGCAAAGATCGTGGCCGGACTGAAAAATATGCTCGGCATCAAGGTGGAAGTAAATATAGTAGAGCCGGAGACCATTGTGAGAAGCGAAGGAAAGGCTAAGAGAGTTATTGACAGGAGACATCTGTACACAATGATGTAAGGTTAATAATAAAAATTTCCCACCGCCGACTTTGTTTTGATCGCGGCTGGCTTGGGAATGATTAATTAATTAAACAAAGAGTGGAATTGCAAACGGGACCCTTCTGCAGGCTGTGAAGCCGGCAGGAAGAGTCCCGCTTGTAACTTTCTGGTATTTAAGATTCACAGATGCAGGAGTTCTGCGGCATTTTTGCCTAGAATAGCATCGGTTTCCTCTTCGGACATGCCAAGGCTGCGGATCCGGTCGATATATACGCCCTGCCGTGCCCATGGAGAGTCGGTGGCGAAAAGGATGCGGTCTGTACCATGTTTTACGGAGATCCGGATAAAATCTTCCGGCGAAAGGTTTTCTGAAAGGTACGGAGCGCGTCCTTTATCTTTTCGGGCGCAGACAGGTCCCAGGGAAAAAGCGGTATCAAACCATACCGGAGCGCCGCAGAGATCGCTTTCTACCTGTTTCCAGTTCCCCCAGCCGCCCATATGGGCAAGAACGAACTTCTCCGGATGGACATCTTTAAGTATGTGAAGGACTGCATTTACCGAGGCGTAATCGTGATCAAATATGCCGATATCGATACCGGCGTGGGTGACGACGATAAGCCCCTCCGAGGAAGCTGCGTCAATGATCCTCATATAATGAATATCATCAAGGTCCGGTCCCTGATAAGCCGGGTGGATCTTTATGCCCGGAACGCCGTTTGAACGGAGACGTTTAAGCTCTGACCTGTAATCCTCATACAGAGGGTGCATGCCTCCAAAGGAAATGATACCTTCCTCCAGAAGCTTTTCCTGCCGTCCGATGATACGGCTGTTAAGCTTCAGAACCTGTTCGGGGGCGGTCATTACGGGAAGATTTACAGAGTAAACAACGTTGTTTTTTATCATTGATTCCCTGAGCTGCTTCTCGGTACCGTCAGTAAAATACAGCGTACGGCTTTTGCGGCTCATGGATTCCAGCGCGTTTTTGGATATTTTTTCCGGAAATGTATGTACGTGAAAATCAACTATCATACAGGGCCTTCCTTTCTGCAGACTTTGAAGTCCCGCTCACGAGACTTGGCGCGGGATTCGGATCAGCTTCAGCTGATATCTTCCAAATCGAATGCCTGCAAAGGGTATTTTATCACCTGATGCCCGGTCAAAACAAGTATTCTTCATGGCAGTTCGGCAGGCCCGGAACATCGTTAAAAGAGATATATTGTATGAAGTTAATGTAAACAAACAATTTTGCATGCCCTTTACTTTAGAGCCTTAAAATGCTAAAATCTTACTGGGTTATGCATAATAAGAGAAAATGATTGCATATATAGGAGGAATAAAATGAGACAGTTAATGCTGGGTAATAAGGCTTTTGCAAGAGGCCTGTATGAAGCCGGCTGCAGCGTTGTATCAAGCTATCCGGGAACCCCAAGTACAGAGGTTACTGAGGAAGCCGCGAAGTTTGATGATATCTACTGCGAGTGGGCTCCTAATGAGAAGGTTGCCATGGAGGCTGCTTTCGGCGCATGCCTTGCCGGAAAAAGAAGCTTCTGCGGAATGAAACATGTGGGTCTGAACGTGGCCGCCGATCCTTTGTATACGTGTTCATATACAGGTGTAAACGCAGGTATGGTCATCTGTGTTGCCGATGACGCC
>OCVV012854072.1_pt1 | contig 10790 bp, 12 predicted proteins | sample 1539721 | NCBI WGS metagenome assembly OCVV01 (sample SAMN02144230, study PRJEB22623) | gut metagenome | biome: sheep rumen | host: Ovis aries | place: New Zealand
ATGTTAGGTATGACGTTAGGTTTATGTTAGGTTACATGTTAGGTATTTGGGATAGAAAAATTGCTCAAAACCCCTTTAAACAAAGGGATTCTCATGAACAGGATGTTAGGTTTAGCCAAAAAGTGGTGAATATTCCCAAATAACCAATACTTAATCAGAAATAACTGCCACTAGTCTTGAAATAAGTGCCCCTTATTGCTGGGAAATATTCCCCTTAATGGGAATACTTTGTTCCCAGTGTGGGAACATTTCATTCCCAGGCTGGGAATATTTGTTTCCTAACTAGGGAACAAATTTTTGCAACTATCAAGACCAAAAGTGCGATTAAGCAAAATTTTGCAAAAGTATTCGGTATAATCTAAAAATCTTTGGAGGATTGTGGAATATTACCTACTTTTGCAGCGATTTGAAGACAACGATCCGACATATTGCACTCACGACAGTCCTGATTCTGGCACTGTCGGCTAAGGCCCAGGAGACCTTGGTGCCTGACTCAATGCAGCATTTGCCTGAACTGAACAGCCTCGGACAGATGCACGCCATCTCGCGCTGGCCCGTCGGCTACGGACTGATGGGTTACCAGAACTGGGACTTACACAAGGGGATGAACCTGAGCTTGGGAGCCAGCGTCTTTGCCGGTTTTGGCAAATATGCACCGAGCGGGGCTGGTTTTGCGCAGAATGCCAGCGGGATGTATGCCTGGCCCATCAACGACAAGCTGTCCTTTGCGGCTGGCGTCTATCTGCTGAATGCCACCTGGGGAGGGTTCAATCTGCGCGACACAGGCCTCAGTGGTGTGCTGAGCTACAGGTTCAACGAGCGCTGGGAAGGCTATCTCTACGGTCAGAAGTCACTGATAAGACCCAAGCTGCCATATTATCTCTACTACAATCCCGAACTAGGTGACCGTATCGGCGCAGCCGTGAAATATAATGTCACCCCGTCGTTCTACATTCAGCTTTCTGTCGAAGAGCGCAGATACAGGTAGTTGCTTTGTGATGCCCTCGATTTTTCGTCGCTCGATGCTTGGGAGGTTCGTTCTCCATCAAGAGTGTATCAGACTTGTAAAATAATGCGTTCTGGATATATCAAATCATGTAAAATATCGCATTCTAACAACATATGGAAAGAGCAACTAACAACATTAAGGATCCTAAGGCTAAGGCCTATTTCGAGGATGTAGCCAATGGAAAGCAGCCCGCAGTCAAGTTATCAGCTGACGAGTACGAGAAGGGTATCAACGAGTTTAACGAGGGAATGGAGAAAGCTCTTGCATTTTTTAAGTCATTTCAGAAAGACTAGCTTGTATAAGCTCACTTATCTGGCATTCTTTCTGTGGTTTTATATCATCAGGCTGGGAATATAATTTTTCCAGCCTTTTTCTTGGTTGTTTAAGAAATAATCTTTATCTTTGCATTCGATGAAAGAACAATATCAACTTGACGAAGCTTTAGCTAGGCTCCGTAATCAAATTGAAGAAACGGTAGGCAGGAAGATGAAGACCCCAAAGGACTTCGACTTCCTGGCTGAGCAGATATTCGACAAACTGCACGAATCAGTCAGCGCTACAACCTTGAAGCGTATCTGGGGCTACTTGACCGAACCCTCCACACCCCGCCTCTCCACACTCGACCTTCTGGCCCAGTTCATAGACTACAAGGACTGGGACTCCTTCTGCCATCAGGACTCCTCTCGGCAACCGGTTCCATCCCCTGTTTCCACCACTCCCAGCCTTAAGAGCCGCCGACTTCTCATCCCGTTGACAGTCCTTATTATAGCCTTATTGGTTGGAGGAAGTATCTTTGCTCTTTCTTCGTATTCCGAAAGACAGAAAGAGACAGGCGAGTTTATGGACGATTATTATCTTAAAAGAGGTGCACATTTCGACAAACCTCAGGATTATCTTAAACTCTTTGGCATCTACGACCTCGACTTTTATTGGGGCAGAGAGGTATACAACCATCCAGGTATTTTTATTTGGGGTCCAGAATATGATAACCCTACTTACGGTAACAAGGGTGATGCTGCAGCTATGATGCCAACCATCACCGAACGCTGGACTTCCGATAATGTCTCTCCTGAGCAGATAGCCCAGCGTAACAGTGATCTTTATTATGTAGCTTTGCATCGCAATGAGATTCGCCTTACGTTCATGAAGAACCTCGTCGACTCCGGCTATGTGTTCCTTGGTGTCTATCGCCTCTCGAAGACAGAGTCCGATACCACCCATACTACATGGGAGCGCGTTCAGGACAACGTCTACCTCCACGATCTCCACGACCTTCTGAAGTACTGCAACTGAATTTGGATTAAAATGGAATTCCAAAAGGACTGAAACGGACCAACGCTGGTCCGTTTATTTGTTGTATCTTTGTAACCAGAACAAATAAAATGATAAAAATTCAGCTCACAATGTTGCAACTTTCAGGAAAAAGTCTAATCTTTGTGGCGTCGTTCAATGATGGATGATGAAACATAGAGGAGGGCTGTTAAGAATACTACGGGTATTCCAGTGCTCGGCGACGAAGGAGCCGCTTTCGAAGATAAATCGGAGAAAGAACTTTCAGACTAAGAATGTCAAGAAGGCTCACACTCTTTGTGTAGTAAATATCAATAACTAGAAAATAATGAAGAGAACTAATTCTTTCATATTATTTGGCCGTGCATTTAAAAATGCGAAAAAGGATTTTTGGGTATCAATCCAAGTGTTGTTCTGGACAACTCTTGCCTTGGCGGGTATTTTCTATTTAGTTGAACATATTGCCCAGCCAGAGGAATATAGTAACCCTTGGGATGCATTTGTTTGGGCCATTACCCGCTATATTGGCGACCCAGGGCACTTTGCTGGCAAAGGCCCAATCACATTGACGGGTCGATATATTGACACCTTTATTGGGATTCTTAAGATCCTGATTTTTGCCGTTCCAGCCGGTCTTGTAGCCAATGGATTCAGAAAGGCGATGGAGGATGATAAGCGTTCGTGCCATTTGGAAGAATGTCGTGAGCGAATCCAGAAATCATTCCGTCGTGTTCTTAATAAAACCACCCACTATCGAGTACCACCTCGAAATGTTTCTGTTGTTACTTTACAAGCCAAGAAAGGAATGACCGAAAACGATATTATAGACACAGTGACTAGGTTTCCGGAATTCCGATTGAGGAATTTGGCAACATCTCAAACTTACAGAGAACATCCTCAAGACAGGCTTGTCATTGAAATGCTTCCTCTTTCTGAACGTACTGTTGATGGTTTTGAGATAGAGAAAACAGACTATGGGGTTAAAATTGACCGCAAGTCAAACGTTACTATTGTGGCCCCAACCAGTGGCACAGAGTGTTCAATTGGCTCATTTGCTTTCTACGTGGCTCAGTTCGGCTGCTTTAACTTCGTAAGTCGTGAGTTCGTTCAAGATGTTGACGACCCTGTAAGTTATTTCACCATTAGTGACGAGACGAAGGAAAATATTACTGATTTCATCAAAGATATCAAATCGCTTTCCAACGGAAAAGACCATTGGAATATTATCCTCATATCTTCAGATAATGTACACGACACCCAGATTCATTTGATTCACAAGATAAAACAGGGTGGCGAGGTCACCCTGACAACTCTTAACGAAGAGCAGTTCCTGCAGTTCTATTCAAGTATGTCTGATTTGTTACATGAGAATCATCAATTACTGTGTGATCTTGATGATAAGTACAAACCTGTAGGACAAAAGAATATAGGCGTGATAGTGGGTGGTGGAAAGGAAAATAACTGTTTCACCATGCGCGTATCATATAGTGTTACAACATGGATAGATACTTATTCCCCAGTCGTTCTCGATATAGCTAAGACCATCAAACAGAATCTTGAAGCAGATGGCAGGAGAGAGTTTGTAGAGCATCCTGGTTGGAAAGAGAAAGGATGCGGATATGGTAACAACAGTGATATCCATTAATTACAGATAAAACAATAAGAAATGAAAGCATTAAAGATCTTTTGTACTGGGTTCCTGGTAGTGACTTTAGTAAGTTGCGGTGGAAACAAACAAAGTAATGGTCTGACAGAAGCTGCCTCTGGCGATATGGAAGCCTATGAGAACAGCGATGTGAATGCCTTGGAGCAGGCACGTCCTACGATTATGGTAATTCCAGGTGACCAGACTTTGCAGAACTTCAAATGTCTTAAGACACAGAGAATTGACGGACGCGATTTTGTCCTACGCGACTACCAGAAATATCTGCTGAAGGATGATCGTGCCGAGCGTATCATTTCGGCCATCCAGAATGAATTCAATGCTCAGGGCTATCCTCTCAACGATTTTGAGCAAACTCTAAAGCAACTCGATACCCAGGAAGCGCTTGACATGGCTGATGGCTTTGAGAAGGATGCCAAGACCATGTTGCTTACTGTAGCACAGCCCGATATCATCTTGGAACTGTCCTATGATACCAGTCGTGACAAGATGTCGATGACTAGTCATAACTATAGTCATAAGGGTGATAAGAACATCAATTACACTTTGAATGCCATTGATGCCTATACCAATAAAGTGGTTGCAACGATGACTGCCAGTAATATTAAGGGTGAATCTACTACCCAGACTATTCAAGAAGATCTGAAGCAGAATATGCCTAAGTTCCAGCAGGATATTATCAAGTACTTCAGTGACATTATGACTCGTGGTCGAGATATTACTGTTCGTGTGGCTGTAGAGAAAGGATGCAAAGTGAAACTCTCTGATGAAAGTATTGAAGGCGATACCTATGCTGATTGGATTATGGACTACATCAAGACCCATACTGTTAAGGGTGCCTACAAGATGCAGCGAAACACAGCAAAGGAACTTTACTTCTTAAACTGCCGTATCAAACTCCTTAATGAGGATGGTACGCAGTACGGAGTTTATGACTGGACTCGCGATTTGCAGAAGAATCTGCGTAAGAATCTCGGGCTGAAGTGTACCAACAAGGCTCAAGGATTAGGTGAAGTGTTAATAAGCATACAAGGTATTCAGTAAATTGTGATTCAATATGAAGCGTATTTCTTATATAATAGGCGTAATAATGTTGACTGTAGCCATTACCTCTTGTGGTGGTCAGCAGAAACAAGGAACAAAGTTTGCTCCCAAAGATCGTGAGTCTTCGCTGTCTGATTCAGAGCGTCAAGCTGCTATTGCCCAAAAGAAAGCAGAGTTGGATAGTCTGAATCTCGATATCCAGACGCTTGTATTCGAGAATAATATTAAACTGACTGTTCTTCCACCTGCTGCAACAGGAGATATCACAGAAGAAACCTCTACACTTATGGCTGGTAAGATGATGCAGATTACAGCCCAAAATGGAGTGGGTGGTTATGGCAATTCTCCTGCTTTTGCGCTCGCTGTTGTAATGGCTCCTACGGGAAGGGCTGCAACTGGTACAGCTCCTCAACGAATGATGACCAAGTATTCCATCACATTCTTTGTCTCTAATATGCTTACTGGCGATGTCTATGCATCGCATAGCGAAGATGTGGAGGGCGTGGGTGTTACATTCCAAGAGGCTACTCGCAATGCTGTCAATGAAATCAAGAATACCCCTGCTTTGCAGCAGATGTTGAAAACAGCTTCAGGACGTATCATTTCTTGGTACAATAATGTCCAAGGTTTTAAAGCTATAGTTGAAGAAAATGTTAGCAAACATGAATACGAAACTGCTTATGCCCTATTGGCTTCTGTGCCCAAAGAAGCAACAGGATGTTTTGAATATGCCCATAAGCGTCTTGACCAAGTTCTTGAAGATATGAATAACCAGAAGGCTGCTGAGACTTTGGCAGAACTGAGGAATGCCATAGCAGCAGCTGGCGATCAGTACGATCCTATGCCATCAGGATATTTAAAAATGATTCCAGCCAAGTCTAAGCAATATGCTGAGGCCTCTAAGCTTTATGACGATTATGTGAAGCATATTCAGGATGTCCGTATGGAAAATATCAAACATGAGCAGAAGATGGAATTGGAGCGCTTAGCTCTTGAGCAAGTAAAACTGCAACATCAGCAAAAAGCTTCTATGGAGGTTGCAGAAAAGGCTGTGTCTAAGCCGTCTGCCTCTTCAGACTCAGAAACAAAACCAGCTGATTCTGGGACAAAACAATCCACAGGTAGTAAGATTGTTGAGTCATTCAAAAAGCATCCGCTCCTTTGGGGCTTAGGAATTGGTGCTGTTGTGACTGGAGTAGGTGGTGTTGCCATGTATGCCTCGCTACCAACGCTTACAAAGATAGGATTAGCATTATTATAAATATGGTTTTAAATTTATACGATTATGTTTTGGCTTAATTTGTTTTCAAAAAAAGGTTGTCTAACACTTATTGTGTTTTTCGTTATTATAGTAATTGCTTTAATCAAATGCGAAGGAAAGAAAACAGAAGATTCTCACCAATTATATTCACAATTATTATCACAATGCGAAGCAGCATGTGAAGTAAATGATTATGAAAAGGCTTATAACATCCTTGCAAAAATAAGAGAGTCTTTTTCTGATAAGAGACCATACAATAATGCAAAAAGAAAGGTTTTTGAAAGAGAAGTCAATTATTTAGTTAGTGTAAATAATGACGATGCAGGCAATCGAATCGCATATCTTTTAACAGAGAATCTTCATTTGGCACCAAAACCTATGCCAGAAGGGACTTACGATGATATTTCAATATATAATTTGAAAGATTATAACGAAAATGTTCGTTCTTCAAATGGGTTCTGTGATAAGATATTTCTTTTAGCAGCGTCACAAGGAAATAAATATCTTTGTAAGAAATTGCTATATTTCTATCGAGAAGAAGCGGTCTATCAAAAAGTGGAAAAAAATAATTCTAAAGACTCTCAAAAGGACACAAAAGATGATAATGATCCAAAAGAAACATATATTGTATCTTATAATAATTCTGCAAAAGAAGCTGCAATTGAGAAGTATAAAGATTTCTTTGGTGAAGAGCCAGATTTAAAACAGGTTAATACTAATGAATAAATGAAAAAAACGTCTAAAGAAAAATATAGGCTAAGTATGGCTGGTGAATATGGCGCTTGTTCAGAACTCTGTAAAAGAGGTTTTGATGCAAGCATCACTTTTGGCAACATGAAAGCAACAGATATTATCATTCTTTTGCCTAATAAAATATATAGGAGAATAGAAGTTAAGACATCTAGAGAAAAGAAGTTTGTTACAAACTTCTTTCAAAAATACTACGACAAGACTCAAAATGATCATCCCGATTTTTGGGTGTTAGTTTATATTGATTCGCAAAACATCTCAAATTATTATATATTACCGCATAATGAGATGGGCGATGTGCAGATGAAACGTAATGGGATGACAAAATGGGAGGAATTACCTGGTTGTTGTGATAATGTTTTGCTGGAGGATGTAAAACGATATAAGGATAATTGGGATTTGATAGTTAAATAAAAAGGAGAATATGAAGAAAATAGTTATTTTTGTTGCTTTCTGCATTGCAGTGCTTGCAGTGACATCGTGTGGTGAAAAGAAAGTTGTTGGAGATAATGGTAAAGAATATACAAGTTATCAAGATGCATGTAGAGACGGCGACTTTTCCGCAGCTTACAAAATAATAGAGATCACGGATGGTACTGAGGAGGATAAAGACTATGTGTTTAATGCAGAAATGCTTTATTTAGCCAGTCAAAATACAGAAGATGCCTCAAATCGAATTTTATATTTGCTTGCAGAGTATCATATCCCTGGAACACCAACAGCACCAAATGGTGAGTATAATTTTGATAAAGCATATGATGGTGCAAAAAAGTATGTAGAAGGAATCTCACGATATAATAATAGATGCAATAGTGTCTTGGATATGGCTATAGCCCTAAAAAACGAGAAACTTGCAAATGGTGTTATCAACTTAATGAAACAGAACGTTGATGTTGAGGAAGATAATGGAACACTGCATCTTTTTAAGGTTAGTTCTAAGGGCGTTAATAATAATGATATAGATATAGCAAAGAAGAAATTGGAAGAAGCCTTTAAAGAAGGAAAATTCAATAACAAGGAAGAGTAATAGTTTATGTTGCCTGATGGATTGCTAAGCCAACTCTATGGCATTCACGCTATGACAGGGCGCGAATGGCCGATGATTGCTTTTATTCGGGAGTATGTTTCGAAGCATATCTCTGAGACCGAAGTCAGGATGGACAAACTTGGCAATCTCTATATCATCAAAGGCGAATCTGGAAAAGGCTATCCTATGCTTGTCTGTCACATGGATCAGGTACAGACTCTTCATAGCGAAGACTTTGAAGTGCGCCAGGAGAACGATATACTTTATGGTTGGAGCGAGCAGAACCAACAACATGAGGGGTTGGGGGCTGATGATAAGAACGGCATCTATATCGTTCTGCGTTGTTTAGAAGAATGTCCTCGATTGAAGGTCTTTATGGCAGTAGGTGAGGAAAAAGGTTGTATTGGTAGCAATCGAGCTGATATGACGTTCTTTGCAGATAGTCTCTATGTGTTGGAGCCCGATTGCAAGGGTGGGAGAGAGATACATACAAATCTTCGAGGAATCCCCTGTGCCAGCAAAGACTTTGAGGAAGCCTTACAAGTTGAGGCTAACGGTTTTGAGATTACAGATGGCAAAACCAGCGATATTCTAGCTCTGACGCTGAATAACATCGGTGTCAGTTGCGCCAACATCCCTGCAGGCTATTATCAGCCACATAAGGATGATGAATATACGTTGCTCTCAGAACTGGAGCATTCGCTTGCTTATATACTGAAGACTATCCCTCGTCTACAAAAGCGATATCCTCATACCTACAAATCAGACACCCAGCAATGGGCAGAAAAGGAACTACAAATATGAGAAAGGCCTTATTGTTCTTCTTGTTAATCATTGGTTTAGCAACCAATGCTCAACAGCGGCAGATATCCTATGTAAAAAATGATGGCAGTTGGTATCATGTGTATGATACGAACGGGAAGAAGATCGCGACACTTGCACAACAGAGCGTTGGGGAGTTGATAGGCTGGAGTGCTGAGATCATCGTCACGAAGTCTGGTTCATGGTACAAGATTCTCAATCCTGAGGGTAAAACCTTGAAGACCATGAGTGAGCAGACTTTAGGAACAGTCATCTCCGTTGCAGGCAATACTTTCACCAGTCGCTCCGGAAATTGGATAAGCACCTGGGACAAAACAGGCAAGAAACTCAGCACCCGCCCTGCGAATTAAAAAAGCCTCCCCGAAGGGAGGCTCATTTATGAAGGGAGTTTCTGCCAGAGGTTGGAGTCGATCTTCTTGATGAGATCTTCCTTTACCCAGCGGTAGATGATGGTTTTTACCACGGGCGACTCGTGATTGGCCAGACGGAGATTCACCAAGTCTTCCTTTGTGAATTCCTTTGGCAGCAAATCCAGATAACGGATGTTACCCTTTGAGGCCTGAGGGCTCAGCGCACCATCGTGAAGCGCATCGACCTTGTTGCCATAAATCTGCAACTGATACTGGAAACAACGCTCTGCATACCAGACGGCGAACTTAATGGCACGCTCCGTTTCCTGACGACCTTCGAGCAGATAGGCGATGATGCCGGCTCGGAAACCATTCAGGGCAGCTCGACGACGGAACACATCGATGGAGTAGCGCAACGTCTGCAGATACTCCTGGCGCTTGGATTCATCCCATTCCTCGATGGCCTTGTTGATGAGCGGCAGACTGACCTCACCATCCTCATCCATCAGACAGAGACACTGGCGTTTCACCTTCTCGATCTCATCCTGACTCCAAGCCTTGAACTGAGGCATCTTCGCACCCACCATATCTGGTAGAATCACAGGTGTCACTCGGCTCACCAATCCACTCTCGGCATCAGCAAAGAAAGCCCGGCACTTGTTGGGTGTTCCACACATCACCATGTTGTAATACAAGGTGACCTTGCCAGAGAACGAGTCCTTCGAAATGCGATGCTGACCCCAAGGCTTGTTGTCGTAAGCCAATCGGAAGAGGTCGTTCTTCTCAGTCCATGCACCACCCTTGTTGTTTTTCAGAACAGTCTCAATCTCAGGGGCATAGGTGAACAGATGCTTACCCTTGGCATAGAGGGCTCGCTCCAAGAAAGCACTCACACCGATGTTGGGCTCGAGGATGCGAATCTGGCTGCAGGGATTCTCTACTTCCTGACCGTCTTTCTTAGCCAGCGAGTACTCGATTTCCTTCTGCCATTCCACCTCATCCTGCTTGATGATAGGATCCATTAGCAACTCAAACTCATTGTCAACGAACGACTTACCCGTGGCCTGAGGCGCCTCAATATCCACAATGAAACTGGGCGAATTCAGCTTCCCATCGCGATACTTGGCTCGGATGCCTGTGGCCAAAGTGCCCAGCATGGGCATAGCTGCTATCAGCGTAGCCTCCTTGAACTCCTCTGGGGCGTGGTCGGACAGATCCTGAAGAACACCGACGGCAAGGCCTTCAGACAGCAGCTGAAGGAGGGTATCAGAAAATGGCTGAGCAACATCACCGAAACCAGCATTACCACCGATGAAGAGATGAAAGACCTACTGGGCGGAGAGGTCGATCCTAACAACATGCCGCTACCAGAGTCAGCCCCCTTCCTCGTGAAAGAAGGCATCGCCCTACCCTATGGCGGCTACGAGCTGATCCCCCACGAGTCGGCCCTCATCATCATCCCCTTCAACACCGACTACTGTCAGGAAGCGATACCATGACCTTCAAGAGATTTGACTATAAAAGGTATAAGGCTATCGCTGCACAGGCTTCTGCATCGGCCAGTGCGTGGTGAT
>OCVV010627072.1_pt1 | contig 10788 bp, 9 predicted proteins | sample 1539721 | NCBI WGS metagenome assembly OCVV01 (sample SAMN02144230, study PRJEB22623) | gut metagenome | biome: sheep rumen | host: Ovis aries | place: New Zealand
GGGGGCTTGAGAATACGTTCTTCGGGGTCGTCGGCAGGCGCAACGGCGAGGGCAGTCCATTTGATGTCATGTACTTTATGATATGCCATATTTTGGCAAGAACCATCCTTGACAATCATTTTCAGCATCCATTCCATTTCATAGCGTGCTTCGTCGAGTAAATCAGGGTAGCCGTTAGAATTTTCAGGGAGTTTCATTGTGCCGTCTGCGTAGGCGGAAACATCTCCGTTTTTCAAGGCTCTTTCATACTGATTCTGCATCAGCCAGAGGGAAATACCGCCATTGACGACATATTTTCCATGGTCTCCGGCATCATACCAACCGCCGGAAACGTCCTGTGTACCGGATGTGCCTGTATAGCCCCAAGTCTGTTGAATGGTTGCCATGTCAGAGGTATGACCAGCTGAACGGGCTAATTTCTGCGCATCTCCGGAAGTGATATATTGTGATTCAATCGAAATTCCGGAACGGTTCTGATAAAAATAATTCAGTGCATCATATAGCATTCCGGAATATTCTTCCTGAATACCGATTTTAAATTCACGGCTTTTCTTACCGTCTTCGGTTTCAAGATAATATGTCCCCTCCGTGTGGCAGTCGGTGAAATCGAGAATATGCACATTGTCGCCGGAATCCTCATCTTTTCCGAATACCTCAGAATTACCGGAGAAAACGCTTTTTCCGCTGGAGTCTTTCAACTCAAAGGCGATACTTTCCGTACTGTCAGACAAAAGCGTTGCTTTCTTGACAACGTTCGGGAAATATCCCACCTGATTGGTCAAAATATCGGCACGATTCCAAGCAGGTTCAGCAACATAATCATTCGAATTGTCCGTCATATCCAGTAATACCAGATTGTCAAACTTCAATTGTGTTCCGGCAGGGAAGCAGACAGACGGTGTATACTGTCCGTTTCCGCCAAAATGAAACGTCCATTCTCCAGTACCATTTGCAGAAGTCGCACGTTCTCCGTTTGAACCGAGTGTGAATTCATAGGCGAATGTATTCCATTGGTTGCCATTGATATTGACACCTTCCCATGAATTATAGTCTTTCCATTCACCTGTTGGAGTGGCGGATTTGAGGGCAGTTTCTACGTCGGCAATGGATGCATTTTCCATATAGTTCATGTTCAGGCGGTTGCCGTTGGAATGCCATAATTCCGCATCATCATTGGTCATGTCGCCAATTTTCGAATACATCCAGCCGGAATTGCTTGCCCATACGCTATAGGTCAGACGATAAGTGTGACCAGATACGAGCGTTAAGTTTCTATGCCGGAATTGACAGTCCCATCTGTCTTCACCGCCATTCGATACCCCTCCGGGGTTTACGATGGTGATATTATATGAGCCGTTGTCAATTTCAAAATCCATTTTTCCGGTCATACTTTCGCAGATGTGCCAAGGCAAGCCGACACCATTCTGAAAGTCGCCCTGTCCAAGCTGTTCGCCTGCAAATGCCGGAAGCATTGCACATTGTGTCAGCATCAAAACGGCGGAAATGCCGGACAAAATTTTCTGACTGTGTTTTTTCATAAATACTACACCTTTCTTTCAAGTGAATAAAGTTCCTGCTTTCATCTTCTGTTTTTCTTTCGCATGACTTTATTTTCGTACATCCTAGTGTCTGCAATGTCCATAAAAGATTGAAGTGTGTCGCCGTCTTTCACGGTTTCGCAAACGTAGCCAAGGGAGGCTTCTACCTGATAAGGCTTTCCGGAATCGGCATTATATCGCTCAAAAAATCGGCGGATATAATCGAGATACTGTTCCGGTTTTTCTTTGGAATAGTCCGCACACCCAATTACCAGAAATTCATCTCCGCCAGTTCGTGCGCAGATTTCGCCGTATTCAAAGCAAGTATTCAAGGCATTTGCAACCACTGAAATGGCATTATCTCCCTCAAGATGACCATAAGTGTCATTGATGATTTTCAGACAATCAAGGTCGGCTGCGAGAATCAACAATTTTTTTTCGGGAGCTGATTTTTTCGCCTTTTCGAATAATTCTTCTGAAAAATGCTTGTAGCCTTGTCTGTTATAGATACCTGTCAGCGTGTCACGGATGGATTTGGTAAATAACCGCTGTGTCATGGAGTTGAAATTATTCCGGATTCTCATAAATTCCAGTGCATTATTGACGTTTCGAATCCATGCATGATAGAGGGAATCAAATGCCATTGGTCTGTCACCGTATCCAAGAGCTGTGTACCCGAAACAACGTTCATTGAAATGCAATGGCGTGACATAATAGGCACATGGTTTCTCTCTGTCTTCATGCAGGATGGGGAGAATCTGACTTTTGGGGAATACTTCATCAATGACACAGCCAATATAATTCGTACACGAAATGCGCAAATGCATGGAATCCGTGTAATGGTTGTAATCTTCTGGGTTATCGGTATTTTTAGAAATATCGTCCCATTGGTCACAAAGGCACATATACCAGTCTGTAAAGCCGTTAATCAAATAAAAATGGTCCATGATTTTGTTGAGCAGTTCATTTAATGTCGTGGTGGAATTGAGACATTCCGCCATGGGGATGCTTTCAAAGATTTTCCGGAAATCTTCTGTATCATGAATTTCTTTCTGACGTTGTTCGAATGTCTGCTTGAAATCTCTTCCACATCCGCAACTTTCTGCTAAGACAAGACGACCTTTGTCTTGACGGATGGGAACAGCTTTTTCTCCGGTAATGAGTTCATGTGCCTTCAAAACTCCCTGTATTCCCATATCTACAATTGGGCGGACATAGGTTGTAATTGAGGGAACATTTTCTTCCGCTTCGCTTCCGGCATCATACCCGACAATTAAAATATCCTGTGGCACTTTTACTCCCAATTCAATCAGACGGTTACAGAGTGAAATTGCAACCGTATCACAGCAACAGACAATCCCTTCCGGCTTTTCAATTTTCCCTGATGCAATGCGTTCTGCAAGGTCAATTCCTGCTTGTTTCCAGAAATCGCCGTAAATAACATATTCCTCCGGAATGGCAAGCCCATGTTTTTCCATGACATTTTTGTAACCTTGTAAGCGTAGTTCAGCTTGTAAATTATCCTTGAATCCGGTCAGACAGATAATTTTTTTCAGATGGTGCTTTTCAATCAGGTGAGTTGTTACCAGTTCAAAGGCGGTTTCATCATCTACCATAATATCGTGAAATTCTGAATTGTCGCTTTCCAATGCGATAACAGGGACATGACACCTTTCACGGAGCTGATTTTCTACCATTTCACGCAAAAGATGATTATTCAGGGCGCACGGTGCATATAACACAGCATCAAATTCCTCATAATTCACAAGGTCAAAAATGTGGTTTTCTCCGAGCTGGTATTCTGTCCTGTTTTCATAGCTCGTGAACGGCGCAAAGATAACAACATCATAATTCAAGGCGAAAGCCTGCGAAATAATTCCGTCAAGGAACATATGCTGATAAGTTTTAATATTGACTCCTGCCATCAATACGGCAAGACGTTTTCGGTTTTTCATGGAGGGTACGTCTCCTTTCTTGTCGGGTCAATTAACGAAAACGTTTAAATTCTCTATATTACTATTGTATCAGATTTTTTGTGAATGTGCAATAGAAAAAATATGAATAAATCGGGATGCTGGTATAAATTCATACTTTGTTTTTGGCGATTTTGCACAAAAAGCCAGTCTTTTTCGAACAAGACCGGCTTTTTGGAAATATTTATCTTTTATTTCAGCGTAACAACCGTCACACCGTCTTCACCTTCACCGTATAAACCATTCCGGAAGGCTTTGACACATTTCATGGTTTTCAGCCGTTGCTGAATGGCTTTTCGGAGTAAGCCTGTACCTTTTCCGTGAATGATGGTCACAGTCCCGATATTCGCCATGATTGCACCATCAATGAACTGCTCCATTTCGTGGACACCTTCATCACAGGCACGTCCCCGAATATCAAGTTCCATAGAGCTTTTTCTTTCTGCCTTGACAGCGACTGAACCGCCACGCCTTTGTTTTTTCTTGGGCTTGTCATTGGGTTTCGTCTTGTCAAGCAGTCGCAGACGGGAAATCTGTATTTTCATACGCATTGCACCCATCTGCACAAAGACGTTATCACTGTTATCAGGTTCGCCGGAAATGACAGCTTCCTGATTCAGGTCAGCTATCAATACTTTGTCCCCCTTCTGCAATGGGCGAGGGAGAACATAATTTCCATTGCCATCCAGTGAACCAATGACAGGATTTGCAGTTTTATACATATCACGGAGCTGATGTGCCGTGCCGGACTTCATAGCGGAGACTTTAGAGGAAAATTCTGCTTTGTCTTTTTCTTTGCGGAGTTGTTCGAGTTCGTCAAGCAGTGCATTCGACTGGGCTTTTGTGGATTCCACAATTCTGCTTGCTTGTTCCGTAGCACGTTCTAAAATGTCGTGTTCCTGCTGAGAAGCGGAATCACGTTTTTGTTGCCATTCGTCCTTCAGAGCCTGTGCCTGAATGCGGAGCTGTTCCGCCTGTTCTTTTTCAGATTCCAACTGTTTCCGAGCCTCTTCATATTGGGAGATAACACGCTCAAAACGGCGGTTTTCTTCTGAAATCAAAGATTCTGCGTGTTTGAGGATGACTTCCGGAATTCCCAACTGTCCGGAGATAGCGAATGCATTCGATTTTCCAGCCGACCCGAAAATTAAACGATATGTCGGTTTGAGAGTTGCCGTGTCAAATTCACAGGATGCATTCAGCACGTCAGGGGTATCAGCAGCATAAAGTTTCAGTTCCTGATAATGCGTTGTCACCATGAGTTTTGCACCTAACTGTTTCAAATAGTCAATGACGGAAATTGCCAACGCTGCCCCTTCTACAGGGTCAGTTCCTCCGCCCAATTCGTCAAGCAGTACCAGCGTGCTGTCATCTGCAATATTCAGAATTTCGACAACATTCAAAGTATGTGAGGAAAATGTAGACAAATTTTGTTCAATGCTCTGACTGTCTCCAATATCTGCCAGAATATGACGGAATATTGAAACTCTGCTCCCGTCCGTGACCGGAATCAATAAACCACACATTGTCATAGCCGTTAATAATCCGGCGGTTTTCAGTGAAACAGTTTTACCGCCTGTATTAGGTCCTGTCACAATGAGGGCATTATGTTCCCCGCCTAAGGAAATATTGACAGGGACGGCTTTGGACTGGTCTAACAAGGGATGCCGTGCCTTTTTCAATTCCAGAATTCCGTCATCACTGACAATGGGTTTCATTGCCTTCAGAAATGCCCCATAATTCGCCTTTGCAAAATAATAATTCAATTCCGCACAGGTCGCATGAAGTCTGCGCAACGCAGGGGCATTTTCTCCGACTGTTGCACAAAGTTTCTGCATAATGCGGTCAATTTCCTCCATCTCACGGCTTTCCAGCAAACGAATATCATTATTCGCTTCAACTATCTGCATGGGTTCAATGAAAATTGTCTGTCCTGAGGAGGATGTATCATGTATCAGCCCTGCAACCTGACTGCGATATTCCGCCTTGACGGGAAGCACAAAACGTCCGTCACGGATGGTGACAGTATTGTCTTGCAAATATTTCTGCATGGTTTTATTTTTAATCATGTTGTCCAGACTGTCCCGCAGATGAGAACGGGAACGAACTAATTTTCTGCGGATTTCTGACAATGTCGGACTTGCGGAATCGGCGATTTCATCCTCTGAAACAATTGACCGTTCTAACGTGGTCAGTAAATTGTCAAGGGGGACAATCAGCGAAAAAAGATAGTCCAATGATGTAGCGGATTCACTGCAATGCCCATACCAGTTATATAAAGATTGTACTTGTCTCAATAAGTCCTCTACATCCATGAGGTCTTTCAGGGAAAGTCTTGCGCCAGACTCTGCCCGTGTCACCATGTTGCAAATGTCCTTGAATTCCGTGAAAGGCGGAGTTCCGAACTGCATGGAGAGTTTCAGTGCATCATCTGTTTTGGTGATTTCCTGCCGGACTTCTGCGAGGTCGGTACTGATTTTTGTATTTAACATCATGGTGCGACTGGTTTCGTTGGAAGTGAATTCAGATGCTTTCAACAAAACTTTGTCTAGTTCTAAAACTTGTTCAAATGGTTTCATAATAACTCCTTATGATTCGGGGTGCAGTCTCAAAATGCTGTACCCGTGGGAATGTCGCCTTGTAATTCATCTTCTATTCCGATAATTGTACCGGATTCGTCTAAGTAAAAATTAACTTTTAAAATTAGTGAAGCGTAACATTCTGGTTGAAATGTCACTTTGCAGTATTCCTTTGACGGAATGAAATCACTGGAAATTTCGGAATAATTCTCCGGCAATGGCGAAAATGTTACATCTGTATTTTTCCAGTGGGTAATAATTGTTGCAGAAACATTTTCTTCTAGGTATTTTCGGCAGATACGAATATAATACCTTTCTCTGTTGGTCTTGATTTCTGCGCACCCTGTGAACATTGCCAAAATCAGGAACAAAGGAGCAATTTTTAATTTTTTCATGAAAAATTCTCCGTGACAGCTTTACCATCGATAGCCAGACCCGATAACTGTACCGGATTCATCAACGTAAAAAATGAGTGGCCCAAGGACGGCATCGTGTTTTGTTTTGAATATGACCTGATGATATTCCTCGGCTTCAATAAAATCGTCGGAAATTTCATAATACATTTCCGGTAAAGATGAAAGGCAGACACGAGGACTTTCCGAATCTGTGATAATGTAAGAAGAAAGGGAATTTTCGTTGATGTAATCTTCACAGGCACGAATATAAAATTTGTCGGTCTTAATTCCTGCACATCCTGTCAACATGGCGAAGACGAGGGTCAAAGGGATAATTTTTGTTTTTTTCATAATAATTCCTCTCTTAGGGCTGTTTGCTGATGGCTTTATAGTAACTCAATGTAGGAAATTTTCTGTCAAGGTGATACGACAAGAATTCTTCTGCAAATTTGCAGAAAGATTTCTCACAGCGTTCCGAAATACGGAAATGATAAATTTTCTCAAAGTCTGAAAGAACGATATGCCGGACGGCTAACAAGCCCCCTGCCGGCATCATGATGTAATTCCGTTTCCGTGGCGGTACACAATGTTCACAGAAAAAACAGCCGTCCTCGACAGAGAATACAATTGTTTCCGGTAAGTATGCCCCACAGTTCCGGCACATGACCACATCCGGCATGAATCCCAACAGCGAAGCAATCCGCAATTCAAAAATTGCTTTGAGGTGTGTTTCCGTCATGGTCTGTTCAGAGAGATAATGCAGACAGTTCAGGAATAACCGCAAAATTTCCGGAGTGCCGTTTTTCGGCAATACGGAAAATAACACTATCTGCGAAAAATAAGAGGCAAGTGCAACCGCTGTGACGGATTTCCGCAAAGGGTAAAAAATCTGAATCGGCTTGACACTGTTCAGAATGCGTACCCCTCTGGAAACGTCATTCATACAAAATTCCGAATATGCGAATAATTGGGTTGCACTGCCTGTTTTGCTGTTGATTTTCCCCGAACCCTTGACAAGGATTTCGAGAACGCCGTATTCTGCCGTGAGGATGTCAATAAATTTATCTTGTTCACCAAGCATCTTTTGTGATAGCACAAGACCCTTGACTGTCAGCATGTTCCATTCCTTTCATGGCGGTATATGCGAGATAATCGGCAATACTACCGCTTTCTAAAAATTGATTCCATGTTTCATCCATGCATATCGCCCCTTGTTCAGTGTTCGCTGAAAACGGGGCTTTATGTCTGGAAATTATTCCTCTGTCAAGCCAAAGGAACGAATTAAACCTTCTTTATTTCTCCAGTCCTCTTTGACCTTGACGAAACATTGCAAGTTTACCTGAATCTGGAAAAATTCTTCCAGTTCATGACGGGCGGAGGTGGAAATTTTTTTAATCATACTGCCGTTTTTTCCGATAATAATTCCCTTGTGTGACTCACGCTCACAATAAATTATTGCCGATATATCCAGCAAATCCTTGTCGTCACGCTCTGACATTTTTTCCACTGTCACAGCAATGCCGTGAGGGACTTCATCATCTAACAGACGTAACAATTTTTCACGAATCATTTCAGATGCAAGAACTTTTTCCGGCTGGTCGGTGAATTTGTCATCAGGGAAGAAATGCACGGAGGGTTGAGCGATTTCTTCCGCTGTCTTCATAATTTCGTCAATGCCGTCTTTGGTGGAGGCACTCACCGGAATGATGGCATAGGGGTGATAATCATTTTCCAGCCTTAACAGCAAAGGCATCATCTTGGATTTATCCTGCAATAAGTCGATTTTATTCACAATGATGATACACTGAATTTTCCGGTCTGCAATGCTTTTGAGCATTTTTTCATCCTGTTCATGCAGTTTTTTCGTGCAGTCAATGACATACAAAACAGCATCCGCATCGGAAGCGGAGTCCTCTGCGGTTTTCATCATATGGGTACTGAGTCGGGTTTTACCGTGATGCAGTCCGGGGGTATCAATGAATACAAATTGTGTCTCATTTTTGGTTAAAATCCCTGTAATGCGTGTTCTTGTGGTCTGCGGTTTACTGCTGACGGATGCAATTTTTTCGCCGATTAAAGCGTTTAAAAGCGTAGACTTTCCGGCATTAGTTCTGCCGGAAAGTGTCAGAAAAACAGATTTTGTCATGAGTTGGACTCCTCAGAGGGTGTGACGAACGTCAATTCACGAGAAATTCCCAGCTTTTCCAGAACGGATTCTTCCTTTTCTCTCATGATACGTTCATCAAGGGGACTTGTTTCATGGTCATATCCCAATAGATGAAGCATGGAATGCACTGTCAGATAGCCGATTTCCCTTTCAAGGGAATGACCGTAAATATTCGCCTGTTTCATAGCGGTTTCAATGGAAATCACTACATCACCCAGCAGGACATATCCTGTTTCGGTGTCGATTTCCTGTGTACCGTCTGCACTGGTTAAAGGGAAGGACAAAACATCTGTCACGCTGTCTTTATCACGATAGGTTTTGTTCAGCTGACGGATTTCCTGATTGGAGACAAAAGAAACGCTGACTTCCGCATTCTTGATGAAACCTTCCGAAATCAGGACGGCATGACAACAACGCCGGATTAAGAGACGAATTCCGGACGGAATTTTAACATTATTCTGATTGTTCTTGATACTTACTTTTAATTTACCTGTTTGTTGCATTAAGAGGTTCTCCCTTCTTTGTAATAATTCTCATATGCTTTAATAATATCCTGAACCAGTTTATGACGGACAACATCTTTTTCCGTGAATCGGATAGTTGCAATGTCTTCCACATGTTTCAGGACTTTCATTGCTTCAATCAAGCCGGATTTCCGTTTTTCCGGCAAGTCAATTTGTGTGACATCTCCAGTGATGACCATTTTACTGTTTGCGCCGAGACGTGTCAGAAACATCTTGATTTGTTCAGAAGTAGTGTTTTGTGCTTCGTCAAGGATGATGAATGCATCATCCAGAGTGCGCCCTCTCATGTAGGCAAGCGGTGCAACCTCGATGATGTTTTTCTCCATATGCCGTGAAAATGTCTCTGCACCAAACATATCAAAAAGTGCATCATATAACGGTCTTAAATAGGGGTCAACTTTGCTTTGCAAGTCCCCCGGAAGAAAACCAAGTCTTTCTCCGGCTTCCACTGCTGGACGGGTCAAAATGATTTTCTGGACTTCATGCGCCTTGAATGCCTTGACAGCCAATGCCACAGCAAGATAGGTCTTGCCTGTTCCGGCTGGCCCTACACCCAGAACGATAGTATTTTTCCGGATAGCATCCACATATTTTTTTTGCCCGACGGTTTTCGGGCGGACAACCTTTCCGCTTGTCGTCATACAAATGCCATCGCCGTCCATCTGACGGACGGAATCGGCTTCTCCATCCTGCACCATGGAAAGCACATAACGAACGGTCTGTTCTGTCAAGTGCTGTCCTTTGTGTACAAGGTCTTCCAAGAGACGAAGTGCGGAGGAGGCTTTCTCAATTTGTTCCGGTTCTCCGGTGATGTGGACATCTGCCCCACGACAAAAGAGAATCACATTATATTCCCTTTGAATGCTGTTCAAATTTTCATCACAACTGCCGAAAATTGCCGGCATATCGGAAGGCTGTCCGAAGCTGATTGTTTTTTCTGCCATAAGTTCTCCTGTAATATAATCATGTGTTTATTTTTTGCCCCAGCCTGTAGTACCTGTGCTGTCTACTGGTGCTGGGTCGGGATATAGACGGTAACGTGGCAGTCCGTTGCCAGCACCTGTAGACTGTCCAGCCCAAATTTCCATTTCTCGACCGCCCTTGTCGTCACGGAAACATACCATCCACATATCAGTTGGAAGATGATTATAAGTTTTGGACTGCTTTTTTATTTCCCCACTTCCTAATATTAACTGTCATGAAGAAAAACTGCTTTTCATCCTTATTATACATCCATTTATCAAAAAAGTCAAGTGCTTGTCAGTGAATTTTGTAAATTTTGTGACATATGCAAAAAAATCCAAAACAGACTTGACAAATATGACGGAATGTGGTATAATATCGTTTGAAAACAAAGCAGGCACTTTCCGTGACTCACCGTTTGACCATGAATGCCGAAACGGTCAATATCTTTCATGATGGCTGGCTTTTTTTGTAAGCTGTTGTGGGTGTTGGTGGGTGCTGATGATTGTCTGCACTCATTTTTGTTTTAAAATTTTATGCTTGGGGGTGCCCGCAATAAGTAGTAAGGAAGATATGCAAATCAATGAGATGATTCGGGATAAGGAAATTCTGGTCATCGATGCTGACGGTTCTAAACTGGGAGTGATGT
>OCVV010000184.1_pt1 | contig 10787 bp, 10 predicted proteins | sample 1539721 | NCBI WGS metagenome assembly OCVV01 (sample SAMN02144230, study PRJEB22623) | gut metagenome | biome: sheep rumen | host: Ovis aries | place: New Zealand
GGAGCCGTTTTGGGTGCGTTCCTCAAGATAGTGGGTTTCATATTTTTGCTGCACGTTACCGAACTGGTGTTTTTGTTTCTTGTGGCCGGTGGCATTGTCAAGAAAAACCCTTTCAAGGCACTGGTCACCATGCTGCCAGCCTATGTCACGGCCTTGGGAACATCCTCGTCTGCAGCCACTATACCGGTCACTTTGCAGCAGGCCATCAAGAACGGTGTGCGAACGGATACGGCCAGCTTCACGGTGCCGTTGTGTGCCACTATCCACATGCCCTGTAGCATTTTGAAGATCACGGCAGTGGCTTACGCCATCTCATTGAGCATGGGGCTGCCTTGCGATTTTGGCACATATATAGGCTTCATCATGATGCTGGGCATTACCATGGTGGCCGCTCCGGGAGTGCCTGGTGGTGCCATAATGGCGGCATTAGGACTGATTGAAAGCATGTTGGGTTTCAGTGCCAATATGCAGGGACTGATGATAGCCATCTACATTGCCATGGATAGTTTTGGGACAGCAGGCAACGTCACCGGAGATGGTGCCATTGCTCTTATCGTCGACCGTATTAGAGGCGACAGAGAAAAGCCCTCAGATGCTGTGGCAATGGCTGATTAAGCTCATTATTTGTCATTGACAAAAATAAATTTGGTCGGTTCAAAAAAAACATGTAACTTTGCAACGGCATTTTCCGCCATGGATTTTATAAAGATTTATTAATCACGATAACAACCTAGAAAGGATAAAATTATGATTGATATTGAAGAACTCAACATCGACGCTTCGGCAAAAAAAAATGTAATGTCCTGGCTCGAAGGCTCCTATGATGAGGAGACCAAACAGGCCATCCGGAATATGATGGCTAACCCCAACGAGCTGAACGAGAGCTTTTATAAGAATTTGGAATTCGGCACCGGCGGCCTTCGCGGCATCCTGGGTGTGGGTACCAACCGTATGAATAAATATACCGTGGCTATGGCTACCCAGGGCTTGGCCAACTATGTAAAGAAGTGCTTCCCCGACGCCAACCCCCTAAAGGCCGCTATCTCCCACGACAGCCGCAACTTCAGCCGTGAGTTTGCTGAAATCACCGCCAAGGTGCTTGCCGCCAATGGATTCCATGTCTACCTGTTCGACGGCATGCGCCCCACCCCCGAGCTGTCCTTTGCTGTGCGCCACTATGGTTGCCAAACCGGTGTGATGGTGACTGCCAGCCACAATCCCAAGGAGTATAACGGCTATAAGGCCTACTGGGATGATGGCTGCCAGCTGACGGCCCCACACGATACCAACGTCATCGACGAGGTGTTGAAGATTAAAGACGTGAAAGATGTGAAGATGACTGGGAACGAGAACGAAATAGAGATTATCGGGAAAGAGTTGGACAAAATCTATATGGACCGTGTCGAACAGAACTCACTCCACCCCGAACTGATTAAGAAGCACCACGATATCAAGATAGTCTACACCCCCCTCCATGGCACTGGCATCACTTTGATTCCGCCCATGCTGCAGCAGTTGGGCTTCACCAATGTCAATGTCGTAAAAGAACAGGCTATCCCCGACGGCAACTTCCCCACTACGCCCAGCCCCAATCCCGAGGAGCATGCCGCCATGAAGATGGCGGTGGAACTGGCCACGAAGATTGATGCAGACATCGTCTTTGCCAGCGACCCCGACGCAGACCGCATCGGGGTTGCCGTGAAGCGTCCCGACGGCGAATGGATGCTGCTCAACGGCAACCAGACCCTCTCGGTGCTCATCTATTATCTGATGAAAGAGTGGAAAGAGACCAACCGCCTCACTGGCAAGGAATACATCGTCAAAACCATCGTTACAAGTGAGCTGCCCGCCGACATAGCTAAAAAAGTGGGCGTGAAGGTCTATGACGTGCTGACAGGTTTCAAATTCATCGGTGCTAAGATTTTAGAGTTGGAAGGCAAAGAGGTCTTCATTGGAGGTGGCGAAGAGAGCTACGGCTGCATGATTGGCGACTTTGTGCGCGACAAGGATGCCGTGGCCGGGTGCTCGATGATTGCCGAGATAGCCGCATGGGCTGCCGAACAGGGCAAGACCTTTTTTGACATTTTGGTGGATATCTACAAAGAGTACGGTTTTTACAAAGAAGGCCTGTTGAGTGTGGTGCGCAAAGGTAAGAGCGGCGCTGAGGAAATCCAACAAATGATGAAGAACTATCGTGAAAATCCCCCCAAAGAGATCAATGGCGAGCGTGTGGTGTGCCTGAAGGACTATAAACTGCACGAAAGCATCGACCTCACGACTGGTAAGAAGGAGCGGATAGACCTGCCCACCAGCAATGTGCTACAGTTCTTCACCGAGAAAGGCAACAAGGTTACGGTGCGCCCCAGCGGCACAGAGCCCAAGATAAAGTTCTACTTCAGTGTGAAAGGCACGTTGGAGAGCAAGGAGGACTTTGACAAGGTGAATAGTGCACTGGATGGTAAGATAGAAGAAATCAAGCGTTCTTTGAATCTCTAGTGTAGGTTCTTTTGGTGCGGCGGCGGGCGTTCAGCCCGCCACCGCACTTTTCTAATAGCCACAGTCTATGATGGACATTGTGGAAACAGGACCGTTGTTTTTGTTTGCCATGCTGCTTTGAGTGCAAACTTTGAAGGGCATTTATGAAAACTACCAGATTGGCCATTGTTGCAATCATTTTCTTGCTCCCTTCTGTTCTGTGTGGACAGGAGGTTGAACCGTTGAGGATGGCCTTTTGGAATGTGGAGAACCTATTCGACACGCAGCACGACACTTTGAAAGAGGATTGGGCCTTCACCCCTCAAGGCGAGAACCATTGGACAGCAAAGCGTTATGCCGACAAGCGCAACAAGATATACAAAACAATAGCGGCGATGGGCTATCCGGTAGCCGTAGGGTTGGCCGAAGTGGAAAACGACCGGGTACTTAGAGATTTGTGCCGGTTCACCCCGCTAAGGCGTGTTGGATATGAGTTTGTGCACTATGAGTCGGCCGACCTACGAGGGATAGACTGTGCCTTGTTGTATCGTCGGGATATGTTTGAGGTTACTGAATCGTATCCCATAGTCGTGGCGGACAGCACAGAGCAGTTCTATACCCGGGACATCCTCTTGGTGGGAGGTGTGTTGGATAAAGGCGACAGTTGCTATCTGTTGGTGAACCACTGGCCCTCGAAACGGAATGGGGACGAGGCAGAACGACGCAGACGTGCAATAGCCCAAAGGTTGCTGCGGATAATGGACAGCCTACAACAGAGTCACCCCACTGCTTTGGTATTGGCTATGGGCGATTTCAATGCGGCACCCGAAGAGGATGCAATCAGCCAGGGGCTAGGATTTGATGGAGGATACTACAATAGTGAAGGGTTCTACAATCTAATGTACAACATTCCCAAGGGGGAAGGAAGCTACAAATATAGAGGCGTATGGTCATGCATCGACCAGATGATAGCCAACCGCGAGTTGGAGGTTGAGATCTTCGCACCCGACTATTTGTTGGTCGAAGACAGTCGGTACATGGGTAAAAAGCCTTTCCGCACCTATACGGGTATGAAATATCTCAGCGGATTTAGCGACCACCTACCCATTATAGTAAAAATCCCATGAAAAAGAAACTCATAACCTTATTGCTACTACTTGCGCCACTGGTTTGTGGTGCGCAAGAGTTGATGCCATACGCATGGCGCAATTATTTGGAATTGTTGGCTGAAGAAGGCGAAGACGAGACAGTAGAAGAGCTGATGGAACTGTACGAGACCTATCACGAGACACCCGCCAACGTGAACGACACCGTACTCTCATTGCGCGATTTCCCCTTTGTAAACGACATGCAGCGCGATGGTATCAAAGCGTATATAATGCTATACGGACCGTTATTGAGTGCGCAAGAGCTATATTCAATCAATGGTTTCGATAGTCTGACAGTGGAGCTACTGCGTCCACTTGTGACCTTCAAACCTATCGAATCGGGCCAGCGGTTGAGGCTTAAGGAGATAATCCGATACGGACACAGCAATCTGGTGTCGGGCATTAGCGGCACGGTGGAGAAGGCTCGTGGCTATCGCGACAGCATTTATGAGGGCGACAACCTAAGGATGATGTGGCGCTATAGTTTCAAGTATAAAGACCGGGTGCAGCTGCAATTGTCTGGCGACAAAGACCCAGGTGAGGCCTTCTTTGCAGGAACCCAACAAAAGGGATTTGATTTCTACGGCTATAGTTTGATGGTGAATGATTTAGGAAGGTATGTTGGAAATGGTCGTCACCCTTATTTTAAAAGAGTGGTGATAGGNGCAATATCACGCCCAATTCGGGCAGGGACTGACGCTGTGGTCGGGGTTTGGACCTAGGGCGGCATGGGAGACGAGCATCTACCGCAACACGCAGGACATACGTCCCAGCGGCGCATTCACGGAGTACGGCTACCTGCGGGGAGCAGCGACCACCATAGCCCTGTCGCAGCATTGGAGCCTGTCGCTGGCATACTCGTATGTGAATCGCGACGCAACTCTTCCTCGGAAGGAAAAGGAGGACACAGTGCAGAGCCTTTACAACTCGGGCTACCACCGTACGGAAACTGAGATAAAGAAGCGCAACCAACTGGGAGAACATCTTATCGGCGGACATTTGGAGTATCGCAACAGCAATCTGAAGATAGGGCTGTCGGGAGCAGCAACATTACTGGAAAAGGTCATCATGCCTGCCACATACGTCTACAACGACAACGCCTTTCGTGGGAACAGCAATATCAACATAGGCATTGACGCTGCCTACCGTTATCGGCGACTGCTGTTGTTTGGCGAAGCCGCGGTATGTGCCAATCATGCTTTCGATAGCGCGGTGGCAAATGTCAGTCCTGCGGCCGTTATGGGTGGAGAGTTTGTCTTTAACAACAACCACCGTGCCAGTCTGTTGATGCGATACTACTCCCCTACTTATCACAATCTGCATGCCATTGCCCTAGGGCAGAGCAGCACACCGCAGAACGAGATGGGTATCGGCTGCCACTACCAAGGGCGGTTGCCGCTAGGCATAACGGCTACGGGTATCGCCGACTTCTTCTATTTCCCGCACATGAAATACCTAGTCTATGCCCCCAGCCACGGGCAAGAATACCGTGTGACACTTTCTAGGGCTGTGAAACTAGTCAAAGGGCTGTCGGTGAATGTGCGCTACCGCTACAAAGAGAAAGACCGGAATATCACCCCTTCGACGCAGGTGGACGAGCATTACCTGTTAGAACAGACCTACCGCCACCAGGTGCAGGGCGACATAGAATACAACACAGGTGTTTGGCGGCTGGTGACCCGTATAGGCTATGCCCACTATCACGGCGAAGTGACAACGGCGGACAAAGGGCTGCTGCTGTATCAGGATATACAGTATCACCCACAGCATATCCCACTGACAGTTGCGGCTCGGGTGGCGTGGTTCGACGTAGATGACTATGAGGCGCGGCTATACACCGTGGAGAGCGACTTCATCTACCAATACAACAGCATGGCGTATCAGAACGAGGGCTACCGATGCTATTTGGTGGCACGCTACGACATCACGCCCCACTGGAATATCGGTATCAAATACGGCATCACCGCCTACACAGACAGGGATACCTTCGGCTCCAGCTACGAGCTAATCGACGCCAACCACCGCCAGCAATGGAGAATACAGATGCGGCTGAAGTGGTAGGATTTGTAATAAGATACTCAAAAAAGATTGCAAATTGAGAAAAAAGTTGTAACTTTGCACCATCAAAACAACAAAACACACAATTATGTAAAGATACAAAGATATAGACATAAATAACTGAGCTAAACGCTTTTATTCTCTATTAGCGAAGTCTGGAAAACTTGCAAGGCCGAGAATAAGTATGCGCAAGGTTCACGTCCAAGGGGCGTGGATTTTCGTACCACTTATTTGGCCAAGGGTAATTTCCAGACACCCGCTAATAAAATAAGCAGTTCAAACGAAAGACTCACGCCTTTCTTTATGCCCCTTATTGTAGAGAACATTAGCTTCCAGCTCAGGCAGGGAAGCCGAAAACTGCATTCAACAGAGTAGGCAAAAAAATAATATACCTATTATTATGCAGAAATGTAAATGGTGCGGACGTACGTTCAAAGAAGGAACAGGGGTTCGTGATGGATTATTCGGGTACGGGGATTATTGTTCTGAGAAATGCCGTCAGGAAGACAAAAAGGCTCGAACTGAAGGTGGAGGAAGTAAAAAAGGCTCTTGGAAGATTATTCTTCTAATCTTGGCAATGATTCTAATGTACATAATGTCAAAATGAAACAGCATGGCACGTAAGCTTAAAATCACATACAAAGAGCCAGCATGGAAGCAGGCTTTGATGAATTCTCCCGTTTTAACGGCCAAACCTGATGAAAAAGGCTATTTACTAAGTTATCTTGATGGTATTTTCCCAGATGGTCGTGAGGCAATAATGCCAGGTGGAAAGTTTTACGCTATGTTTGATGCTGGCAATGGTAGTGAATTGAAACCTTCAAATGTGGCTGGTAAAGTTATCCCACCAAAGGCCAGTGCAGTCCACTCGTCATCGATGTTGGCTTACAACTTCTTCCATTGGATTAGTCCAGAACATCCATTACACTTTTCTGATGGCAAAACCTACGATAAGGTCTATTTTGAGGTGAAAATACCTGTGTTAAAGACACGTCCTACTTCTCCTGCACATATGGATGTGGTTCTGGTGAGTGATGACTATCACAGCATGTTATGTTTTGAGTCAAAATTTTCTGAATACACCGAGATTGGTGTAGCCACATTTGCAGAAGCATACACAAAACACGAGAATTATTACAATAACCACTTCGAGGATGACTTCATAGAGTACATTAAGAACTTTCGGAATATTGAACATGCATATAACAAAGGCATAGCACAGATGGTGAAACATCTGATAGCTGTCACTAACTTGCAACAAAGCAACTATGCCATGGCAGATATGCTAACCCTCAACGAATTCATCGAGCCTGAATTGGCACAACAATTGCAGAAGGCGACATTGAACATCAAGTTTTCCAATATCCTATACATCCTCGGAGCTGATAATGAGAACGGCCTTGTTCCTATCAGCAAATCGATGGACTACATCAACTTACTGGCACGCTTCCGCTCAACGGCTTGTTTCGACAGCACGTTATGGCAGTACTTTGTGTTGCCGAACTATGCATACAACTACAACGACATGTTGGCTATCATGCGCAGCCAGATGCCCGATGGCCTCGCAGAATACCTCGAAGCACGCTATCCCGATTTGTATTCATGGAAAGAAAAGACATGTCCGATATTTAGGCTGTGACAAAGCACCAAGGATATAATAATTGAATACGAAAACCGAAGTCCCTGTCTATATGACGGGGACTTCGGTTTGTATGTCATTTCTATATATAAAGAAGTTTTATTTTTGTAATTGATAATTATTGGCTATATTTGCAATATATTTGTTTTGTCACATGAAACGCTCAAAGGTCACAGAATCAATTATCAATGCACTCAATGCCTTGCCATTTTATACAGAAACTTGGCTATATGGCAGTGAGGCACGTGGCAATGCCCAGGCCGATTCGGATATTGACCTGCTGATATTGGTGGATTCTGTGAACCCTGAAACAGAAAACGATATATTCAAGGCACTCTATCCCATAGAGCTTTCCACAGGTATTCTTATTAACCCTCTCGTGGTTGCAAAGTCACAGTGGGGTTCAACGGTGTCACCGTTTTATTTGAACGTAACAAATGAAAGGGTAAGGCTGTGATAACACTGACTAAAGAACAACGCATTGCGATTGTCCGGTACCGAATGGAAAACGCAAACAACACCCTTAAGGAGGTCGAAAGCCATATACAGAATGGGTTCTATAATACGGCTGTCAACCGTATGTATTATGCTTGCTACTATGCTGCAAGTGCCATACTGATTGCCAAAGGAGTTGAGACGAAATCACATGATGGAGTCCGTCGGATGGTGGGGCAGGAGTTGGTTCTGAAGGGGGTTATTGATGCTGAGTATGGACGTTTCTACAGCCAATTGTTTTCTAAGCGCGAAAGTGGAGATTATGAGGATTTCATTAACCACGACATAAAGACTGTAGAATCACTATTCCCTATAGCACGGTCATTTGTCGCTATAATAGAGGACCAGGTGAGTCGATGGTTGACTTAATGACAGATTGGTTTCCCGACTTTGCAGTTGTTCTTCGAGAGTTGCTTATTGTTGCGAATTTGCAATCATGAGCGGTCGAAATGTTCCGAGGCTAGTGGTTGTCTTAACCTGTCGTAAAGGTTATTTTGGTCCCTTTTCTTATGACAAGGTTGTTAAACGACGGAAAACATCACGCCAATATCGTCTTGCAAAAGGGGGTAAGAAAGTACATCGGACTCATGCCCCAACGCATTATAATCAATGGCTGTTAGGAGAAGAGGCCTCCTCGGAGTGAGGAGGGATGATGCCTTCTTGCTGCAACTTCTTGTAGGTCTTTTCTGCTGCAAGTTGTTCGGCAGCCTTGATGGAATATTCGATGGCATGTTCGGCAGGTTGTCCGTCAATCTTTACGCGAACATCGTACTGGCGACGGCTTTCTTTGCCTTGATAGAAGACGCGTTCGGTTTCAAAACTGATTTTCCGATGATTTTTTTGTCCCCAGTCAATCAGCTTGCTCTTGAAATTCCAGTCGGTATGAGCCATGGCGTCCACATCGAGATAGGTGGTCATAATCTTCTTGATGATGACTCGACGGGTGAAGTTGTAGCCTTTCTCGAGATAGATAGCACCCACAAGAGCCTCAAAAGCATCGCCATCAATGGATTTGAATACTCCTTGCGACTCACGGTTGTATTGGATAAGTTGTGAGAGTCCGATTTTCTGCGCCAGTTTGTTCAAGTTGGCACGGCTGACCAACTTGGAACGCATTTCGGTAAGGAATCCTTCGCCCTGATGGGGATATTTTTTATATAGAAATTCAGCCACGACGGCACTTAGTACAGCATCGCCAAGATACTCTAGCCGCTCGTTGTTGACGCGCCATCCTTGGCCCATCTCTACCGATTTGGACTTATGGATAAAAGCTATCTGGTACAACTCAGTGTTGCACGGGGTAAAGCCTAATACGTTCTTGAAAAAAAGGTAAAATTCTTTGTGTTCTCCTTTATAACGACCAAAATGCAGCATATTAATATTTACGGAAAGCCAGACAAGCGTTATGTCCGCCAAAACCGAAAGTATTGCTGAGTGCGAAGTTTACGCTGCGGTTGGTGGGCTTGTTAAAAGAGAAGTCGAGAGGGGCGATATTGGGATCGTCTGTAAAATGGTTGATGGTAGGGGGAACGACATCGTTTTGGATGGCCAATATAGTGGCGATTGCCTCAACTGCGCCAGCGGCTCCAAGCAGGTGGCCGGTCATTGATTTGGTGGAGTTGAGGGTGAGCTTTTTGGCGTGTTCACCGAAGAGGGACACCACGGCCTTGGGTTCGGATATGTCGCCTATGGGCGTGGACGTTCCGTGTGTGTTGATATGGTCGACATCGGTAATCTCCATCCCCGAGTCTTCAATGGCAAGTCGCATGGCGTTCATGGCACCAAGACCTTCAGGATGGGATGCTGCAATATGATAGGCATCAGCGGTGAGGCCACAACCTGTAATCTCTGCATAGATCTTTGCTCCACGGGCCTTGGCATGTTCGAGCTCCTCTAGGACTAGGGCTCCCGCACCTTCTCCCAATACGAAACCATCGCGGTCTTTGTCGTATGGCCGTGAGGCAGTCTTTGGATCGTCGTTTCGGGTGGAAAGGGCTTGCATGGAGGAGAAACCACCAATGCCACTTGGGATAATAGGAGCTTCGCTACCGCCAGTGACGATGGCATCGGCTTTGCCTAGACGGATGAACATAAAGGCATCGCTAATGGCCATAGAAGCACTAGCGCATGCGGCTGAGGTAGAGTAGTTGGGCCCCCGAAAACCATATTTGATGGAAATCTGTCCGGCACAGATGTCACCAATAGTCTTTGTAATAAAGAAGGGACTGAAACGAGGATTATTTGGGTTGGAAGCGTATGAGAGGATTTCGTTCTGGAAAGACTCGGCCCCTCCCATACCAGTGGCGAATATAACGCCGATGCGGTCGAGGTTGATACTACCCTTTGTAAGGCCCGCATCTTGTATGGCCTCTTCTGCCACCACCATACCGTATTGTGTATAAAGGTCCATTTTACGAGCTTCCTTACGGTCGAAATGGTCATCGGAATTGAAACCTTTGACCTCCGAAGCTATATGAACCTTGAAGTTGGTGGCATCAAAGTGGGTAATCAGGCCAGCCCCACTTACTCCCTTCAACAATGCTTCCCACAAATCAGGAACATTGTTGCCAATAGGAGTAAGTGCGCCGAGACCTGTTACTACAACTCGTTTCAGACTCATCGTCATCGGGTTGAAGCAGAAATGTGATTATTTCTGAGCGTTTTCGATGAATTTAACTGCGTCACCGACGGTAGCAATTTTCTCAGCTTCCTCATCAGGAATCTGGACGTCGAACTCTTTCTCAAGTTCCATAATCAGTTCGACAGTGTCCAAAGAATCAGCACCGAGATCAGTGGTGAAACTGGCTTCCATAGTGACATCTTTTTCATCAACACCGAGCTTATCAACGATGATAGCTTTTACTTTGCTTTCAATTTCTGACATGTTTATTTAATTTTTGAGTTTAACGAGGTGCAAAGAAACGAAAAAAAAACCATATAAACACTTTTTTTAACTATTTTTCTTTTGTGCT
>OCVV011139313.1_pt1 | contig 10783 bp, 10 predicted proteins | sample 1539721 | NCBI WGS metagenome assembly OCVV01 (sample SAMN02144230, study PRJEB22623) | gut metagenome | biome: sheep rumen | host: Ovis aries | place: New Zealand
AAACCCCGCAAAAGATGATGACTGCCAACCGCATGCCCGCCACCGAGAAGAAACGCTACGACTGGGTACCCATACTGCTGTATCTGGCTATCGTGCTGTTCGGCTGGCTGAACATCTACGCCGCTTGCTATGACGAGAACCACGCCCAGATATTTGACTTCTCGCGCCAGCACGGCAAGCAGCTGCTGTGGATGGGGACGGCATTTGTGGTGGCGGTGTGTGTGCTGCTGATACATCCACGGGTGTTCTCCAACGGGTCGTACATCATCTATGGGGTTGTGCTGCTGCTGCTTGTGGCCACACTGTTTGTCGGCACGGTGACTAACGGGGGCCAGTCGTGGATTGACTTCGGGGCGTTCAAACTACAGCCGTCGGAGTTTGCCAAGTTTGCCACGGCCCTGGCTCTGTCCAAGTACATCAGCGCCATCGACATAGACTTGAAGTTGCCCCGCACACGCCTGACGCTGGCCCTGCTGGCCGTGGTGCCGGCCGGTCTCATTTTCCTGCAGCACGACACGGGGTCCGCCCTCGTGTTTCTGGCGTTCCTGCTGCCGTTTTTCCGCGAAGGGCTTTCACACTATATTCTGCTCGTCGGCTTGCTGGCCATTGTGCTGTTTGTGTCGGCCTTGCTCATCAACCAATTCCTGCTGATGGGCATCCTGCTGGTCATTTGCCTGCTGTACCTTTTCGTGTGGCTCTCGAAGCGCACATCAAAAAATTATTGGCACACGGCCATCTTCTTTGTGGTGTGCTGCCTGTTCACACTGTCGGTAGATTTCACCTTCGAGAACGTGCTGGAAACCCACCAGCGCAACCGCATCTATGTGCTGCTGGGCAAGGTGGAGGATCCGCGCGGCGTGGGCTACAACGTGAACCAGGCTAAAATCGCCATCGGGTCGGGCGGACTGGTGGGCAAAGGGTTCCTGAATGGCACCATCACCAAGGCCGATTTCGTGCCCGAACAGGAAACGGATTTCATTTTCTGCACCGTGGGCGAGGAATGGGGCTTTGTGGGGAGCCTGGCGCTGATAGCGGCCTATGTGTGGCTGCTAATCCACCTGATTACGATGGCGGAGCGACAGCGGTCGGTCTTTTCGCGGTTCTATGGCTATTGTGTGGCCTCCATCCTGTTTTTCCACTTTGCGGTGAATATCGGCATGGTGCTGGGGCTGGTGCCCGTCATCGGCATCCCGCTGCCTTACTTCAGCTATGGAGGGTCGTCGCTCATCGCCTTCACGCTGCTGCTGTTCATCTTCATCCGTCAGGATGCCGACCGCAATGCTTTGATTTGAAGAATAAAAAACAATATACAACATAACAACCCATCACTTTTTCACTATGCCCAAGAATACTACCAACAAGCGTGTATGTTCTTTCTGCGGACGCCCGGAGTCGCGGGTTTCCATGCTTTTTTCTGGCATGGGCGAGAGCTGCATCTGCGACAGCTGCGTGGAGCAGGCCTACGGCTTCCTGCACGAAAGAATGCACAAGGAGTCGGCACAGAGCAACCCCCTGGCCGGACTGGACCACATACCCACCCCCGCCGAAATCAAGGAACACCTGGACCAGTATGTGATTGGTCAGGAGGACGCCAAGCGCGCCCTCTCGGTGGCGGTATACAACCACTACAAACGCATCAAATATTCCGACGAGCAGCACGACCCCAACGAGGTGGAAATCGAGAAGTCGAACATCATCATCGTGGGCGAGACCGGCACTGGCAAGACCCTTCTGGCCCGCACGATAGCCAAGGTGCTGCATGTGCCTTTTTGCATTGCCGACGCCACTACGCTCACCGAGGCGGGCTACGTGGGCGACGATGTGGAGAATGTGCTGGTGCGTCTGCTGCAGGCGGCGGACTACAACGTGGCGGCCGCCGAGCGAGGCATTGTATTCATAGACGAGATTGACAAGATAGCCCGCAAGAGCGACAATCCCTCCATCACACGCGACGTGTCGGGTGAAGGGGTTCAGCAGGCTATGCTGAAACTGCTCGAAGGGGCGGTGGTGAGTGTGCCCCCGCAGGGAGGCCGCAAGCACCCCGAACAGCCCATGATACAGGTGAACACCCGCAACATACTGTTTATTGCCGGCGGGGCTTTCGACGGCATTGAACGCTCTATCGCCTCGCGTCTGCGGTCGAATGTGATAGGCTACAACGGCACCGGCACCCGCCGCGAGCTGGACCGCCACAACATGCTGAAGTATATCCTGCCCATGGACTTGAAACATTTCGGGTTGATACCGGAGCTGGTGGGGCGGTTCCCGATGCTCACTCACCTACAGCCGCTGGATGCCGAGGCCCTGCGCCGCATCCTCACCGAACCACGCAACGCCTTAGTGAAGCAGTATCAGGCCCTCTTCAAGATGGACGGGATAGACCTAGTGTTCGAACCGGAGGCCCTGCAGGCTGTGGTGGACACGGCGGTGCACTACAAGCTGGGGGCCCGAGGCCTCCGCTCAATCATGGAGAGCATCATGACGGACTATATGTTCTCCCTGCCGGAGCGTGCCGCGGGAACTACGCTGCACATCACCGGCACACTGGCCCATGAGAAGATAAACAGCGCAAACATCAATACATCATTATTACAATAAACCTTAAAACATTATGAAGAAAGTATTTGTATTGGCCCTGATTCTCACCCTGGTGGCAGGAGGAGTACAGGCCCAGAAACGCAACAACCGCAAAAGCGGCAACTCGGTTCCCTCGTCGATGGTAGACTGCAAGGACAACAAGTCGGTCAACAACGTACAAAAAGCCCGCGATGTGCGTCAGCTCCCTCCGCCCGCCTCAGGCATGGATGCCCCGCTGAAAGAGGCTCTGGACCAACGGCGCACCATCCGCAACATCAGAGAGGAGCAACTGCCTATGGAGCTGGTGTCCTCGTTGCTGTGGTGTACCTATGGAATCAACCGCCCCGAAGCGAACCGGCGCGTGGTTCCCTCGGCAGTCAACGTGCAGGAATTCGACATCTACTACTTTGACCAGCAAGGCATTTATCTATACAATGCCCAGAAAAACATACTGGAGATGGTGGTGGAAGGCGACCACCGCCCGGAGATAAGCCAGCAGCAATTCTTTGCCAAAGCCCCGGCATCGATAGTAATCGTGGCCAACTACGACCGCATGAGTGTGTTCAAGGACAAGGATGTCCGCGATTTTTATGCTGCCGTTGACTGCGGCTATGTGAGCCAGAATATCTACCTGTTCTGCTCGTCGGCCAAACTGGCCACAGTGGCCTGCGGCGGCATCAACCACGAAACCCTGACCAAACTGCTGGGCATCGGAAACGGTCGCCCGATGTTGGCCCACCCCGTGGGTTTTGAGGAATAGACGAAGGCTCACTGAGTCTTGACAGAAGAGTCTGCACGCAGCGGATAGGCAACGTTCCGGCGCCGCAGACTCTTTTGCCTTTCGGCCCACGGCCGGGAGAGGCAGACCCATCAGCCAACTATGAAAAAACACAAGTACACCTGCTTATGAAAATGCGACTCACCAAACAATTCGGGTTCGAAATGGCACATGCCCTGCCCGACTATCCCGGCAAGTGCCGCAACATACACGGCCACTCGTATAAACTGTTTGTCACCGTTGAAGGACAACCGCTGGAGGGGGATTGTCTGCAGCCAAACGGCACGGCCCCAGAGGGAATGCTGGTGGACTTCCACCAGCTGAAAATGATTGTGGAGGAGGCCATCGTAAGCCGTTTCGACCATGCGCTGGTATTGCCACGCAAGGAGGGGACAGAGACTCCTGCCGACAGTTTGGGTGGATACCAGGCCAAAGTGATTATGCTCGATTTCCCTCCCACCACGGAGAATCTGCTCGTCCACTTCGCCCAACTGCTGAATGGCCGTCTGCCAGAAGGCACACGGCTGTATGCACTGAAGCTGTATGAGACCGAGACCTCGTGCGGCGAGCTGATATTGTAGTTCACATCCGCGCCACACGCCGGGCATCAGTAGTTGGATATATAGAGCAACCGCCCGTCGTAGAAAGTGTTGTATTGGTAGAGGGGGCATGAGGTGAGACTGCCGTCGAGGGGGAAGCCGTCGCCGAAAGTGCTGAACTGCGACCCGCATTCGGGACACCGCAACACGAGATTGCCATACCCTTCGTCCATTTCGAGCAGACCCCGGTCGTAAGGGCAGGTACACTCGTAGGCCACGAATTCCTCCCATGCAGTGCGGACCACCACCACCCCTTGGTAGCCTCCAATCAAGTACTCGTAACCGCTCATCGTGTTCAGGCCAGGGTAGAGGGGCGAGTTGGGATCAATCTGGCAGGTGGCATCCCCTACCGGCACATTACAATAAGACTCTTTTCCACAGCCACCGACGGTGGCCACGGAAAAGAGCAGTATGAGAGCCAGCAGCGGCTTAGCGGTCCTGGCCATAGTCGCCATAGAGGGTTTTGAGCAATACATCGCCCACGGCTTTGAGGCTGTTCTTGTCGACATGCTCAAGGTTGTCGCCCATGGTATGCCAGTATTTGAAGAAACTGCAGCCGGGAGTGTTTTGCACGATGTCAATCATTGGGGTGCCAGACAGGCGGTTGACATAATAGTGGTCGTCGAGAATGGGGTCGGTTTCGAGGTTGACGAACATTTTGCCATAGCCAAGGGCATCGGCCACGGTCCAAATCTTGTTCATGATGCCAGAGGCGTACTCGCGGCTGAACTGCTCCTTAGTATAGCGTGGGGCCTGAGTGCCCACCATGTCGAGCAACACGCCGAAGGTGGCTCTGTAGAAAGGAGTATGGGGGTTGCGGCTCCAGTATTGCGAGCCCTTGCACCAGCTGTCGTTGGAGGGTTCGCTGGCCCATTCGGGCACACCCTGATCTTCCACATCGAAAAAGATGATGTCGATGGGTATCGAGATCCGGTCGGTGGAGATGGCGCGAGCCAGTTCCATCAACACGGCCACACCGCTGGCGCCGTCGTTGGCACCGTCGAAAGGCTTGCGGTGGTTATTCTTGTCGGGGTCGTGGTCGGCCCACATGCGACTGTCCCAGTGGGCAGCCAGAAGCACCCGCCCGTTCTCGGACGCGCCAGGGCGGGCATTGAGGGTGGCGATGATGTTCTTGCCCCGCACCTCTTGCCCGTTCCAAAGCGTGGTGGGGAAATCTTGCACGATTACGGTGTCGCACCAGCGGCGCATCTGCCGGGCCAGATAGTCGGCACAGCGAAGCTGCCCCTGGCTGCCCGGAGTGCGGTAGCCACAGGCCACCTGAGCGGCAACATAGCCATAGGCACTGTCGGCATTGAAATCGGGAATCGCCACATTATTGTAGTTTATCGCACTGGCGGAGGACTGACCATGCTTGTCGGCCCTTTGATGGCAGCCCGCCATAAGAAACATCGCTATACAGACAATGAGGAACTGCCTCGACTGACGGAAAAGGTGAAAAGGATTCATTCGATGTGGGTTATTATTCAAAAAAAATTGTAGGGCGCATATCTCTTGCCGTTTGAGAGAACGACCCGACTGTAAAGACAAATAAGCAGTGGCCTGCCAGCAACCGGCACCGAGCAGCAGCCCACGGCCGGACGGTGGCAGGCCTGTGTGAAAGCTTTATTTCAAACGCTCGGCATACTCACAAGTGCGGGTGTCCACCTTGATGCGCTCGCCCTCTTTGATGAACAGGGGCACGCGAACCTGCACGCCGGGTTCGACGGTGGCATCCTTCATAGCGTTGGTGGCAGTGTTGCCGGCAAAACCGGGCTCGGTGTAGGTGACAACCGTCTCGATGAATGGGGGAAGCTCGCAGATAAGGGGGGTCTCGCTGTCGGCAGCCACGGTGATTTCAACATACTGCCCGTCCTTGAGGAACTGAGGGGCATTGATGATGTTCTCGGGGATATAAATCTGCTCGTAGGTTTCGGTGTGCATAAACACGTGCATGTCGCCCTCTTTGTAGAGATAGGTGTACGGGCGGCGCTCCACACGCACAACGTCAATCTTGGCACCACTGGGGAAAGTGTTTTCCAGCATACGGCCCGTCTTCACACTGCGCATCTTGGTGCGGACAAAAGCGGCTCCCTTGCCGGGTTTCACATGCAGGAACTCCACAATCGTGTAGATGTCGTTGTTGAAATTGATACAGAGACCATTCTTAATATCAGTCGTTGTTGCCATGGGTAAAAATGAGATTTATTAATTATTAAATGTGATTGATTATTTTTCTGTTGCATTAGAGCCTTCGGCCTTTTTGCGGGCCTCGGCATAGAGCTGGGTGAGTCGGCGCAAATCGTTCTTCAGCTCGTCGTTCTCGGCATCGGCGGCCTGCCGGCGGGTACGCTCCATCATCAGGCGGCAGAAAACTGCCACAACCAATATACAAAGCGTGAGGTTGAGCGCACCGGCACCCTGGCTACGCAATACAAAATACACCACCGTGGCGGCGATAATAAGCACATACGAAATCCACTCGTAAATGCGTAACTTTGTTTGGTAATTCATATACACTGTGCAGCCACAGGCTGCGGGATTATAATTATACTGTTTATCTATATTACTCGTTTTCTGCACAATAAAGCACCGCCGCACAACCGTGCGCAATACTTTTCCAAGTTGCAAAGATACAAAAAAAGTCTTGATTATCACACTTCCGTACCATAAAAAATACAAAATGGGGAGTCTGCAGCCTCCCGTGCCACAACCAGCCCACACCCCCGCACCGACCTTGAAGGCTGTTCCGCCTCCGCCCCCCCTCTGGGGAGAGAATGTCTCATTAGCAGCCATAAACTATTAAAAAAATAGAAAAGTTTGTGTATCTGAAGAATTTTGCGTTATTTTGTAATGTCTTAGCATAGCCATATAAGGCGGTGATAAGCACCATTGAACATTGAATATTAAACAAATATATAAAATTCATCGTACTATGAAAAAGTGTGCAAAGGCTTTCGTGGCACTGGTTCTCGTTGTTGGACTGACCGCTGTTTGCGGAGGTTTTTCCTCGTGCAGCTCTTCACGCTCAGCCACGATGTATCCCACCAAGAAATACAAATCGAGCAAGGTGGTCAAATCGAATATCTCGGTGCGTGGCACCAATAAAAAGAATGGCTCAACATATCGCTCGTACTAAACTTCTGGCTCTGGCGCTGCTTTTCCTGCTCCCGCTGGCAGTCCGCGCACAGGGGTTCGAAATCAGTGGCGAGAGCAGCCTTTCGGGCACAATCACCCTCACCCTATTCGACGGCGACTCCACCAGCCACAGCATAACGGCCAAAGCCAACAAAGGGCGGTTCTTTTTTGCCGGAGCGGTGGAGAAACCTGTGTTGGCCGCAATTGAACATGCCGCAATGCAACGGCCCCTCTATTTTTACATAGAGAATTCCGCCATATCCATCAACGTCAATGCATCGCGCCCCGAAGCCTCCATCATCAAAGGCTCACGCAGCAACAGCGAGTACCGCTACCTGATGGAGCGCTACCGCTCCGCACCCGACCCCAACGGATTCCTGCGCCAATATGTACGCGACAACAGCAACTCTGTCTTCATCCCATTCATCCTTTTCGACCAGATGCCCAATCTGGACGAAGCCGTTGTGCGGCAACTGGTGTCACAACTCACAGCCGAAGCCCGCACCGTCTACCACTACGCAATGCTCCGGCGATGGATGCGCCAAACCCCCGCAGTGTCCGAAGGCAGCGAAATGCCCGACTTCGCATTCCTCGATGCCAAGAAAAACCGCCGTACCTTTGCCGAAGTCCACGACTCCACATCCTACACGCTGATTCTTTTCACTGCCGGATGGTGCGACATCTGCGCCGCCTGGCGCGACCAGGCCACCGCCCTTCTCAACGGGAAGAAAGCCCGTCTGCTCTCCATCAACATCGACGACAATCCCAACGGCTGGGACGCCCAATACCTCAAACAGCTCGAAGTAGACCACCTGCCCTACCTCATTCTGGTCGACCCCAAAGGCCTCGTCGTGGCACGCGACCTGCGCATCTGGGAGCTGGAACGCGTCGCACGGCGGATAGAATCCGAGTAACACACCCCGCCCTTCATTCAACCCAATAGCAGAACCTCTACAATGGACACCTCACTATATCCCCTGAAATTCCTCCCTCTCTTCAAACAAAAAGTGTGGGGAGGCAACCGCATCAAAACCCTTGGCTTCGACTACGACCCCCTCCCCAACTGCGGCGAGCTGTGGGCCCTTTCGGGCGTGGAAGGCAACGAATCGGTGGTCGAGAACGGATTCCTTGCAGAAAACCACATCAACGAACTTGTCGAAATCTATATGGGCGAACTTGTCGGCGAAAAGAACTTCGACCGCTTCGGCACCGAGTTCCCCCTCCTCCTCAAACTCATCGACGCCGCCGACCGGCTCTCCATACAAGTCCACCCCGACGACACCCTGGCGCAACGCCGCGGCATGGAAAACGGCAAGACCGAGATGTGGTACATCCTCGAATCCGGCCCCGAATCGGAGATTGTGGACGGATTTGAGCAAGAAGTGACTCCCGAAGAATACAAGCAATTCCTCGCCGCCGGGCGGCTGGAGCACCTCCTCCACATCGAGCGCCCTCAACCCGGCGACACCTTCTTCATCCCCGCCGGGCGCGTCCACGCCATCGGACGCGACATCCTCCTGGCCGAGATACAGCAAAGCAGCGACTGCACCTACCGCATCTACGACTACAACCGTCCCGACACCAACGGCAAACTCCGTCCCCTGCACACCGACGAGGCACTCGACGCCATCGACTTCCGGCCCACTGCCGACGGCAAAACCCACTACACCTATCGTCCCAACGCCACCACCATGCTGGCGGAATGCCCCTACTTCACCACCAACATCCTTTCCATCGACAAACCCCTGCGCAAAGACTTCTCCTCCCTCGACTCGTTTGTCATCTACCTCTGTGTGGAGGGCATCGCCGCCGTCAACTCTCTGGGAAAAATCGTCCCCATCCATGCGGGCGAATGCGTGCTCCTGCCCGCCATTGCCGACACCGCCGAAATCTTCCCCACCGCCAAAGCCCGTCTCCTCGAAGTCTATATCGCCCCCGACCAATGGACCGGCCAAACCCGCAGCCACTCGCACGACAACGACTGGCTGGCCGAATTCAAGCCTGGCCAATAGCCGCTCCCGTCCCTGCCTTTCCCGTCCCCTAAGCAGCCTTGGGGCTGCCGTCGGCATTGCCCGTCATCCTTCCGGCGCGGAGGGCGCGCGTGCCACCCCTGCCTACTCCAAACCCCCTATCGGCACCACCCACACCCCAACTGGCCTCCGATTTTCGCACCGCAAAAAAACAACATTTTTTCCATGCAGCGATGGTTGGGGGAACTCAACCATGCGCCGCATTGGCTATCAGTTGTCTGTAATTGGGGCGAGAGTGGCTGCTGAAGCGCGGGAAAGAGCCTTTTCCGCCTCCGCAACCCTGCATTTTCTATTGTATTTATTTTGTGTTTCTATTCTGTTTCTTTTGCTGGTATTTTCTCCGTGACTGAATAACGAGAACATTTGCAGAAAGTATTGGCAACAGACGGAGCGAATCCGCCGCCAGCCATGAGCGGGAAATCCGCGCAACAGACAGGCTGCCGAGACTGTCGGCGACAGAATCCCGCCATGTGGGTCCAAGCCTCGGGCTACGCCTGTCGTATAGGCGATATGAGTGAAGGTCAGACTGTGAAGGAGCGAATAGGCAAACCACTTTTCACGCCCCACTTTTCTCAGATTCAATTGGCGCTCAACAACAAAGCAACAGAGGTCGTCGCAGGGGTGGTGTTCAGCCTTTGGCGGTGCGGAGTCCGCTGAGGAGAATAACAAGCGAGAGCCCGAGACCGTAGTAGATGGGGTCGGCGGGGAGGACAAGGAATTTGGCCAGCAGCATGGCGGCAGTGCCCGCCACCATGGCGGGGACGACGCGGCCGGGCAGTATGCGCCCTGGCAGGAAGAGGGCGAAACTGAGCGGAAACAGCAGCGCCACGGCACGCAGCCCGAGGGAGAGGAAACCGAGGTCGTTGATGAAGGTGCCGCGCACCGAGAGGGCCACGACAACAGCCACGGCCAGCAACCCCACGATGGAAAGGCGCGTCTGCAGCAGCTGGCGCGAGGCATTGGCCTCGGCATCGGGGAGGCCCAGCGGCGTCCGGGAGGGTGCGGCGGAGGTCTGACCCAGTGCTGCCTTACGGCGGCGGCGCAGGGCGGAAAGGTTGGAGTAGACATCGCGCACCAGGATGGTGGCCGCGCCGAGGGTGAGGCCACTGCCACAGCCCAGTATGTTGACGAGCATGGCTCCGAGGGCTATGCCGCCAATCCATGCGGGCAGGTGGTTCAGCACAAAGTCGGGGAAAGCCTGCAGAGAACTTTCGATTACCCCGATGCCGGCGGGCAACTGATGCCCGGCGGCGGTGAGGGCGGCGAACTCCGCGGCGGTAACATAATGGCCCCGCATGTACATGCCCACCAGCACGCAGGCAGCCCCTATGATGGGGATGAGAAGCGAGCAGTAGACGGCTCCACGGCGAGCCTTGGGCGTGGAGGCGGCGGACCAGATGCCCTGGGCATAGGTCTGCGTGGTGACGACTCCGAGCATGAGCGACAGGCAGCCGCCGATGTCCTTGAGGGGGCCGCGGGCCACAAGATTGCCATAGCGGCGGTGGATGCTCTCGACGTCGGTGATGTCGTTGAGGCCGGCCACAATAGGGTCGGCATAGAGGTGTTCGATGCTGGACATGACGCCGCCCAGGCCGTCGCCCAAGTGCCACACCACTGCACCGGCGGCGAGGGAGGTGACGTAAAGGAGCACCAGCTTGATGATG
>OCVV011357346.1_pt1 | contig 10781 bp, 7 predicted proteins | sample 1539721 | NCBI WGS metagenome assembly OCVV01 (sample SAMN02144230, study PRJEB22623) | gut metagenome | biome: sheep rumen | host: Ovis aries | place: New Zealand
TTTATAAAAAAAACACGTCGAATCATTTAATTAATAATTTAAGAAATAATAAATACCACTAATCTTTAATATAACTCCACACAAACTAGAAACAAGAAATAGAAAAACATGAATTCAATATATGAAAAATATGAGATAAGTAGATTGAAAAGGATATGTTAAATAAGTTTTAACCCATTATTACATTATTGGATGTGATTTTTAGATGTTTGCACAAACAAAAAGAGACGTGTTGGTTGAATATCCCATTGATGTAGTTTATAACACATTTGTTTCCATATTTCCCGTTAAATATTATGATTTGGACAAACAGTATCCTCCAACACACAGTTTTACTGTTGTTGACACATTTAACTATACATTTACGATGCATGTTAGTCTGGTTCAGAAGACACCCAACACCACAGTCATCAATTTTGTAGCTGATTATCCTCATGCTCTTATGGATCTTACCCATGGCGGCAGACAGGCCATTGAAACAGTTCTTGAAGAGCTGTTGAATCAATTGGACAAATTACCAAAAACTGGTTCAGGTGAAGTAGATGATAGTGATATTGAAGTTGTAAATACAGACAATTTTGTTAATACTTCAAAAAACAAAACACACAAGGTAGCTATTATTGTAGGATATATTTTATGTTTTATGAGCATTGCTCCCGCATTATATGCTTTAATTAACTATGATCCCGATGATTTTGTTATGGCAATGCTTTTTATTGGGAGTATTTTATGTTTTAGTATGGAAATTTCATTATCCATCATATTACAGTATTATGAGGATTCACAGTCAATATTGCATGGAAGAATCCAGTTATGCTTTTGTGGACTGATATTTATCATTCTGGGTTTTTTAATTCATCCAGGACTGGCAATTGCCGGTATTTTAATCCCTGCAATTGTAATATATTACTTCAGCCAAAGAGCAAAGTCCTCAAAGTAAAAAAAAATCATGAAAAGTTAACCAATCATGTTAACTCCCAGCAACACAAGCAATAACATGACATTCAATACAGTGAATATCATAAGGTATCTTCCCTTAAGTTCGTTGCACTGCCTGACAATGACATTGTATGATATAAGGTTTGCCATTGAAGCGATAAGTGTTCCGAACCCCCCAATGTTTATTCCAACTATGATTGCTTCATAATTAGTGCTGAATCCACTAAGTAGCATTGCTGCAGGAACGTTTGAAATTATCTGTGATGCAACAATCCCACAGAGTACCTCGTTTCCGATAATCCACTTTTTAAAAATTTCAGATAGGAATGTTACGTTTTCCAGGTTGCCTATCAGTATAAAAAGTGCGATGAACGTTAAGAGAAGATAATAGTCCACCCCTCTGAAAACTCTTTTTATGAAGTTTTTTCTGTCGACTTGAACTTCAAGCATCTCATGTATGACAATATCATCTTTTGGAATAAAACACAGTATCACCGACAGGAAGGCTACTGATACCAGGATATAGGGAAGCAGTATCATAAAAAATGATCCAAATGAAATGTTTGACTGGGTGTACATCACGATATTGTGTGGTGCACCTATCGGAAGAATCATACACCCAACGTTTGCTGCTATTGTCTGTAGACAAACAGTAATAACTATTAAGTCTGCACGTTGAACTTTTTTAAGGGCCATTACTGCAAATGGTACGAACATTATCAGGGAAACATCATTTGTTATGAAAATTGAACTTATAAAACAAGAAAAAACAAGTGCTGCTACCAGTCCACGGGTGTTTGCTGTTTTTTTAAGAAGTTTTTTCACCAGCACCTCAAATACTGCCAGGTTCTTTAGGATTTCGACTATTACCATTATTATAAAAAGCAGTATTATTGTGTTCCAGTTGATGTAACTGATGTAACCTTGGTTTGGTCTTATAAAAAAGCATGATATAATTGCCAGGATAAGGGATATTGAAAATACTGTTTCGTCCCTGAAAAAGGTTATTGTTTTATCAGTTAATCCAGCCATAATCTTATTTTGTAAACTGTTGTAATAATGTTTTTTCATTATTTTTTTTGGTTATGATATGTGATTGTATGAAAAAGGTTTTTTCTGTTGAGTATTTTTACTAATAATTCTTATATCATTATAAACATAGATATAATTATATTTTATGATTTGGAAGAATAACTGAAAACTTTTTTTTCATTTCAATAGTGGGGATTTTAAATGAATGAGAATACGAAATTTGGTTTTGTTTTTTTCTTTTCTGTGATTTCTCTGTTTGTTTTATCATTATTGATTTCACAGGCACCTGCAGATGCCGATAATACTGTTCGTTTTGGAATTTTAACCTTGATTCCACCGATTGTGGCCATAGGTTTGGCATTTATAACCAAGGAAACTGTACTGTCCTTGTTTGCCGGTGTGTTTGTAGGGGAGTTCATGTTAAATGTTACGGATTATAATTTGATAAATAGCATAATCAATGCAATTTTGGATATGGGAACTGAGATTATTTCCTGTATGTCCGATCCATGGAATGCAGGAATCCTTCTTCAATGTTTGCTCATTGGTGGAATAATCCAGTTGATTACCCGGATGGGTGGAGTGAAAGCTCTTGGAGAATTATTTGCGAAAAAGGCAGACAGTCCTACAAAAGCCCAACTGCTTACCCTGCTGTTGGGAATATTTGTATTTTTTGATGATTATGCAAATTCATTGATTGTAGGTCCTGTTATGAGACCCGTGATGGACAAGTTAAGGGTTTCAAGGGAAAAGTTGTCCTTTGTGGTTGATGGAACGGCAGCTCCTGTTGCCGGTTTGGCCATAATTTCAACATGGATCGGGTTGGAAATAAGTTTAATAGCATCAGGATTTGAATCCGTTGGAATGACAAACATTTCAGGTTTTGGAATATTTTTACAGACCATCCCATACAGATTCTACAACATATTCCTCCTGCTGTTTATTGTCCTGTCCGCGGTTACATTGTATGAGTTCGGACCTATGAAAGATTATCAGCAGAAAGCCATTGAAAGAAAAGACAAGGAGAATGTGGTTGTTCCTGATGCACCTGCATTTGATGGCGTTCAACCAGTGGAGGGAATTAACCCTTCCGTTTGGAACGCTATAATCCCTATTATGACCCTGATTGTAACTGCACTGATAGCATTTTACTGGAGCGGTTATACCACCATTTTAAATGGTGAAAATCAGGCACTCATAAACCTGATGATGACCAGTCCTCTGTCATTTAACGGTATTTTTGAAGCTCTGTCCCAGTCTGATGCATCGGTCGCTCTTTTCCAATCAGCACTGGTTGCTTCACTGGTAGCCATCATGATGGCGGTTCAAAAGAAAATACTTAAGATTGATGAGGCCATAAACGAATGGGTGGGAGGTATGAAGACAATAGTAATTACGGGAGTAATATTACTTCTTGCATGGTCATTGGGTGATGTGATTGGAGAAATTGGTACTGCACATTATCTTGTGGGCGTGCTTAGTAATACGATTCCACCGTTTATAGTGCCTTCAATCATATTCATTTTGGGAGCATTGATTTCCTTTGCAACAGGAACAGCCTACGGAACAATGAGTATTCTGATGCCACTGGCAATACCTCTTGCATGGGGAGTAAGTTCCGGAGACTTGAATTTCACAATAGTTGCAACAAGCGGTGTTCTTACAGGTGCAATTTTCGGGGATCACTGTTCCCCAATTTCGGATACGACAATCCTTTCATCGATGGGGACAAGCTGTAACCTTATGAATCACGTTCAGACACAGATATACTACGCTGTATTTGTTGCAGTTGTGGCCATTGTCTTCGGATACCTGCCTGCAGGTTTGAATGTGCCTTGGTACATCAGCATCCCTGTGGGAATAGTTGTCATGTATGTGGGACTTAAATTCCTGGGCCAGAAGATTGATTACAGTATTGCAGAAGATAACCCTCAATAAACATCCACCCCCCCCTTTTTCTTATTGTTTTTATCTTTTCCATGAAATTTTATTTGAACAATGCAACAACTGATGCATGATTCTTAATTAATCTTAATAATTTAATTGAACATATACATAGATTATGAAAAGAATTTTAGAGTTTATTGAAAAATACTTTTTCCTGATAATTTTAGTTTTCGTTGCCGTGGCATTCATTCAACCGGCAACATTCACATGGGTTATGGGAGAATTGTTTGGTATGGACCTTCTGAACATACTGTTGGGAGTAATACTCTTTGGTATGGGTACGACATTGAAATTGGAAAATTTTACGGGAGTGTTCAGAAAACCTAAGGAAATATCTGTTGGATTGATTGCACAGTACACCATAATGCCTCTTCTGGCATTTGCTCTTGCCAGTTTGTTATCATTGGACGAGGCACTGACCATTGGACTGATACTTGTAGGTACCGTTCCCGGAGGAACGGCATCAGACGTCATTACTTTCCTGGCAAAAGGGGATCTTGCATTGTCCGTATCAATGACTGCCGTTTCAACGATTATTTCACCGATACTTACGCCGTTGATTACCTTATTTTTAATAGGAAATCGTGTGGTATTCGATCCTACACAAATGTTCATTTCAATAGTTCAGATAGTTATCATTCCTATTGCACTTGGACTGCTGGTTAATTACAGGTTTCCGGATTTTACCAGAAAACTTAACGATTTCCTGCCAGCACTTTCATCACTGGCAATATGTTTAATTATTGGGGGAGTAATTGGAAGCAACAGGACGGCAATTCTTTCGTCTTCATGGATTATTCTGCTCGCAATAGTTTTACAGTACTGTCTTGGTATTCTGCTGGGATTTTTGGTCGGATACCTTGCAGGTATGAAAAGAAAGCAGATGATTACTGTTGCAATAGAATTGGCATTTCAGAATTCAGGATTGTCAACGGGTCTTGCAAAGACGCATTTCCCGGATTTTGCTACGGCAACTGTTCCCGGAGCTTTGTATTCCGTTTGGCAAAACTTAGCAGGATCTGTGATGGCACATATATTCAGAAAGTATCTGAGTGATCAATAGGAATCTCCACCCCATTTTTTTTACTTATTTTTTTTAATATATAACTGTAAAATGTATCATCCATGTTTAATAATAATTGTTAATCATAATTATCTGCTAAGTGATTTTAAATTCGTGAAAAAAAAAGTTGAAAATGGGTGGTTAAAAAGTATTTAGTTTATTCTTCATTGTATTTTGCTTCGTCGGCAATTCTTATTTGTTTACGCATGATTTTTCCACTGATTGTTTTAGGCAGTTCATCAACGTATTCTATTGCTCTAGGATATTTGTATGGTGCTGTAACATGTTTTACGTGGTTTTGTATATCCTTTGTTAACTCCTCTGATGCCTCGTATCCTTCGGAGAGAACTATTGTTGCCTTTACAATTTGTCCTCGTATAGGGTGTGGTATTCCTGTTACTGCACAGTCAAGAACTGCACTGTGGGACAGAAGTGCGCTTTCTACTTCATATGGTCCGATTTTGTATCCGGAACTTTTGATTATGTCATCGATTCTTCCCTTGTACCAGTAGTAACCGTCCTCATCCTTCCATGCTGAGTCACCGGTATGGTAGTATCCACCATATATTGTTTCGTTGGTTTTTTCCTCGTTGTTGTAGTATCCCTTGAATAGACCCAGTGGGTATCCTTCGGAGATGTCAAATACTATTTCTCCCTCTTCCCCGACATCACATTCCATTCCTTCACGGTTGAGTAGTCTGATGTCAAATAATGGTGCGGGTTTTCCCATTGAACCCAGTTTTATGTCCATCCATGGGAAGTTTGCTATTGTTGCAACAGTTTCCGTCTGTCCGAATGATTCACGTATTTCAAGTCCTGTCAGTTCTTTGAACTTGTAGAATACCTCATCGTTTAACGGTTCTCCTGCAGTTGATACGTGCTGGAGTGATGAGAAGTCAAGGTTGTCTATGTCTTCCTTGATGAAGAATCTGTACATTGTAGGTGGACAGCACAATGTTGTGATGTTATGATCAAGTGCCTTGGACAATACTTCGAATGGGTGGAATCTGTCAAAGTCGTATATGTATATTCCTGAACCTGATATCCATGGGCCGTATATTTCTCCCCACAATGCCTTACCCCATCCTGTGTCCGCGATGGTGTAGTGCAGTCCGTTTTCCACTACCTGGTGCCAGTAGTGTGATGTTACTATGTGTGCCAGTGGATAGCCGAAGCTGTGCTTTATCATTTTTGGCTGTCCTGTTGAACCTGATGAGAAAAATATTACTGATGTGTCCTCAACAGAATCATCCTCATAAACAGGTCTTTCCAACTTGTCTGATGCTTTTTCAACCTCTTTTCTAAGGTTGTACCATCCTTCTTTGTCTTCGTCTCCGACAAATACCTTGTTTAGGGTAACTCCCAATACCTGTTCTACTTCAGCATAGTTTTCAGGTACTCCGTCCTCCCTTATTACGACAACAGTCTTTATTCCTGCTGCTGTGATTCTGTATTCTATGTCTTCCGGTTTTAGCATGTGTGTTGCAGGCACTGCTATTGCCTTTAGTTTATGGAGGGCAAGCATACAGTACCAGAAATCGTACCTGCTTTTAAGGGTTAATAACACTGTGTCTCCTTTGGTGACTCCTATGGATTTGAAGAAGTTTGCTGCCTTGTCACTGAGGGTTTTAAGATCCCCGAATGTGAAGACCTTGTCACCATTGTCGTCACACCATGATAATGCCACTTTGTCCGGTTCTATTCTTGCATATGTGTCAACTATGTCGTATGCAAAGTTAAAGTTTTCCGGTACGTTTATTTTGAAGTTTTCATAGAAGTCTTCGTATGATTCGTATTCTTCCCTGTTGATGTATTTGTTTAATAATGAAGTCATTCTATTCCCCCGTTGTTGTTAAGGACGTCGAGGAATTTTACAGGTTTTCCGTTTAGTGCTATCATTGAATGTTTGTATAATGAATCAAAGTATACTGAATCTCCCTCGTTAAGGTCGACTATGTTGTCCTTTATGTAAAGTCTAAGTGTTCCTTCAAGTACGTATACAAATTCGTATCCCTTATGGTAGTTCGGTTCCGGCATGTAGTTGTCGTCTCTTGGCATTACCGTTACTATAAATGGTTCTATTGTTTTGTGTGTGAAGTTTGATGCAAGGTTTTCATAGTCATATGCTTCTCTTCTGTTGATTCTTACTCCCTTATCTTTTCTGGTTACTGCAAAAACACTCATTCTGGTGTCTTCACCTGTTAGAAGCAGACTTGTGTCAACGTGGAATATCTGTGATGCCTCATATAATATACTTGCAGGAATGTCAACTTCCCCGCTTTCGTATTGTGTGTATGTTTCAACAGGAACATCCAGTTTTTGTGCCATGTCCTGTATGCTGATTTCACATACTTCCCTCATATCCTTAACTCTGCTTGCTATGTCCTTTTTAATATCTGACATTGTATATTTCCTCCCAAATACAGATTTTATTAATTAATTGATTATGATAAAATTATTGAATTTTAGAATCTATTTTTATAGATTGTACCTATTATAACCTTTGTAAAACATGCTATAAAAAAATGAAGTTACAAAAATGGGCGTTATTTATTGAGGCTTACTGCATTATTTTTAATTTTTTGATTATTATAAAACCAATATTCCAAATAATAACAGAACATTTACTTTGGAAGACTATGAAAGCCGAACACCAAGAACTTAAAAGAACATAAAAAAAAGTTTATTGAAAGAACTTGAAATCATCAATTGAAGTCTTTTTATGAAATTTGAGCAAATATATTAAAAATTATTCATAGCATTGTCATTTGCAGGAATATATTCAATAATTGATATTTTTGTAATGATCTTCAGCCACTGGATACTAAGCCTAATCTGGAACGTCATTGCACAACCTGCCACCGAAAGAACTGTTATCTGGGCAAAAAAGGATGAAAATACAGCAACCGCATAAGAAGAAAAGCCATGAAGCATACCACAGGATATGATAGAAAGTTCAAAAAAAAACATGCAAAGGGGATTAATTCCAAAAAAGAGAATTAACCTCTACACTCACCCCTCCTCCATTTCAATTATTTTTTTTATAGTCACTGTTGTCGCACAACATGATTCACATTCCATATTACAAAAAAAAAGATATACATATATAATGTATTAATACATAATATAGTAAATGTACTAAAATTGCTAAAATTTTAGTATATGTAAATTCATATTTGTTTATACAAATTGTAATTCATTTTACATATTAGATTACCTTTTTAAATTTTTACTTACTCTTAAGAAGTAATTAAAAATTCTATACATAATGTATAGGTTTTTTATTGAAGTTTTTCGACTTAGATAATACAAAAACCGGTTTTGTATTTGAGGGGAAGATGTGGAAGTAGGAATTGATGAGAATTCTTCAACTCGTTCTCCGATTCACTTCCATTATCTTATTGAAAAAAGAATTATCGTGTTAATAACTGTTTTTTATAGAAAAATTAGATTATCCATTTTATTGTAGCTACCATGTTGTTAATGACCGCCATTTTTTATAGATCTTGAAAAGTTGCAAAATTGAGTTAAAAAAAAGGGAAAAAAATAGAAGTTTGTTAATTTTAAGATTTAACATTGAAACTAATTCTTTTTAAAGCTGAATGGAAATTATCATTTCCAGGATATGAAACAAATACCTTGTTTGTTCCGTTTTTTACAGTCAGATAATCATAATAGAAATATCCGTCAGCATCTGTAACAACATTAACGCCCCATTTATCATTGTTAAAGTGCATGAACATTGAAGCCTGTGATAAAGCCATGTCATTACCGTAACGATAGTAACCGCTGATTCTGGTTCTTTGACCAACTTTAACCTCCCTGATTTCATCCAAGTCTATGTAGGTGTCTATTGGAGTTTCTATATTAACATTAAATGTTTTTGAAGCGCTTGCTGCTGCAAAGTTATTGTTTCCATGATAGGATACTGTTACATTGTTTTTAAAGACTTTTTCGCTTTGATAATTAAGGCAGAAGTATCCATCGTCATCTGTTTTTGCAGTGAAATCCTTGTCATTTACCCGTATTTTCATAGGAGTGTTTGTAAGTGGAATGTCACCGGCATAAAGGTAGTAACCGGAAATGTTCACGTATTTTCCATATGTAACGTCTTCTATCTTGTTTAATTTTATGTAAGTGTATGTTGGTCCGTCACCTTGTACATTGAATGCGGTTTGAGCTGATGCCGGATTGAAGTTGGCATTTCCCGGATAGTATACCGTGACTTTATTCAAACCACTTTTATCGGCCCTGTAAACATAGGTGAAAAAGCCGTTTTTGTCTGTTTTTGAGAGATATATTTCATTGTTGATACGTATTCTCATGTTGGTGTACGTTAATGGAGTGTTTTTTCCATAAGTATAATATCCGCTTATGGTGATGTTTTCCCCTTTAAGAACATCTTTGCATTCATTTAGTTTAATATGTGAATCTATGGGACTTGAAACGTTTACATAAAATGAAGTCGTGTTTTTAGCATTTCCGAAATCAGCGTTTCCAGGATAGTATACTGTAACTGTATTTTTGAAAACGTTTTCTGGTGTATATGTGTAAGTGAAGTGTCCCCTGTTGTCGGTAGTGTTTATGAATACTTGTCCATTGATCTTAAACCTCATTCTGGTATATGTTAATGGAATATTGTTGCCATAGTAATAGTTTCCACTGATTGTTATTCTTTCCCCGTAGTTTATATCATTAACTTCATCCAAGGTTATGTATGTTTCCTGTGGTTCGGGACTGATTACCTTGAATGGAAGTGTGGAACTTGAATATTCAAACCGTGAATTACCAGGATAGTATGCTGTTAAAGGATATGTTCCCGGATTTGTTGCATTGAAGCTGTATGTGAAGTAACCGTCATCGTCGGTTTTTGTAAGATATGTTTTTCCATATATGACTAATCTTACATTTGTTTTTGTTAATGGAACCGGATTATTGTTTAGAGTATAACGTCCATGTACAGTGACTCTTTCTCCAAGCATTGTATCATTTATCGGGTCCAAGTGAATATTTGTTGGTCCTATTCCTGAAACGTTAAAGCTGATGTTTGCACAAGAAGAGAAGTATGTGTCATTTCCCTTATAAGTAGCTGTCAGAGTATTCTTTCCAGGAATTTGAGGATACAATCTTTGTACAAATATTCCATAGTCGTTCGTTGTACTGTTATACTCTGCCCCATAAAATGTCAGGGTTATTGTAGCGTTCTTTATACGATTTCTATTAGCGTCAGTTAACCATCCAAAAGCTTCAAGCCTGTCATTTGCTTCCATATCTTTAATAGGTGCAATGTAAACTTCTGTATTCAGCTTATCATCTGAAGCTTCGGATGATTCTTTTGTCATGTTGTTTTTAACTACTTTGTTATCATATACCACATTATCGTTTACAAGAGGGGTATTCCCCATCCCGTATTCAGATACGATTTCTGTCGTATCTGCTAAAGAGTCCAATTGAGTGTTTTGCTGAGTGTTTGAATCAACATCACCCGCACAGGCCATACCCACCAGTAAAAAGGACAATGTGATAAAAAATAACAATTTAAACTTATTATGTTTTATACTTATCATATTTTTTAAGACCTGTATTTTCAATAAAAAAAAATTCTTATATATATTAATATAAGTTTAAAAAGTAATAAAAATGTTTCCAAATTCGATGATTTTATCATAAAAAAGAGAAACTGTGAGAATTCCAGTTTTCATGCAATATCCTGATATTTTTCTCATATTATACGCATAAAAAGCAGGTTATAAAAAAAATATTCGTTAGGATATTAATAGTGTTCTAATGAAAAAAAAAT
>OCVV011329727.1_pt1 | contig 10780 bp, 7 predicted proteins | sample 1539721 | NCBI WGS metagenome assembly OCVV01 (sample SAMN02144230, study PRJEB22623) | gut metagenome | biome: sheep rumen | host: Ovis aries | place: New Zealand
GGGGTTCACGAGCTTGAGTTCGAACTTGTGCTTGGTCCACTTTTCTTCGATGGAACCACCGGGGATTTTAGAATCAAGAATCATTAGTGGTCTCCTTAAATTTCAGCGTTAAAAGAAACTTCTACTTCGCCAACAGAGGGAATCACGAAGGCGGCCTTCTGAGCAGCCTTTTCCTTCTGCTGCTGTTCGTACTGCGGCTGCAGGGCACGAGACTTTTCGATCAGGGCCTGGGTCTCAGGCTGATTGGCCAGGTAGAAAGCACCGGCGGCAGTGACGGCAAAGCCAAGAGCCACGACGACACTATAGACGATGCCAGCAAGGTCAATGACCGGAGTCCATTTCTGGTGGGCAATGCCCATAGTCTGGAATGCAGAAGAAATAGCGTGGAACAGGTGCATACCGATGACGAACATGCTAATCACGTAGAAGGCAGCCCAGGCCGGATTACCCAGCATCTGGATAGTGGTGAGCCACATGTCGCGGACGATTTCACCCTTGTCGTTCATATACAGGTAGTGTTCGCCGAACTTGAGCATCATGAGGTGCTGGATGAGGAAGCCGAGAATGAAGAGACCGGACCAGATCATGGTGAAGGTGGCGAAGGTCTTCTTGCCCTTGCGGACGTTGAGTTCGTAGTCGATACCGCCGCGGGCCTTCTTGTTTTCGATCTTCAGCTTGATGGCAAGGAAGATATGGAGGGCGAAGGCAGCCACCAGCACCAGTTCGACGAGGTAAATCATCTTGATGGGGAAGTGGAGCGGATTGAACCCGGTCAGGAACTCGGTGTAGGCGTTGTAGGACGCCTGGGCCGACACCTGGTCAAAGTTCAAGAGCTGGAAGTTGCCACACATGTGGCCGAAGATGAACAGGGCGAGGAACGCGCCTGTGCATCCCATGATCTGCTTCTTACCAATGGAAGAGGTAAGATACTTGATGATCCATTGCATTGAGTTGTGTCTCCTTGAGGGGTTGTTTAAACTTAGAGAACGCAGCAAGCCTTGAGAGAAGGCATTTCGTAAGCGTAGCGTTCGTCTTCCTTGAACCAGAAGTCCAGTTCGCGCTTAGCAGACTCGGGGCTGTCGGAGCTGTGCACCACGTTTTCGGTCATGGAAGGGGCAAAATCGTAGCGGAGGGTACCGGGTTCCGCCTTAGCCGGATTGGTGGCACCGTTGATGGCGCGGACCTTGGCAATGGCATTTTCACCACCCAGGGCGAGCATCACGGACGGGCCCTTGGTCATATAGGCTTCCAGTTCCGGGAAGAACGGCTTTTCCACGTGTTCGGCGTAGAAACCGCGAGCATCGTCGGAGGTCATCTGGTGCATCTTCACGGCGCAGACGGAGAGGCCTGCAGCGATGTAACGGTCGATAATGCGCCCGATAAGGCCGGACTTGACGGCATTGGGCTTAATCATTGCAAATGTCATTTCCATAGTAGGTACCTTTTAGTTTAAGATGTGGGAAATATAGATATAATTCGGATTTCGGAATTCAGATTTCAGAATTATAAACGTCATTGCGGACGTAGCCGAAGTATTTCACTCCGAATTCCGAATTCTGAATTCTGAATTTACTCTTCTGCCTCAATCTTCTTCATCAGGTCTTCGGCCAGTTTTCCGTCACTTTTGATGTTTTCCACCAGCCAATCGACGGATTCCTTCAGTTCGCTCTTGGGGAAGCGCTTCTGGAAGTCTTCCAGGACCTCCAGGGCGCGGTCGTTCTGCTTCAAGTTTTCGTTCAAAACAAAGCCCAGGCTAAACATTGCCTTTTCGGCTTCCGGAGCATTTGGCCAGATCTGCAGGAAAGCCTCAAAAGCCGAAGCCGAGCGCTCATACTTTTGGGCATCAGAGTACGTCTGAGCCAAATTATAAACCGCCGTACGGAAAAGCGTATCCCGATAAGCAAACAAATCTATCACTTTCTGGTAGGCCGCAATTGCAGTATCGAAATTCTGGTTTTGGGCAGCAGAATCTCCCAAAGCCATGAGCCCATCTGCTGTAGTAACCGGAACAAAAATCGCCTTGGATTGGTCATAAAAAAATACATTCGTCTTATTCCAGATTTCCATATTGACGATAATATCTTCGTTCATCATGGCGATACCTTTCAAATTATTTTCGACCAAGATTTCCGCTTCTTCATAAGAACGGCCTTTATATTTCGTTTCCTTATTCAAGAGATATTCGTACTTCTTGAGATTGCTTACAATCTGAGAATCCACGGGTTTCTTCATTTGCAGGTTTCTATCATAAAGAGCTGTTATAAATTCCATACGGGCTCCCCGCACAAGCGCCCTGAATTCCCAAGAAGCATCAATCTTTTCCTGTCTAGCTTTTTCTCCAACGGCATAAGCCTGAGCAAGCATCTTGACTATATTGTAATGGGTGTCCTTATTGTAGGGAATCCCCGGTTCTGCTTCGAAGATTTTTAGCAAGTCGGCCTTTGTATAAACAATCTTTCCATTATCAGAAATCAAGGCCGTTGCCGAATCAAGGCTTGCCACATCTTCGGCATACATATTTCCCAATTGTTTTTCTACACGATCAAACGACTTGGGTTCCGACGGAATGACTGCCTGTACATAGAAACTGTGATAGAGCGAATCAGACATAGACCGAATCACAGTGGATATATATCCAGCCACCTTTTTTTCCAATTCGGGCCATAAGGCAGGCATCAACCCGATTCCATAGGGCAACGCATGATTTTTCTTGATTCGGCCTACATAGCCCATGCTATCCGAAGTTTCTTCTTTTTCACTAATGGTTGCCGCCACGGCCTTAAAAGATTCCAGATCCTTAACATTGGACATAGTCTTTGCTAGCACTACGGAATCCTTCATGGCCACATGATAAACTTCATAACCTGGATCCGTCATAAACTTGTCCTTGTTATCCTCATAGAACTTATGGAGATCTTTGGGAACAGGTTTTTCAACGACAACCGTTCCCAGATCAGACATCATTTCTTTTACCTTTTGCGACATCGCCTGCTTATGTAACTTGATAAAGGACCGCTCCAGTTCTTTGATATCATCTTCTTTAGAAAAACCTGCTTTGGCGGGGTCTTTTTTTTCAGACAAGGTCTGCTGAATATAAGACTTCAGGGAATCCTGATTCTGTGACAGGTAGTATCGTCCAGCAACTTCTTCACGAACAGCCATATACGTCGCCGTACTATCGAATTCACGGCGATGCTCGTCAAAATACTTTTTCAAATCTTCATCGGTATATCCAAATCGGTTCATCAAGTGATACCGTGTATAGACAATTGTAAGCAAGCGATTCCTAACAATCGGTTCATAAACTTTCCATGCGGAGTCATAGGATCTAGATTCGCCAGTCGCCTTAGAAACCTTAGCCAAAGAGAACATGAGATTTTCTGTCGCAAGTTTGTACCTTTCGGAGTTTGACTCACCAGGATTTTGCAGGGTCAAGAAATCCAAATCCTCAGCATAAAGCGTTTCATTGCCTATTCTTGCCACGACGGTATCTTTGCTTCCGACACCATTGCAACTCGTCAGAAAAAAACACAGGGCAAGGAGAACCAGGGAATAAAAAAACTTCATAAACAACCTCTGTCCTGCAAATATAAGAAAAAAACTATTTTTTCATCGTGAAAAAGCCTGAACTGCTACTCCCCGTAGGGACACGAGAAATGCTCATCGCCGCGGTCAACAACGGTGCCGATGCGGTGTATTTTGGAGTGCCCCACTGGAACGCCCGAGGCCGTACCGAAGATTTCAGTTTCGAAGATGTAGCCGAAATGATACGTTACGCTCGTATTCGGGGGGTTCGGACCTTTTTGGCCATGAACGTACTGGTCTTTGAACGAGAACTCCAAGAACTCCCCGATTTTTTGGAAAAGCTCATATCTTTAAAACCCGACGCCTTCATCATCCAGGACATTGGACTAGCAAGGCTAATCCGGGCCATCGCTCCAAGCCAGGAAATTCACGCCAGCACCCAGATGACACTTTCCAGTGCCGAAGCGGTGAACCTGGCGACACAATTGGGATTCAGCCGTGCCGTTCTGGCACGGGAACTATCCCTAAAAGAAATCGCCTCCATAAAATCCGCCACAGATTTGGAACTGGAGGTTTTTATCCACGGGGCTCTGTGCGTAAGCTATTCCGGTCAATGCCTTACCAGCGAAAACTTCGGAGGCCGGAGCGCCAACCGGGGACAGTGCGCCCAGAGTTGCAGGCTCCCCTACCGCATATTCGTAGACGGCAAGGAATACCGGGATACCGACGCCAAATACCTGTTCAGCCCACACGACCTGTGTGCTCTCCCGAAACTGAAAGACCTTGAAGAAATCGGCGTGGATTCCCTCAAGGTTGAAGGTCGCCTTAAAAGTCCTGAATACGTGGCAGCGGTTTCAAGAACCTACCGCAAGGCTCTTGACAGCCAGCCCCTGCAAGACATAGACACCGAGCCCCTGGAAGTGCTCTTCAGCCGCGGGCTTAGGACAGGCTGGCTCGACGGCGACAACCACCAGGAACTTGTAGATGGCACCTTCAGCAACCACCACGGAATGTTCCTCGGAACGGTTATGAAGGTGGGGCGCGGGCAGATTGACATTGAATGCAACGCTGGTCTCCCCCGCCCTGGCGACGGAATACTCTTTGAAGATTCGCAAAGGGATATCAGCATAGGTTCGAGACTCTACGGTATCAAGGTGCAGGGAAAAACGCTTACCCTGACATTCGGCAAGGATTTCGACACCCGCAAAGTCACTGCGGGAATGAAATGTTACCGCAACGACTCTCCCGCCCTGGAACGGGAACTGCGCAAGACCTTTACCGACAGGGAATTCATGAAAAGAATCCCCGTCGACATGATCCTTTCGGGTGACATCGGAGAAAAGCTCCGCCTGGAGCTAAGCGACGGATTTCAGAACAAGGTGATAGCCGAAAGCGAAACCTTTCTGGAGGCTTCTCGGAACAAAGACGTTGACACCGCCAATGGACTTTGCGAACTTGCTCAGAAAGAACTTTCGGCACTTAGTGGAACAGCCTACCGTCTCGGGAAACTCAAAGTCGACATCGAGGGCGGAGCCTTCATTCCGGGAAAACTCCTGCGGACACTCCGCCAGAAGGCCATAGAACAGCTCAACAATGCACGCTGCGAATGGCACGAACTGAACCCAAGCGCCAATGCAGGCCGGACACTTCTCAACAGCGTAAAGTTTGGCACGAAGGTTGCAAGCGAAAGCGTCACGCGACCCTTCATCTCGGTCCTTGTCCGCCGTCCTGAACAAATTGCCGCCCTTGAAGGCCTTGATATAGACAGCATCATCATGGACTTTGACTGGGGCGTCAAATACGACAAGCCCCTAGAACAAATTCGTGAACTCGGTTTCAAGGCAGGCATGGCCACCCTCCGCATCCACAAGCCGGGAGAAAGCCACTACCTCAAGAACATCCTGCGACTTTGCCCCGACTTTGCGCTGGTGCGAAACCTCGGTGCACTGGCCATATTACGCGAAAGCGGCATCCCGCTCGCCGGTGATTACAGCCTGAACGCCGCCAACAGCCTGAGCTACGACTGGTTGCTCTCGCAGGGACTGCAAACGCTTCACCCCTCCTGGGACCTGAACTCCACACAGCTTTTCGACCTGCTTGGCGATATCGACGGGAGCCGTCTGGAACTCACGCTCCACCAGTACATGCCCGCGTTCCATTCCGAATACTGCGCGTTCGCCCGGGCACTCACAACCGGCAGGCGGTTCCCCGAATGCGGCAAGATTTGCACCCAGCACAAGGTGGAAATTCTGGACCACAAGGGAGAGCGGCATTTTCTGCAAAGTGACGCCGAATGCCGAAACACGCTGTTCGTTGGCAAGCCCCAATCGGCGCTGAAACTGTTGCCGGATTTGCAAAAAAACGCCGTAAGCCATTTCCGTCTCGAAATGCTGCAAGAAGACGCCGAAACGGTGCGGCGCAAGGTTTCCATCTACACCCAGGCCATTCGCGGAAGAATTTCCATCGACGAAGCCACCCGTATGGCAGGAGTCGAAGAAAAATACGGTCTATCCGAAGGCCAGCTATTCAATGAAAGTGTCTGGCACGACCGCAAGAAAGCGTAATTTTCTATATTTCGCCTACTTTTTACCCCATCACACAAGGATAAAACATGAAAATCGCCGACAAGACCGTGGTCCAGATGCACTACACCCTCACCTCCGACGAAGGAGCAGTCATTGACTCTTCCGAAGGTCGCGAACCGCTCCAGTACATCCAGGGCGCCCACATGATCGTGGTAGGTCTTGAAAAGGCCATGGTAGGCCACGACGTTGGCGACAAGTTCGACGTGAAGGTCATCCCCGCCGAAGGCTACGGCGAATACGACGAAACCCTCGCCCAAGAGGTCCCGCTGAACGTGTTCCAGGGAGTAGAAAAGGTAGAACCCGGCATGATGTTCTACGCCCAGACGCCCATGGGCCCCATGCCTATTCGGGTCAAGTCCGTTTCAGCAGACAAGGCGGTAATCGACGCCAACCACGAACTGGCGGGCAAGAACTTAAACTTCGCCATCGAAGTTGTTTCTGTACGCGAGGCCACCGAAGAAGAACTGAACCCCAAGGGCCACTGCTGCTGTGGCGGCAAGGGCGAAGGGGACTGCAAGTGCGGCGAAGAAGGCCACGAGTGCGAATGCGGCGGCGAAGGCCACAAGGAAAACTGCGATGGCAAGGGCGGCTGCGGCTGCCCCAACCACGACAAACATCACGGGGTGTGAGGCGATGTGGAATGTGAAGTGTGGAATGAATTATTCTTAACTTATCATTTCACATCACACATTTCACATTAATTTCTTGTCTCCGTCAGTTCTCGCCCCTAGCCCCTAAATCCTAGCCCCTAGATCCTAATCTACACCTGCGATTCCGGGTATTCCGCGCCAAAGGCGTGACCCGAAACAGAAAGTATTGGCGGGAACTGGATACGCTTAGCCAGGGCAATCCCACGGAAACGCCTGTGCCAGGCCCGCATGTCTTGCAGAGCCTCTTCGGGAGTCTTGAACAGGGACTTGAAATACTCCTGGTCCACGCCCAAATCCTTGCAGTAGCTTTCAAAGCCTGCCGCCAGGCGGGCTTCCGTGCTTTCCAGACTGCTCCCCCATTCCACCCATTCGGCAAAGAGCTTGTCGTGATACGGGTACTTGATGGGGTCGCCCTTTCCCTCGTCCACGTTCATGGCGTCGCTGAGTTCCGCGCTGGCAGGCACGTCAATAGAAGCCTGGGGGATAATTTCCTTGTCGCGGTTGATGTAGCGGGCCAAGGCATACACATCTGTTTTCCACAAGTCGCCCAAGGCGCACATGACACCGCAACTGTCCCCGTACAGGGTGCAGTAACCGGCGGTAGCTTCGCTCTTGTTGCCGTTGCAGGTAATGCCCGCTCCAAGCACAGAGGCCACCGTCAACAGTACCGACGCCGAGCGGGTTCTGGCCTGCAGGTTCTCGTGGTTGATGCCTTCCACCTTTATGGGTGTATCGTCCCCTTCGAACTTGCACTGTCCCAAGCTGTTGCAAACGGACTCTACGATAGCAGAAATAGGCGCCACCATATAGGGGCTACCCAGATTTTTCGCTAGGTCCGCCGCCGCATTCCGGGTAGTGGCCGAATTGAAACGGGTGGGCATGTTGATCAGGTAAACGTTCTTCGCACCGATGGCCTCCGCATAGAGGGCAGCCGACACGGCGCTGTCGATACCGCCGCTAGCCCCGATGACCATGCGGGGAATATGGAACTTTTTCAGGTTTTCCCGAATCATGAACACCAGGGCGTCGTGAATAAAGGCGATGCGGTCAGGCTCCACAACGGTATTCTGGGGGAATCCGGAAACAGAACCGTCCTCACCCACCTCTACCAGGCATTCCGACGATTCAAACCGGGGCATGGCAAACACCTGGTTTCCGTTTTTGTCCCAAATGCCGCTGCCGCCGTCCATGGCGTAAATGTTCTTGCCGCTGTTTTCGGTACCTACCAAATCCAGGTAGAAAATCGGCCACTGCAATTTTTGGGCATGGCCCGCACAGGCGTTGCGGACAACCAGGTTCTTGCCTTCCGTAAAGGTGGAAAGTCCAGAAAGAACCTCGAAATCGTAGCCCCATTTTGCAGGTTTTCCGTCGCTAAAAAACACCCCACCGTCGGAAAGCATGTCGCTCCCGCCCAGCAAGATATCAATTCCCTGGGAAAGTTCCGCCACCTTGTCCCTGAAGCCCCCACATTTTTGGAGAAACTCGACCTCGTCCCCTAGGGAACCTAACATAGTCGAACCTTCGATAGCGTTCTGGGGCAAAAGCACCAGGTCGGCACCGGCCGCCTTGCCTCGTTCCACGGCGACCCTTATCGCCTCAAAATTTTCTTCGGGTTTTCCAGCCTGCACAAAAAGCTGAGCCATAAAGACTTTCATATAAGCTCCGATTTTTTTTGCAGAAAATATAGGTTTTTATTCCTTCAGCCCGCGGTAGTAGGCCTCCAGCTTGGCACGGCAGGCCTCGAAGCACTCCTTGAGGGAGGGGTCGAACTGGGAGCCCATTCCTTCCACGACAATGGAATAGGCCTTGTCGAAGGACATAGCCTCCTTGTAGCAACGCTGGCTCACCAGGGCGTCGTACACGTCGGCCACCGCCATAATGCGGGCCTCGTAAGGAATGTCCTCCCCTTTCAGCTTGTTCGGGTAACCTCCCCCGTCGTAACGCTCGTGATGATACCTAGTCACATTGCACACAATCTTCACGAATTCGGGAGTCTCCACCGAAGTCAGCAGGTTTTCCACAATCATGGCGCCCTTCTCGGAGTGGCTCTTCATCTCTTCGTATTCCTCCGGAGTAAAACGGCCGGGTTTCCGCAAGATACGGTCATCCACGGCAATCTTGCCGATATCGTGCATGGGAGCCGCCGTAATCAAGGTGTCGTAGAAGAAATCCGGAAGACTGCGGCTATCCTTGTTACGCAGGTAATCCACAAGAATCGAGACCACGTTGCTGGAACGCTTGATATGGCTTCCCGTATTGCTGTCGCGGTTTTCTACCATGTGGGCCATGCCAATAAGCATCTGTTCCTGAAGGGTGCGAATCTGGGAATCATTGTCCTTGAGCATCTGCTCCAGGCGCACATTGTCGGCACCCAGCATATTGATGTAGTTGTGGATGGCGGTCTCGTCTTCTATCTTGAACATGTACACCTTTTCTCGCCTAGAAAGAGGGAGTTCGGCGTACCTGATTTTGTAGAACTTGTCCGCCTTCTTGAACTTTTTCTCAGTGACAAATATGCCCTTCGACATTTCCTTAATCCAGACAATAAGCAGCCGGTTCAACCTGGAATTATTGGGAAACCTGTAATCGATCCTGCATTTTTTCAGGTTCGGGAATGTCTCGAAAGCAACCTCGTTGCAGCCCAGGTAATTGTATTTCGAAGTAACCAAAACAAAACTGTCCGTATTCCTGCCTTCTAGCACCTGGGAAATAAACTGTTCCACGTCGTAACGCTTGACCCGGTAACAAATGTAGAGCAGCGCGAACTGGGCGAACACGTAAACCGCAGGCATAATCAGGGTGTCATATTCAAAGAACCGTGACGTGAAAAACGACAAAATGGAAACGATTTCGATCAGCGAAAGGGCGATAAGGCTATTAAATGACACGTTCTTCTTTTTCATGAAGGCATAGACAATCAGTGTCACATTGCAGACCACATAGCCAACCATGAGACAGTTGAAAATAGTGTGTCCAATCCCGTACACGGCGGTATAGTTACCGGCACCCTCAATCTGGATATATTCGATAGACTTGTAGTAAAAATCGTTGAAACCTACCGTCAACGACATGCCGAAAATGACAAACACCACCAGCATGAACAGGTCGTGAGCCAAGGCGGGTATGCGAATCTTGCAAACGGACAGGCTCGCATCGAAGGTGAAAAGCGGCAAAAAGATGGTCCCCGCGTATATCACCTTGTTCGCAAGGACCGCCTCGTCCCGGCCAGAGGACAGGGCCAGCATCAGGTGGCCCAAACACGAAATGAATACGGAAAAAAACAGCAGGGAGTAATGCCCATTCTGCTTGGAATTAACACGATACTGGAGTATCATGTTAATCGCTGCGATAACGCAGAGAGTTGCAAAATAAGCAACGAGCATTGCCAAACACCCCTATCCGTTCAAGCTTCCAACATTAAATATATATTGAATTTTTCGGTTTGAACAAATTATTTTGGAATTATTCGCATATAATCTGTTTTTATTGCTACGGAATTATCATATTGCTTTAATGAATAGGGAGGGCACAAGCCCTCCCTAAGCCCCTCCCGACACGCTCAAATACGCTTTTCTCGACAGAAATGTTGGCTTGCGTATTTTCGCGTGGGCACCTTCGGTGCAAAAAAAACATCCCGTCCTCAAAAGGGCGGGATGCTTAATTTATCTAAAACGAACGAGTTAATCTGTTCGACTAGCCTTCAGCCGGGGCTTCCGGAGCAGCTTCAGCAGCAGGTGCATCAGCGGCCGGAGCTTCTGCAGCGGGCTTCGGAGGGAGCAGAGCCTTCATAGAAAGCTTCACCTTGCCCTTCGGGTCAACACCGAGGCAGAGCACTTCGACTTCGTCACCGACGTGAACAACGTCTTCGACCTTCTCGACGCGGTGGTCGGCAAGTTCGGAGATGTGCACGAGGCCGTCGCGACCAGGCAAGATTTCGACGAACGCGCCAAACGGCTGGATCGTCTTGACCTTGCCCTTGTACTTGCGGCCCGGTTCGGGTTCGGCAGTGAGTTCTTCGAT
>OCVV011339164.1_pt1 | contig 10780 bp, 10 predicted proteins | sample 1539721 | NCBI WGS metagenome assembly OCVV01 (sample SAMN02144230, study PRJEB22623) | gut metagenome | biome: sheep rumen | host: Ovis aries | place: New Zealand
ATGAGAAAAATAAGACTTATAACGAAAGAAAAACATAATATACCAACTGATTTATCGCTGATAAAACCTTTATGTAATATTTTGACTTCAAGAAAAGTAAAAAGAATTGATGCAAAAGAGAATACTAAGAAATATATTAGATATTCAATACAAAATTTATTTAAGCAACAGGATAAAAGATTTAAACATGTAAGAGTTATTACAAAATAATTTATATATCTTTTTAAGAACTTTAATATCATCGTGTATACTATCTTCTCCAAAAGCACCCCAGTGCGGGCATCCACACAACAAGTTTTGAAACGCCGCGGTTCCGGGATTCCGAATTAAAATGCTACGCCCGATTGAAGCCCCGCGCCAGCGTTCCGGCTTGAAGTGCCGCTTCAAGCCGGAATGGAGCGACAGCGGAAGGGCGGAAAGCGGGAAACGCATGGGTGTGCGAAAGCCGCTTGATTGGGCCTGCCGTTCAGTCGGGAATTCTAAAAAATTTCAACATTCTCCTCTGATTTCCTGCTTCGTAATTCAAAATCAGTGCCTGTGATAATGTCAAAATGTTATTATTAATTTGAAAATATCTCTTGACAGGACCCTTTTACCGTGTTATTATCAAATTAATAATAAGAGATTCAGTAAAGGGGGAAAATATGAAACTGAAGCCGATTATCAACAGTCTTTTGGAAACGGACTTGTACAAATTTTCAATGGGACAGGCCATTTACCACCAGTACCCGTCCTACAAGACCACATGGACTTTCAAATGCCGCAACAGCGATATTGTTTTCACTCGGGATATGATTGACGAAATCCGTGAGCAGATTGTGCATTACTGTACGCTGCGTTTCAAAAAGGAGGAACTGAAATATCTTCTGAGCATCGACTGGCTGCACGAGGATTACATTGACCACCTGCAGATTTGGACTCCCCGTTTCGAGGATATTGTGATTTCCGATAATGCGGACTGCGGCCTTTTAATCGAGGCTTCCGGCACCTGGCTGAACACTTCAATGTACGAAATTCCGATTCTTGCAATCGTAAACGAGGTTTATTTCCGCATGGCCTATGATTACGACGATCTTTTCGAGCAGTACAAAAGGAAGCTTGAGGAAAAGAGGGACTGGCTTGTGAACGGCACATACAATATCGGGCTGTTTTCCGAGTTCGGTCTGCGCCGCCGTCTGAGTGCAGAGGCCCAGGAGCTTGCGGTCAAGACTCTCTGCGCTGCCAACGGTCAGTACAAGGATTCAAAATGCGTGGGTACTTCAAACGTGTATCTGGCGATGAAATACAATGTGACTCCGGTGGGAACCATGGCCCATGAGTTCGTGATGTGCGTGGGACAGGGCGACCCGATGTACAATCCTGCGTTTTCCAACAAACTTGCGATGGAGGCGTGGACGAAAGAGTACGGCGTTTTGAACGGAACCTATCTGACAGACACAATCGGCGATGAGACTGCGCATCTGGACATGGGTTACACTTACTCAATCTGCTTTTCAGGTGTGCGCCACGATTCTGGAGATCCGTACAAATGGGGAGACGCATGGGTTGAGCATTTCCAGAAGTTCTACGAAAAGTACCACGATGAGCGTGTGAATCCGAAGACCAAGACACTGCTTTTCAGCGACAGCCTTGATTTTGAGAGAGCGAGCGGATTGTACAAGTATTTCAAACCGAAGGCTAAAGTGGCGTTCGGAATCGGAACCTATATTGCAAACGATACCGACGTGCCTTCTTTGAACATTGTTATGAAAGTCACCGAGTGCAACAATCGTCCTGTGGCAAAACTTTCAAATGCCGTGGGAAAAACCATGTGCAAGGACGGAGAATACGTGGAGTATCTCAAGAAAACGATTGAGTGGAGGCTGAGTCATGACGAGTAACGGTAACGCACTGAAAAAGGAAGCTGTTGATTTCGTGAGGGAATATTTCGCGAAGAACGGCAACGGCGGCACCAGGGCTGTAATCGGCATTTCCGGCGGGAAGGATTCTTCCACGGTTGCGGCTTTGTGCTGCGAGGCTCTGGGAAAGGACAGAGTTGTGGGAGTCCTTATGCCGAACGGTGTGCAGAAGGATATTTCCGATTCACACAGGCTTTGCGATTTTCTGGGGATTGAAAATTACACTGTGAACATTGCCGGTGCATACGAAGGAATTTCCGAAGCCGTGAAAAGCGCGATGGGGAAAGAGTCGACGCCCGACCAGTTCAACACGAACACTCCCAGCAGACTCAGGATGGCAACTCTTTACGGTGTGACGGCCATGCTTGGGAATGCCCGTGTTTCATGCAACGGAAATCTGAGCGAAAGGCTTGCGGGCTTTTTCACTTTGTGGGGCGACGGTGCGGGAGATTTTGCTCCTCTTGCATGGCTTTTCGTGAGGGAAGTTGTGGAGCTGGGACTTGCGCTCGGCCTGCCGGAAGATTTGGTCCGTAAGGCTCCGAGTGACGGAATGTGCGGAATGACCGACGAAGCAAAACTCGGCTTCACTTACGATGAACTTGAGGCTGTTGCGTTGGGAAAGGAGGATTGCGTTCCTTCTGAAAAAGCAGAGAAGATTCAGAAGAGGATTCAGGGCATCGAATGGAAAAAGAGGCTTTTGAATCTCCCCGCGTTCGTACCGTCTTTCAGAAACATCGAGAAATGGAAATAGGAGACAGTCAATATGAAGCTTTTGGTTGTTGTGGATATGCAGAATGATTTTATAGATGGAGCTCTCGGCACAAAAGAGGCCGTGGCGATTGTTCCCGCGGTTCAGAAGAAGATTGCCGAGTACAGGAGCCGTGGGGACAGGATTGTGTTCACCCGCGACACACACCAGAAAAATTATTTGAACACCCAGGAGGGAAAGAATCTTCCGGTGGAACACTGCATTGAGGGCAGCAGGGGTTGGCAGATTTCTTCAGCTCTTGACGTTGCGGATTCCGTGGTCATCAACAAACCCACTTTCGGTTCCCTGCAGCTTGCGGAGTATGCAGCCTGTCTTCCTGAGCTTGAGGAGATTGAAGTCGTTGGACTTTGCACCGACATCTGCGTGATTTCAAATGCCCTTGTGCTTAAGGCCCGTCTTCCCGAGGTTCCGGTGAGCTGCGATTCTTCTGCCTGCGCCGGAGTTTCGCCACAGAGCCACGAGAACGCACTTTCCGCAATGAAGGCCTGCCAGATTGCGATTCGGTGACGGTGGAAAAATATGCAGGAAGATTTGAGCGAGGAGGAATTTCTCCGCGGATATGACATCACAAAATATCCACGTCCCAGTCTGACGGTAGACATTGTGACATTCGGTGTGACAGGAGAGGCCGAGCGCAACTATCGTCAGGATGAGAAAAAAACGCTTTCCCTGCTGCTCATAAAAAGAGGCGGTCATCCGTGCAGGGGAAAATGGGCGCTTCCCGGAGGATTCCTGAATATGGACGAGACCCTTGAGGAATGTGCATTCAGGGAGCTGCGGGAGGAAACAGATTTGAGGCCTGCGGCTCTGATGCCGATGGGGTCATTCAGTCAGGTGGACCGTGATCCCCGTGGACGCGTTATCTCCAGTTCGTACATTTCGATTGTTGACGAGGAAAACGTGCGTGCCCTTGCCGGAGATGATGCGGCGGAAGCGAAATGGTTCACGATTGATTTTTCCGATGCCGACAAAAACGGATGGAGAAAGCTGACTCTTAGAAATGCGGAAGAGGACATAACTCTTCATGCTGATTTGAGGGAGGAACGCACACAGTTCGGCCGCAGTAAGTATGAACTTCGTGAGGGCGGAGATTTGGCATTTGACCATGCGAAGATAATTGCGACGGCCTACGGAATCATCCGTAAAAGCGGAAACGACTTTGAAACGCTGTTTGATTTCATGCCGGAACTTTTCACTTTGAGCGGATTGCAGAAAGTGCAGGAGACTCTGCTTGGAACAACAGTTCAGGCGGCCAACTTCAGGCGGAAAGTCATGCCTCTTGTGGAGGAGACAGACAAATCCACCAGCGGAGCAGGGCACCGTCCGGCAAAATTGTACCGCAGAAAAAAGATGTGAAATCTTTCAGACGGCTTTTTTGGGAATGGGCAGGAACATGCGGGTCTGTTTTTTGTATGCGGAGAAAACCTCTTCACCGACCTTCTGTTTCTGCCTGTTTTCTGCCATTGGAACGCTTATGAAAATGAACATCAGCATGTTTACGAAGGCTCCGGCAAAGAAGTACCAGGGCATACCGCAGGAGAAGAACGAAAACAGAGCGACCAGCCACCAGATTGAGATTTCGGCAAGATAATTAGGATGACGGGCATTTTTCCAGAGCCCTTCTCTCATAAGTCCCCCGGATTTTTGAGCGCGGAAACGGTGCATCTGAATGTCAGCCACTCCCTGAAGAACGGTTGCAAGCACAATCAGCAGACAGAATACCAAAGTCCATAAAGGCATTTCCATACCGGGGTTGGATTTCACAGCCGCGCACAGATGTATTCCGGGAAGAACACAGGCGTACACAACAAGCGTCGGAAACATGTGGATGCCCAGAAGGTTCACAGCAGGATAGAAAATGCCTGTTTTTTCCTTGAGCATTTTGTACCGCCAGTCCTGGTAGTCAAGCCCATGAAAATTGTAAATCCAGTTTGCGGTGAGTCTGACGGCCCAGCATCCCACGGCAGCGGTAAGAGCCACGGTATGAAGTGACGCTCCACCGAAACAGAGGAGCGAAATCAGTATGACGGGCGGCTGCACACTCCAGTACGGATCGTAGACAGAGGCATTTCTGAAAATCAGCGAGAACAAAAAAACGAAGACGGTTGCAATCACGTCGGCAATCAGAATTGAAAGATAGATTCCAAATCTTTCATAAAGGCGGTTGAAAAGCCAAATCCCCAGAATCAAAGAGGCGGCATACACCAGCGCAACTACAGTCAGCCAGAAGACACGGCTGCCATTTTTTTCCATACAAAACTCCTGCCATTCCGAATCGGAACGGTCAACGAAATTAAATCAGTTTCAACATTATCAGAAACCTCTTTCAGTGTAAAGTCCGGCGGCATTAAGGGCATTAAAACCAAATTGTGTTTACTTTTTGCGTGCGTATGTATATAATGGTTATATTATAGAAGATTTTGAACTTGTAAGGGGAAGATATGAAACAACTCATGTTGGGAAACGCCGCTGCGGCACGCGGTTTTTTTGAAGCCGGATGTGAATTCATTTCAAGCTATCCGGGAACTCCCAGTACGGAAATTACGGAAGAGGCCGCAAAATTCAAGGAAATTTACTGTGAATGGGCCCCGAACGAAAAGGTTGCCCTGGAAAGCGCCTTTGGAGCATGTCTTGCGGGGCGCAGGTCTTTCTGCGGTATGAAGCACGTGGGTCTTAATGTTGCGGCAGACCCCCTTTACACGGCAAGTTATACCGGTGTGAATGCAGGTCTTGTTGTCGGTGTGGCCGATGATCCGGGAATGCACTCCTCTCAGAACGAGCAGGACAGCCGTCATCACGCAATAGCATCAAAAATCCCCATGATAGAGCCGAGCGATTCAGATGAAGCCCGTCAGTTTGCGGCAATGGCATTTGAAATAAGCGAAAAATTCGACACGCCCGTTTTGTACAAGATGTGCACCCGTGTTGCCCACAGCCAGAGCATCGTGCAGACAGCGGAAAGAGTCGTTCCAGAGCACAAGAAATATGAAAAGAACGTGCAGAAATACGTGATGGCTCCTGCAAACGCAATCCGCCGTCATCCTTTTGTGGAACAGCGCATGAAGGACATAGAGGAATGGTCATGCACGAGCGGAATCAACCGCGTGGAAAAAGCCGCATCAGGTTCTGCATTGAGTGACGTTGGAATCATCACATCATCCACAAGTTACCAGTATGCAAAGGAAGTTCTGGGAGACGAGGCCAACATTCTGAAACTGGGAATGGTCAATCCCCTTCCCTCCAAACTGATCCGGGATTTTGCAAAGGGACTCAAAAAACTAATCATCATAGAAGAGCTGGATCCAATCATCGAAAACTTCTGCCGCACTTTGGATCTGGGGGTTGAGATTCACGGAAAGGACTGGTTCCCCATCTGCGGAGAATTCAGCCAGAATATCGTGGCCGCCGCATTCGGTAAAAAAGTGGACTCAGGCAGGAAACTCGACGAGGAGATTCCCGTCCGTCCGCCGATTATGTGCGCCGGATGCCCCCACCGCGGAATGTTCTATGCCCTCCACAAGCTGAATGTGACTGTTTTCGGAGACATAGGATGCTACACCCTCGGTTCAGTGGCCCCTCTTTCCGCAATGGACGTAACATTGTGCATGGGAGCCTCTTTCAGCGGAATCCACGGTTGGAACAAATGCGCCGGAGCCGAGCACGAAAAGAAGACTGTTGCCGTAATCGGTGACTCCACTTTCATGCACTCGGGAATGACCGGCCTTGCATCAATCGCATACAACCAGTCGAACTCGACCGTAATCGTTCTGGACAACTCAATCACAGGAATGACGGGACATCAGCAGAATCCCACGACAGGAAAAAATCTGTACGGAGATCCCGCAGGTCGTGTCGATTTGGAAGCTCTTGCGCGTGCAATGGGAATAAACCGCATACGAGTGGTTGACCCGTACAATATGGCGGAATGTGAGCAGGCCGTAAAGGAAGAACTCGAAGTCGAAGAGCCCAGCCTGATTATAAGCCGCCGTCCCTGCGCATTGTTAAAAGAAGTGAAGCACAATCCTCCGCTTAAGGTTGAGGTGGACAAATGCCGCTCATGCAAAGCCTGCATGAAAATAGGATGTCCGGCAATTGCAATGAAAGGGGGCAAGGCAAAAATCGATGTCACATTGTGCGTGGGTTGCGGTGTTTGTGCCCAGATGTGCAGGTTTGATGCACTCAAAGCTTAAGTGGTTGGAGGATGAAGATGAACGAAGATGTTAAGAATATACTGATTGTCGGTGTCGGAGGCCAGGGAGCCTTGCTTGCCTCAAAGACTTTAGGACAGGTTCTGCTTGATGCCGGTTACGACGTGAAGGTGAGCGAAGTGCACGGAATGAGTCAGCGCGGCGGTTCCGTTGTGACTTATGTGCGCTACGGAAAAAAAGTGTACTCTCCTATTGTTGACAAAGGAGAAGCTGATTTTATCGTTTCGTTTGAAATGCTGGAAGCCGCCCGTTACACAGACTACCTGAAGCCGGATGGAAAGATTGTCGTGAACACGCAGATGATTGATCCCATGCCCGTGATTACAGGAGCCGCACGGTATCCCGAAAATCTTGAGCAGAAAATGAGGAGCGCAGGATTTCATGTTGATGCCATAGACTGTCTCTCCCTTGCACAGCAGGCCGGAACCGCAAAATCCGTGAACATCGTGCTTATGGGCCGTCTTTCAAAATATATGGACTTCGCGGAGGAAGAATGGCTCAAGGCAATCGAAAAACTGGTAAAGCCGCAGTTTCTGGAGATGAACAAAAAGGCATTCGCTTTGGGCAGAGCATAAAGAGAGCCTGCACCGCGTTCCCTGAGGAATCTTTTCGGAAAAAGGTGTGAAAAAAAAAGATGAAAAAAATCGCGATATGTGATACAATATATCTGTTATTGTATACAGAAACATGAACTGCAACGAAACCGGGAGAGTTTCCATTCAGGGAGAAACAGGAAGATGAAGTATTTTCAGAAAGAAAAGGAATGTATGCCTCTTGAAGAATTGAGAAAGCTTCAGGGACAGAGACTGGCGGAAAATTTCCGTCATGTGTATGAGAACGTGGAATACTACCGGAACCGCTGCAAGGAGGCCGGAGTCAGCCCCGATGACATCAAGGGACTTGACGACATTGAAAAAATCCCGTTTACATGCAAGGATGATTTGAGGCAGACTTATCCCTACGGACTTTTTGCAGTTCCAATGAGTGAAGTGGCAAGACTCCATGCATCATCTGGAACCACGGGAAAACAGATTGTCGTAGGCTACACAAAGGGCGACCTTGACATCTGGGACGAATGTTGTGCCCGTCAGCTGGTTGCAGTCGGTGCGGATGAAAATGATTTTGTCCAGAACGCATACGGGTACGGAATGTTCACCGGAGGATTCGGTCTCCACGGAGGAGCCACAAAGCTTGGTGCTACGGTAATCCCTGTATCATCAGGAAACACACAGCGCCAGATTGCCTTTATGCACGACTTCGGTTCAACAGTCCTCTGCTGCACACCGTCTTACGCCGCCTATCTTGGAGAGACCCTGCGCGACATGGGACACGGGCCTGAATACATTCACTTGAAGGCTGGAATCTTCGGAGCGGAACCCTGGACAGAGGAAATGAGACGGAACATCGAAAAACTCCTCGGCATCAAGGCATACGATATCTACGGACTCACCGAAGTGATGGGGCCCGGAGTTGCATTTGAATGTTCCGAACAGAAAGGAATGCACGTAAACGAAGACCACTTCATCATCGAAACGATTGACCCCGAAACAGGAAAGAAAATCCCCGACGGTGAAAAGGGAGAGCTTGTATTCACCGCAATCACGAAGAAGGCCTTCCCGCTTATGAGATTCCGCACGAAAGACATCGGCGTGTTGAACAGAACCCCCTGTGCCTGCGGAAGAACCTTCGTCCGCATGTCAAAACCGATGGGACGCACCGACGACATGCTTATCATCCGTGGAGTCAACGTGTTCCCGAGCCAGATTGAGGGAGTCCTGCTGCAGAACAACTATCCGCCGAACTACCAGATTATCGTGGGCCGCGAAAACAACACCGATACCTTCGAAATCAAAGTGGAAATGACACCGGAAAAATTCAGCGATGTTGTTGCAGAAAACCACAAGCAGGAAAAGGCACTCGAATCAGCACTGCTTTCAGTGCTTCAGATAAAGGCAAAAGTCACGCTGGTTGCCCCGAAAACAATCGAGCGTTCGGAAGGAAAAGCCAAGCGTGTTATCGACACCCGAAAGCTGCATGACTAGGAGGAAGCAAGCATGACAGTAAAACAGATTTCAATATTTCTGGAGAACCGCCCCGAATCACTTATGGAGCTCACGGAAGTCCTTGCCAAGCACAGCATCAACATGAGGGCCCTCTGCCTTGCCGACACAAACGACTTCGGAATCGCCCGCATCATTGTGGACAATCCTGAAAACGTCGCCACAGTGCTCAAGGATGAAGGCTACATCGTTAAAGCCACCAACGTAATCGCCCTCGAAATCCCCGATGAAACGGGAAGCCTCAACAAAATCCTGCGCATACTCGGGGAAAACGGACGCAACGTGGAATACATGTACGGATTCACAGGCCGCAAGACGAACAATGCCTTTATGATTCTGCGCAGCACCGACGTTCCGAAGACTGAAACAGTGTTGGAGCAGTACAAAATCCGCATGATAAATCAGGAAGAACTTAAAGAGATTTAGGGCTCCCTTGATTTTTCCACTGCATTGAATTCACGAAACCCCGGTTGCGGAAGAAACTCATTCACGCGCACGGGGTTTTGTTTTTCCGCTTAAGATTTGTTTTTACCGAGCACAAGACGCAAAAGTCCCCGGCATCCTTCAATCACCTGAGCGTAAGTGGTGTCGAAATCCCCTGTGTACCATGGATCTGCAATGTCTCCGCCGCCGTCTGAATAATCCCTGAGCCTGCTGATTTTTTTCTGAGGGTCGCCGCCGAACATCCATTTCATATTGCGAATGTTTGCGCTGTCCATCCCGACAATAAAATCAAATCTTTCGTAATCCGACGCTTCAATCTGCGAGGCACGGTGCGGCAGTTGTCTTATCCCCATCTGCTGCATTTTTCTGCGCGCCGGCGGATAAGGAGGATTTCCAATTTCCTCTGTGCTGGTGGCCTTTGAGTCAATGAAAAAATCCTTTTCGACACCAAGTTCCTCCACAAGCTGCTGCATCACAAAATGAGCCATAGGCGAACGGCAGATATTGCCATGACAAACAAAAAGAATCGACGTCATCATTCCTCCAAAAACGCATCTCGAATAACAATAATATATATGTCCGAATAATTCAAGGCAACCTGGGGATGACCAATAAGTTTACTTCCTAGTGTCATTCCGAACTCGTTTCGGAATCTATGCACTATATCTAGCGCAGATGCTGAAATAAATTCAGCATGACAATACTTTTGGGACAGCCCCGGCTCCCTCAAGATTTTTCCTGTGTTCAGCGGACTTTGACTTTTAAAGGCGGCTTCGCTATAATGCAAAGAATGATTTATACATTGACCGTGAATCCTTCGTTGGACTATTTGATGGAAGTGGAAGATTTTGCAGGCGGCAAAGTGAACCGGGCGAAAAAGACATGGATGGGTGCGGGTGGAAAAGGAGTGAATGTTTCCATCGTGCTGAAAAACCTCGGAGTGAAAAGCCGTGCACTTGGTTTCAAGGCCGGTTTTACGGGAGATGAAATTGAAAGACTGATCCGTGAACAAGGCATCCCTGTGGATTTCATACCGCTTTCCGAGGGGCTTTCGCGAATAAACGTGAAGCTTCATGGAAAAACGGAAACCGAAATCAACGCACCCGGGCCGATAATCAATGCGGAGGAAAAAAATCTCCTTGAAAAAAAGATTGCATCCCTCTCCTCCGGCGACACACTCGTAATTGCAGGAAGCCTGCCCCCGTCGCTGCCCGAGGATTTTTACAGCAGTCTTATGAAAAGTCTGAATGGAAAAAATGTGCCCTGCGTTGTGGACACCACAGGACCGTCGTTGGAAAAAACTCTTGAATACAGGCCGTTTCTCATAAAGCCGAACAACTTTGAGCTGGGTGCCCTTTTCAACAGGGAACTTTCAACCCGCGAGGATGTCGTGCCTTACGC
>OCVV012858026.1_pt1 | contig 10779 bp, 8 predicted proteins | sample 1539721 | NCBI WGS metagenome assembly OCVV01 (sample SAMN02144230, study PRJEB22623) | gut metagenome | biome: sheep rumen | host: Ovis aries | place: New Zealand
GCAGTGCTCTGCACGCTCGCAGCCATCGGCTGCACCTGTTCGTTCGACTTCAATTCAGGTGACGGCGTCACGGTGAAAGGCAAACATGTACGCTGCAAAGGTCCGGTTGTCCTGGAAGAAATCGAAGTGACCGGATTCGACCAGATCGTCATCAACGGGTCGGCCGACCTCAAATACGTCCAGACGCCCGGCGAATGGGGTGTTGAAGTGGAAGCCAACCAGGAAGTTTTCCAGTACCTGGACTTTCACGTAGAAGACAGTGTCCTGTATCTGGAGACCGTGGACCACGTCCAGATCAAGGCCGAGGAATTTAACATCTTTATCGGCTCCCCTTCGCTGAAAAACATCGTCGTGAACGGTGCTGCCGACGCTTCCGTCATCTCCATCGAGCAGGAAGACAACCTGAACATCACCGTCAACGGTGCAGGCGACCTCGAACTGCAGAACATCACGGTCCCCACCCTCAGCTGTGAAGTGAACGGCGCCGGAGACATCGAAGCCACCGGCCTCAAGGTGGGCCATCTGTCCATCAATATAAACGGAGCCGGCGATGTCGAGCTCAGCGGCAGGGCCGATTCCGCCACCTTCAGCGTATCCGGTGCCGGAGACATCGACGCCCGCGGCCTGGAATGTCCCAAGGTCGAAAAAAACAAAGCCGGGTTGGCAAGGATCCGGACAAGATAAGCTTATCCCAACGGATAGAACAAGGGACTGTAGCGGCTCTGCCAGCTGCTGTCCCATTTTTTACGCACCGTCCGGGCGCTGGCGAACTGGACAAAGTTATCCCAGGCTTCAAGGAACAGGACGGCGAAGTCCAGACGGTCGTGAAGAGCCAGGGCAAAGAGCGTATAGACGGCGACGATGTAGACGTCGGCCCTTTCGCGGTCGTCGGCCTGCGGAGAGGATGGAGTGACCAGGGTGAGCCGTTCCGCCTGCGCGAAGGCCAGGTCGGCGACAGCGTCTGCCAGAAGAGCTTCTTCCGAGGGATGATACAACTGCACGCAATACCGCTGCTCCGCAAACTTGAGGGCTGACACTTCCGTATCCAGCGCGTCGAAAGGCGAAGGAAGGGCCGACTCGAAATACTGCCCGGGATTGGCCTGCCCTTTCAGAAACTTCAGGGCGAGGACGCAGTAGTCCCTGACGGAGGCTTCGAGAACCATCGCGTAAGGAGCGTTTTCGTCGATCCGGGTCAATATTTCCTGTACCTTGGTCATAAGCAGTGTCAAATATACAAAAATTCTATTAAATTTGTACATGTGCCCCATCAAGACGGGCATCATCACGACAGAATGAAAATTGTATTTTTGGATGCCATCTCCATGGGAGATGTCTCGCTCGAAGAGATTGCCGCACTGGGAGAACTGACCTGCTATGACAGCTCCACGGCCCAGGAAGCCTATGAAAGAATCAAGGATGCCGAAGTGGTCCTTTTGAACAAAGTCATTGTGGATGAGGCATTTCTGGACGCCGCACCCAGGCTCCGTCTCATCTGCGAAGCCGGAACCGGCATCAACAACATCAATGTTCCCCTGTGTGACAGCCGGGGCGTAGCGGTGCGCAATGTCGCCGCCTACTCCACGGATTCCGTCGCCCAGACGGCCTGGATGCATATCCTGAATCTGAGCGGCCGCGCCTTTCACTACCAGGACTTCGTGCAGAGCGGCGCCTACAGCCGGAACCCCGTCCACGTAGACTACGCCCACCCTTTCACCGAACTGGCCGGAAAAACGCTGGGAATCGTCGGGATGGGCGCCATCGGCCAGAAAGTGGCGGCGGTCGGCACAGCTTTCGGAATGCAGGTCATTTACTTCTCCACTTCCGGAACGGGTCACTGTAAGGACTACCCCTGCGTAGACCTGGACACCCTTCTCAGCCGCTCGGATGTCATCTCCATCCATGCCCCCTACAACGAACGCACCGCGGGCCTGATCGGCTACGATGAATTCCGGAAGATGAAACGCACGGCTTATCTGGTGAATACCGGCCGCGGCGGCATTGCCGTAGAGGACGACCTGGCCCGCGCCCTGGACGACGGCCTGATTGCCGGCGCCGCCTTGGACGTATATGTAAAGGAACCCCTCCCGCTGAGCAGTCCCCTGATGCAGCTCAAGCATCCCGAGCGCCTGCTCTTCTCTCCCCATATTGCATGGTATTCCCGGGAGGCCCGCGCCCGTCTGGCCCACGAAATGGCGGAAAACATCCGCCGGTTCTACGCCGCAGAAAATAAGTAGAAAAAAAGGTCGGCTTTTTACGTAAGCCGACCTTTTTCTTGTCACTGTGACTGTGCCGATCAGGCACCCAGGCGCACTTCCAGGCGCTTGCGGATTTCCTGAAGGAACTGCAGGGAGGTGAGGCCCTTCGGGGTGATGCCCTCGGAGAGGTTCACCAGGTCCTTGGTCTCGAGACCCTCGTTCAGCGTATCGAAGCAGGCGGCCTCCAGCTGGTTGGCGTAGTTCACCAGTTCCGGGAGATTGTCCAGTTCGCCGCGTTTGCGGAAAGCGCCGCTCCAGGCGAAGATGGTGGCCATCGGGTTGGTGGAAGTCTCTTCACCCTTCAGATACTTGTAGTAGTGGCGGGTCACGGTACCGTGAGCGGCCTCATACTCGTACTTGCCGTCCGGGGAAACCAGCACGGAAGTCATCATGGCCAGGGAGCCGAAAGCGGTGGAGACCATGTCGGACATCACGTCGCCGTCGTAGTTCTTGCAGGCCCAGATGAAACCGCCTTCGGAACGCATGACACGGGCGACGGCGTCGTCGATCAGGGTGTAGAAATACTCGATGCCGGCGGCCTCGAACTTATCCTTGTACTCCTTCTCATAGATCTCTTCGAAGATGGCTTTGAAGCGGCCGTCGTACTTCTTGGAGATGGTGTCCTTGGTGGCGAACCAGAGGTTTTCCTTCACATCCAGGGCATATTTGAAGCAGGCGTGGGCGAAGCTGGCGATGGACTTGTCGGTGTTGTGCATACCTTCAATGACGCCGGGGCCCTTGAACTCGTGGATCACTTCCTCGATACGCTCGCCGGAAGCGCCTTCAAAGACCAGTTTGGCCACACCGGGCTCGGTGGTCTGGATTTCCACGTCGCGGTAAACGTCGCCGTAGGCATGACGGGCGATGGTGATGGGTTTCTTCCAGAATTTCACGGCCGGGTGAATGGAAGGAATGGTGATGGGTGTACGGAAAACAGTACCGTCCAGCATGGCACGGATGGTGCCGTTCGGGCTCTTCCACATCTGGTGAAGGTTGTATTCGCTCATGCGCTGCACGTTGGGCGTGATGGTGGCGCACTTCACGGCAACACCGTACTTGATGGTGGCGTTGGCGGAGTCGATGGTCACCTGATCGGAAGTCTTGTCACGATACGGGAGGCCCAGGTCATAATACTCGGTCTTCAGGTCAACGAACGGGAGGATCAGTTCATCCTTGATCATCTTCCACAGAATGCGGGTCATTTCATCGCCGTCCATTTCGACGAGCGGAGTAGTCATTTTAATCTTTTCCATAATTATTTGCGGTTTTTGTAATAATTCATCAGGCAGCCGTCGGCGAGGATCTGGCGCTCGTCGGCGGTAAGATTCTGGAAATACAGGTGGATGGGAGCGCATTTGCCGTCGCGGGTAATCACCTTGGCGTCAATCTCTTCCGCACCGGAGAGGATGGCCTGGCGGATGCCGGGAACGAATACGTAGTCCCCCGGCTCATAGTCAAAGGCCGTATCCGGGCTGATGGTGAACGGAACGATACCCCAGTTGATGCAGTTGGAACGGTAACGTTTGGTGGCGTACTCGTAGCAGATGTTGGCGTCGCCGCCCAGGACCTTCTGGCAGGAAGCGGCCTGCTCACGGGCGCTGCCGTCGCCGGGCTTGTTGGCGAACACGCAGGAGCCGAAGGATGTATTCTCGGCAGAAGCGCCGGCCACGGAGAGAGCCTTCTGGAGTTCGGGCGTAAGTTTGCCTTCACGACGGTTGAGATCGTCGGCCTGGATGCGCTTGGAGCGGCCGACATACTCGGGAACACGGCGGCTGAGGGCGAACTCGGAGAGTTTCAGAGGATTGGAACGGTAGCTGGACGTTTCGCCGGAAGGGATGAGCTCGTCGGTCGTGGTGACGGGGTCGTGGATCACGGCGGCCAGTTCTACCAGCATGTTCTCCTGCATGGGATACATCTTGGGCCAGTCTTTGATGTTGGGACCGTAGCGCAGTTCGACGCTCAGGTCGGCTTTGCCGAAACCGTTGTAGACGCGTTTTTCGTAGATGCGTCCGTCAAAGCTGTAAGGCTTGTGCGTATCTTCGTATTCGATGTCCGTAGCGGCCGTTATCACGCCTCCGTTGGCGGCAGTGGCGGCGATGGAACGGGCGTCCATCAGGGCAACCATCGAAATCTGGCCCTGACCGGGCTTGGAGCCTTCGCGGTTGGGGAAGTTACGGGTAGTGTGACGGATGGAAAAGCCGTTGTTGGACGGGACGTCACCGGCACCGAAGCAGGGACCGCAGAAAGCGGGCTTGATCACGACACCGGCTTCCAGCAGTTCCTCAGCAATGTGGTTGCGTGTAGTAGCCAGATACACGGGCGTAGACTGCGGATACGCGCTCATGGTGAAGTAATCGTTGCCGATGGACTTGCCTTTCAGGATGGTGGCAGCCTCTGAGAGGTTGTCGTAGGTACCGCCGGAGCAGCCGGCGATGATGCCCTGGTCGGCATACACTTTACCGTTCCGGATCTTGGAGATGAGGTCCGGGTGCACTTTGTCGCCGAAACGCTTCTTGGTGTCTTCCTCGATGGCTTTCAGCACCTTTTCAGGGTTGGCCTGCAGCTCGTGGATAGTGACAGCGTTGGACGGATGGTAAGGAAGGGCGATCATGCTCTCCTGGGTGCTCAGGTCGATGCGGACCATGGAATCGTAGTAAGCGACCTTACCGGGCTTGAGTTCTTTGTAAGCCTGGGGCCGATTGTGCATCTCGAAATAGTTCTTGACCTCTTCATCCGTAATCCAGATGGAGCTCAGGCAAGTGGTCTCTGTGGTCATCACGTCGATGCCGTTACGGAAGTCGATGGGCAGCTGGGCGACGCCGGGGCCGGCGAATTCCAGCACCTTGTTCTTCACAAAGCCGCTCTCGAAGACTGCCTTCACCAGGGAAATAGCCACATCATGCGGGCCGATACCCCTGCGGGGCTTGCCTTCCAGCCACACGAGCACAACCTCCGGAGCATTGATGTCCCAGGTATTGCGCAGGAGCTGCTTCACCAGCTCGCCGCCGCCTTCACCGACACCCATGTTGCCCAGGGAGCCATAGCGGGTGTGCGAGTCGGAGCCCAGGATCATGTTGCCGCAGGCCGTGAGGGCCTCACGGGCATACTGATGGATAACCGCCTGGTTGGCAGGAACATAGATACCGCCATATTTTTTGGCTGCGGACAGGCCGAAGACGTGGTCGTCCTCGTTGATGGTACCGCCGACAGCACACAGCGAATTATGGCAGTTGGTCATGGCATACGGGAGCGGGAAAGTCTCAAGACCGCTGGCGCGGGCCGTCTGGATGATACCCACGTAAGTGATGTCGTGGGACACCATCGCATCGAAGCGGATGCGCATCTTCTTGCCTTTGGACCCGTCCACGTCGTGGGCGCGGAGAATCTGGTAGGCAATGGTGTTTTCCCGGGCCTCGTCAGGAGATACAGGAGCCTCTTTTGCAAAGGTCTTCCCGTCAAGGAGGTAAATACCGTTAGGAATCAGTTCAACCATGATGGAGAATAGTTTTAGATAATTATTGAAGTTAATAAGATTGTCAGGGACAGCATGTCGGCCGCTCCGCCCGGGGAGATGCCTTCCGCCGTATATTGTTCGCAAAGGTGCGACAGGGCCTGCTCGCTGAAATGCTCGAGCAGTTCGCCCGCCTCACGCTTGACCTGCTGCGCGCGGTCGTACCCGACGCGGTGCAGGACGCAAGTGTCGTCCAAAGTGGACATGATGGCAAGCAGGGTTTTCTGAAGGGACCGGGTGCAGCGGTAGCAGGGCAGCCACTTTTCCCATAAGGGAAGGTAACCTTCCTCCGCCATGGCCCGGGCGCCCTTGACGCCAAACTGCTCGACGGCAGCCGAGCCATGCGTAGAGTATAATTCGCTCTGTTTTAACTTGTTATTAGAAATTGCCTGCGCAATATCGACCAGCCGGTTTTTCATGACTTCCTCCGTAACGACCGTTTCCGTTCCGCAGGCATACAGCGCAAGCCCCAGGCAGTAAATGGCGCCTTTGTGGGTATTGACACCGCCGGTGGCTTCGAGCATGGCCTTTTCCGCTTCAAGGCCGGACTGCTGGAGCTCCAGGGCAGAACGGGCCGACGCCATCTTCACGAACCAGGGCCTGAGCGCAGCGATGCTCCGCTTCATCAGCGCATAGTCCATATCCGGATGGGCTCCCCGGGAATCGGGGCCGACAAGGCCCGGTTTCAACGGCGTATCCAGTTCCAGAGTCAGGGCACGGACCGCGAGGAAAGCTCCCAGGCAGGGACGAGAGGAAGGCGGCACCAAAACCGCAGCGGGAGCATAGTGTCCCCCGTCCAAGGCAGCCCGGACGGCAGACGCGCTCACCGGAGTTCCGCCGATACTCAGACGCGGAATCTCCACGACGTCCAGCCGCTGCTTCAGGACCGTATTGTAACAGGCCGTCAGCGAATCCGAGGGCTCCGTTCCAACAAAACGGACGGCGGCGCCCAGCGCAGGGGCAATATGGCGGGCAAACAGATCCACGTCCAGCGCCATCTGCGTCTGCGCCGCATCGGAAAGGTCTTTCAGGAAATAAGTCGGGAACGTAAGGGCCGATATCTGATAGGCCGACCCTTCCACGACCGTCACGCCCTCCGGTGCCCCGGCACGGATCATCTCCAGGCGCTCCCGGTAGGAGAAGGCGGACACGTCTTCGCGTACAGGAATCACGATGAGCCGGTCCACCTGCTCCATGGCCTTTTGCAGGAGATACTGATGTCCCAGGGTGAAGGGATTGGCGTTCATGACCACGACCCCCGTGCGGCCGGGACCGGCAAACGAGCGCAGGTAAGCGCAGTACTGCTCCAGTCCCCTGCCGTTCTCCATGAGAACCGCCGCCGGAGCGGACGCCAGTTCACGGAAGCCCAGGCTCTCGAAGATGGCCCGGTTTTCCGGCTTGGTGAAGACTTTCAGGTTTTTTCCGCCCTGCTGGCTGATAATATGGGAAATAAGCGGCGCGGTAAGGCCTTCGGAACGGGCTTCGGGTGAGACGGCGACGCATTTGATGACATCCCCCTGGATGCCGGCACCGGCCAGGAGGGAACCGTCTTCACTGCGGAAAGCATAATATGAATCCAAACTTTCCGGCCGGAGACCATTCTCCGACAGGAAACAATCCACCTCCCGGTGGAAATAAGGAGACGACAGAGGGATCTCCTGTATGTTCAGATTACTGAAATTTCGCATCATCCAGCAGGCTTTCCAATACTCCCGGTTCCGCCTACAAGGGAATCACGTTGCGAAGATAACAATTTATAATTACAATCCCAAGTAAAAATACTTGAATGTAAGGAAAATTACCGCAATCGGGAAATCAGTTCATTTCCCAGCGCATCTTTCGTTTCAATGTGGTCCAGGACAGCCGTCACGAAGGAGTTGGATTCGAAGTCGCCGCGCACTTCCGAGAAGTCCTGCTCTTTCACCTGACGGGAACCGTCGGCCCCGAAACCAGTCATGGAGGCAAGGTTGAATTCCTTCCGGGCATCTTCGTACAGCTCTTTGTCCAGGCCGATAACCGCCTCTTTCCAGCGCAGGACCATGTCCTTCACCTGTCCGGCTGTAACCGATTCCAGCGGATAGCCGAAAAAGTCGGCATACTTGTCATAGGCCCAGGTCCACTCAGCGTCGTAGTAGTGGGCATGCAGGTCGTGGAAACCGGCCGACAGGGCTTCCAGGGACACCTCCCCTGCCTCCGTACGGTCCAGCAGCTCCTTTACAGCCTCCAGCGGAGCCAGCAGGCCCGACAGGTCCGACCATTTTCCCTTTCCGTAAGGACAGGTGGGCCGGAGCGCGGCCTGGATCTCCTGGTCGGAAGCACCTGCGGGCAAGTTCTCCAGCCGTTTAATCAGGGAATTCCCCAGGAACTTTGTGATGGCTGTTTCATAGTAACGGAGGCCGTTCTGGAGCGACTGGTTCCGGATCTTGGTGCTGTGGTAGGAGTAAATGTCGGACAGCTCGCCGGAAGAGTACTGCAGATTCTTCAGAAGCTGGATTCCCTTGAACATCTTCTGGATGGTGTAGGGACTCAGGAGATTGTAATTGATGCAATCCAGGCGGTCCGGGTCCTTGCGGGCGTCGCGCCGGGGCCATTTCTGCGCATCGCGGATCGTGCCTACGCTGCGCAGGTTCACGCCCGGAACCAGATAGGTTGTGTTCTGCTGTTCAATCAGATACGAGAACGGCAGGTACGATGTATCCGAATGGGTGACATGCCGGCCCATGACCAGCGAGAAAGCGCCCACGCGGGACGGCCAGAGGATGTAGGAGTCCGAAGCCGTCTTGGCGCCCCTTTCCAGGATTCCCTGATGGATGGGGCCCAGCTTGTACATGTGGTTGCTCTGGTTGGATCCGCTGCCGGCGTTCATGAACGAGAACATGCCGGCAATCAGGAGCGTACTCTTGTGGTGCGTGACGGTGAACGGACCGGCAAAGATGGCGCAGGCCTCGCCGTTCTCTTCCTGGCAATTGGAGAAGAACAGCGAATCGGAAGCGCTGTAGCCGTGCCCCAGTCGGCAGCACTGGCCCACAAAACAGCGTTCCAGGGAGGTATTGTCCGACACGTGGGAGCCGCTGGCGATGATGAAGTCGTCGGCAATGACCCCGTGGGCGATGGTGACCGGTGCGGCGGCATTCGAGTTCACGCTGCCGTTGCGGAGACGGCTGGTGCCGCTGATTACCGCATAATCCCCGATCCGCACCCCGTTGATATGCCGAGTATTCCGGATGGAGACATGCGCCCCTACCGTGCCCCGGTCCGAAGTCTGCGTCCGGGCATAGTCGTCAATCAGCGCATTGATCCTTCCGATCAGTCCGGGCCGATGACGGTACATCGCCAGCACATAAGCCACCTGGGCGCTCAGCCGGTCGTAAATCTTCACTTCCCGGCCGCCGGTCTCGTTGAGCACCGACACTTCCACGCCGTTTCCGAACGAGCAGGGGCCTTCACACACCATCAAGTCCACATTCTCCACATAGGAATGCGGGCCGATGTCATAGTTGGCGATGTAGTTGGTGACATTCTCGATCAGGGTGTCGTCCCCCACCGTCACATTGTGCAGGGTTGCATTCCGCAGGCCGGAGTGCTTCCGGACGCCGCCGGGAAGGATGAACTGCTCACGGAACCGGCCGAAGCGCACGGTCCCCGAAAAGCGTACATTGCGGATATATTGCAGGGAGGCAGGGTCCGATATCTCGACGGCGGACCAGTCGTCGGCCCGGCAGTCGCGGGAAACCAGGAAGTCAATCTCTTCCTGCGTGAGTTTTCTATATTCCATGTTCGTAATCATTTACCATTTGACGGATACGGTCCAGGAGCTCCTCCGGGGTATGGGTACGGGCCCGCATGCAAAGGCGGACCTCCTTGTCGCACAGCAGGCACCGGCGGGGCGGAAGACCCAAGGCTTCCCGGCCGACAGGCGTCCCGTCCGCAGCGATTACATCGATGTCCATCAGCCGGCCCAGGGGGTGCTTTGCCTCTATGTCGGCCGCTATCTTCTTGACCATGCGTTCCGGAAGCGGAACCAGCAGGAAGGCTTCATAGCCGGTGGCAAGGTCACGGACCTGTACATGCCGCAGAACGCTGCCGAAACGGTCCAGAAGGGCACCCAGGCCGGCGCCGCCGATCACCAGCGACAGGCCGTTCCGCTTTTCCTTGCCCGGAAGCTGGACGGTCATGCACACCAGCGTGCAGCCGGGCCAGGCCGCAAGCAGTTCCTGCTGATGACGGGCCCTGTCGTCCCGGGCCGAAAGGAGTTCCTCAAGTGTAATCATAACTGCAAAGATACATAATCTTGGCGAAACAGTTAAATTTTGCTAAATTTGCGTTCCAAAAAATCAGCATCCATGAGTCTCAAATCCAAATTACTGCATATCAAGGCCTTTGCTTTCGACATTGACGGCGTAGCCACTGACGGCGGCGTTTTCTGTGCTTCCGACGGGGACCTGTTGCGCACCTACGATGCCAAGGACGGCTTCGCCATCCGCATGGCCGTGATGCATGCATATCCCGTCGCCGTCATCACCGGCGGCAGTTCCGAAAGCATCCGCAAGCGCATGGTCACGAGCGGTGTGAAAGCCGACGACGTGTACCTGCACTGCCGGGACAAGCGCGAACAGTTTGCCCAGTTCATCGAAAAATACGGCCTGAAACCCGACGAAGTGATGTATTTCGGAGACGACATCCCGGATGTGTACCTGCTGAAGATGTGCGGCTGCGGCGTCTGCCCGGACGATGCCTGCATAGATGCCCAGGAGGCGGCCGACTGGGTTACCGAAGCTCCCGGCGGCAAAGGATGCCTCAGGGAAGCCATTGAAAAGACCCTTCGTCTCCAGGGCAAATGGACCTTCGACCCGCAGCTGTATAAAGCCAAATTCTAAACGACATGGACCTGCACGGCTATCAGATTATCCTGGGCAGCAACTCCCCGAGAAGGAAAGAGCTCCTGAAAGGGCTTGACATTGATTTTGAGGTTGATACCCGAAATAACTTCCAGGAAAACTTCGGCCCGGAAGT
>OCVV011356240.1_pt1 | contig 10775 bp, 9 predicted proteins | sample 1539721 | NCBI WGS metagenome assembly OCVV01 (sample SAMN02144230, study PRJEB22623) | gut metagenome | biome: sheep rumen | host: Ovis aries | place: New Zealand
AAGAGTGGGGACCTTGTAGGCCTTGCCCAGCTCGACTTTATACTGGAAACCACCTGTTTCAACAATAGAATACATTTTGTAATCCTTTTTAGTTTGCTATTGGAGCCCCAAATTTAGTAAGAAACAGGCAAAAAGTAAAGGGGATTTTCCCTTTTTTGGCCCTTATTTTACCGAAAATCCGGCTTTTTTTAGGTTAGACCGGCACAGGAGGAAGGGGACCGTGAGCCGAGCGGTCGTCTGTGAGCCACAAGCGACTCGTATCAACGAGTCGTGGTGGCGAGAGCGAGGCGAGTTCGTAGATGCCTCAAATGCGGCAGAGCCGAGCGGTCGTATTACGCTCCGGCGTCTTCCAGGCGCTTTACATGGCAATAAGCCAGTTCTTTGGTCTTTTCGTCCCGAAGGTGCAGGCTGGAGCCCTCGCAGTAGCGCCAGTACTTGCAGGTCTTGCAGTCGCCGATCTTTGCCCAGCGGCGGTCCCGCATCACCTGGTAGCGGTTCTGCCACACATCCCAGATGTCGTCCTTGTAGATGTTCCCCTGGATGTAGTCCCCCCGCAGGCTCGGGCAAGCCGAAATGCTCCCGTCGCAAAGAACGGAACTGACGTTCACACCGGCGCGGCAGAAGAAGGGGTAATTGCGGGCTTCCTTCTCGTAGCTCCCGAGGAACCCTTCGCAGCCGTAATTCACGTTGATGACCTTCAGGGACTTCACCTCCCGGATAAAGTCAAAGACTTGCCGGAATTCTTGGTTGGTCAACTGGAACAGCGGATTGTCCTTGGCGCGGCCCTTGGGGAACACCGTCGCAATACGCCAGCGCTTCACGCCGATTTTCAGGAGAATTTCGAGAATCTTCGGAAGTTCCTTCAGGTTCTCCCGGTTCACACAGGTCATCACGTCGAAAGTGAGCCCTTGGGTGTGAGCGGCCATGTCGATGGCCCGGAGCGCGTTGTCAAAGCTGGTGGGGGCGCCGCGGAAATGGTTGTGGCTTTCCCGGAGGCCGTCGAGGCTAATGGTAAGCGAGCGGAGCCCGGCGTTCAAAAGTCCCTTGTAACGCTCTGGCGTCATGGCAAGGCCGTTACTGACCATGCCCCAGGGATAGCCCCGCTTCTTGATTTCTTGCCCACATTCTTCAAGGTCAGGGCGCATCAGGGGCTCGCCGCCGGTAATCACCACGATAAAATGTTTCGGGTCTATGTGTGGGGTAAGCTTGTCCAGAGCCCCCAAAAAATCTTCCCGGGGCATGTCCGGGATGGCATCCTTCACGCAGTCGCTACCGCAATGCAGACAGTGCAGGTTACAGCGCAGCGTACATTCCCAAAAGAAATAGGTCAGCGGGTGCGCCTTGATCTCGTTATGTCGGTAGAGGCGATAGGCTTCGAGGGCGAGTTTTTTCTTAAAACAAAGATGCATGGAAACTATTCATCTTCCGTCGGCTTTTCAGGGCAGTTTATGGTGGGAAAACACCCGGCCAATGGGTCAGGGTCAAGGTTGGGATTGCGCTCTATGCAAACTTCCTGGGCCGACTCGCAGTTCTTGGCCTTGTCGGAACCCGCCTCAGGAGCCAGGGCATCCACACCTTCTGGGAGCACCACCCCCTCCCCCGTGGCATCGGAAGGATCTCTCAAGTACCTGTTTCCATCGGTGCAGTCGATAATCTTGAATTCCTTGCCTGCTTCGTTTTTCGCAATGTCATTAAAACATAAGGTTATAGACTTAAAATCAGCGGGCACACCGTAAAGGGCGACTACCATGCCTACGGAATCCTCAACAGACATCCCCACATCTTCTTTCTTGTCAAATGACGAGTCGTGGTCTGATGTAGAATCGTCACAGCCCGCCCAGAAGAATCCGGTCAGTGCAAGCGCAATCTTTTTCCAATGCCGATAGAACATTTTCGCTCCTTCACTACCCAAGCCTATCCAGCAAAATACAATTTTTTGATAAACCCATCAACGACGCACGTTCCTATTTGTGTGGACAGTCGATAGTCGGGGCACAATATTCTTTTTTGGAGCCACAATCTGTCTTTGCACAGGTGTCTGGACCAAGTTTACAGTTTTTGGCATTCTTTCCGCCTGGTTCCGGGAAGCCAACAGTGACATCTTCCGGTATAGAAATCGGGTTTGTGGCACATATAGAGAATGGTGCCTGTTCCCGTGTCCATTTATGACCGTCATCGCATTCAACAATGTCAATCTCTACGTCGTCCTTGTTTTTTACCGATGTGGCATAGCAGTTGGTTGTTGTCGTATCAGGTTTGTAGGGACAATCGATAGTCGGGTGGCAGCCACCATACTGCCTTCCCTGGGAATCGATTTTATCGACACAAAGCGGCGCCGCGTTGAAATTGCAATTGTCGCCCTCGATTCCCTCTCGCGGTTCGCTCCATAGAATGTCCTTCGGGAGTCTGTCTTTTAAGCCCTCCGAGTACACGACAAAATCCTTGAGGTATTTTTTCCCGTTGTCGCATTCAAAAATACTATAAGAGGAGCCGGCGGTATCTTTTACAGACGTGGTGTAGCAGTTGACAGGCGCTCTGCCGTTGCTAGAAGTGCTGAAAGGCTCAACAGAATTGCTACTGACTGTTTCGTTCGAACCGCTGGAAATTTCGTCATCGCCGACTGTAGCGGAAGACTCGACATTGCTGGAGTTGCTGCTCTGGTATTCCGGTGGAGGCCCATAAAGGCACTCAGCTTCTGACGAAGAATCGTCACAACCGGCCCAGAAAGAACTGGTCAGGGCAAGCAAAAAGACTTTCCAGTATTTGTAGAACATCATCTGCTCCTTTTCGCCCATTCCCTATCAGTAATATACATTTTTTTACCGTTCTAAAAGCACTTTTCAGAAAAAAAGGAAACCCATATCACAAAAAGTCCGCCTCGTGAGAAGCGGACTTGAAAGTTTCTAGGAGATCCCCGTGATTCTATCGCCCTATCGCTACGCTCCAGGGCTCCAGAATGACAGCGGGGATGACAACTCGGGGATTAGCCCAAAGTGACGACGACCTTGTGCACACCCTTCGTAAAGATAGGTGCCACGTCGGCGTCAATCTTCTTGCCATCGACGATCATCTCGGCGACACCCTTGCACACGTGCTTCGGGTTCTTCACTTCGATTTCGTAGGTTGCGCCGCGGAACTTGCGGGTCACCTTGAAGCCGTCCCACTTGGAGGGGATGCAGGGGTTGATAATCAGACCCTTGAAGCTTGCGCGGACACCGATGATGAACTGGGTGGCAGCCTGGTAGGTCCAGGAGCTGGTGCCAGAGAGCCATGCGTTACGGCCCATACCGAACTGCTTGTGTTCGTCGCCGAGAATGTTCTGCGGATAGCAATACGGTTCAGATTCGAACTCGTCGAGCTTGGTGTTCTTGGCAGCCGGGTTAATTTGGCTGTAATACTGGAAGGCCTTGTCGCCACGGCCGAGAATCGTTTCGGCAATCATCACCCACGGGTTGGTGTGGAGGAAGATACCGCCGTTTTCCTTGGCTCCAGGAGGATAGGTAGAAATGCCACCCACGTTCGGGTCAAAGCCGCGGTAGCCCGGAGTAGAGCTCTTCACGCCGTTGGCGGTGTTGAGGAGCTTGTTCAGGCTGTCCATGCCCATCACAGCACGGTCGCCAGTAGCAATGCCAGAAATCACAGACCAGGACTGGCTGTTGCAGTAAATCTTACCGTACTTGGCCTTGCTGGTGCCGTAGGCGTTGCCCTGCTTGTCGAACCAGCGGACCCACCACTTGCCATCCCAAGCGCTGTCATTGAAGGCCTTCTTCACGTCTTCGTACCACTTCTTGTACATTTCCACAGACTTCTTGTCGCCGAGAGCTTCGCAGATGTCCATCATCTCAAGCAATGCCTTGGCGTAGAGGCCGGTATTGAAAGAAGATTCTGCACCGAGAGGCAGGTTCATGCAGTCGTTCCAGTCGGCAAAGCCGAGGAGCGGAAGGCCGTGCTTGCCCAAGTGAGTGCGGGTAAAGTTGAGGGAGCGCTTCAGGTGTTCAAGGACAGTGCCCTTTTCACGCTGGGCGCGCTTCTTGCCGGCTTCGTAGAACGGAACTTCTTTCTTGAGAAGATCCATCTTGCCGGTTTCCTTGAGGTAGTTTGCAATCGTGAGCACGATCCAGAGGTGGTCATCGCCGTACCAGTCAGCGTAAGCCGGCTGGCCCTTTTCGTCGAGGACGCCCTTCTTTTCGCGGGAGTCACCGGCGTTTGCTTCGTTGCCGTTGTCTTCTTCGAGGGCAAGCGGAGCGTACTGGTGCATGGCGTTACCTTCGGGGCGCTGCACAGAGAGCAGGTTCAAAGCGAGCTGGAGAGCTTCTTCCGGCATGTGGCTCATGACGCCCATCAGGTCCTGGCTGGAGTCACGGTAACCGATACCGCGGCTGGTGCCGTAGCCCAGCTGGTACAGGGACAGGTAGCGGCTCCAGTTCTTGGTGGTGTGGCACTGACGGGGGTTGTGGACGTTCACCATGGAATTGAACGCAGCATCCGGAGTCTGCACCTGGATCGTAGAGAGGTACTTTTCCCAGAACTTGGCCAGTTCGTCGAAAGCCTTGTCGACGTTCTTCAAGTCGCGGTACTTCTTGATAGCCTTAGAGGCAACCTTCAGGCTCTGTTCCTGACCGAGCTGGGTGCAGGTGCGGAAGGTCTTGCCGGCGGCAATCTTGCCAGCGTGGATCATGAGAGCGGCAATGTTGTCGCCACGGTCGCATTCGCTGTTGGAAAGTTCCTTGTTGGCGAGGCTGAGCGGAGCGGCCCAGGAACCCATTTCGTTGGCACCGAGGAACACGCGGCGGTCGCCATCGAAGCTACCGACCTTGCAGTTCGCGGTCACATAGTTCACGGCGAAGTCACGCTTCATGTAAGCGTACTGTTCGAGCACCACGTGGCCGTCCTTTTCCCAGTGGCCCTTGAGGGTCATGGTCTGCGGGACCCAGTCGGCGTTGGTGAGCTGCTTTTCAGCTTCGAAGTGGCTGAATTCATAAACCGGGATAATGTCCACTTCCTTGGAAGCCTTGTCGAGGTTCGTGACCTGGATATCCTGGAGGAGTGTGTTGGAGCCAGTCGGAACGAAGATCGTCACCTGCGTACGGAGGCCTTCGCATTCGGCAATCCAGCGCATATAGGACAGACCCACGTGGCATTCCCACTTCTTCATCTTGGTGAGAGTCGGAACCACGAACGGAGAGAACACGGTGTAACCCTTGGCGTTCTTCACGCGGATATAGATGGTGCTGGCCTTAAAGTCAGAGCAAGGCATCTGGGCGATGTACTTGGTGATACGGTTCAGGGCGGGGTCGCCCTTGCAAACCAGGGTACCGCCGGTGGTATCCACGATACCGCCGAAGTTCAAAGTACCGACGTAGTTGCACCACTTGATCGGGGTTGCCGGGGTGGTGAGCACGTATTCTTTCTTGGCGTCATCGAAGTAGCCGTACTTGGCGGCCGGGGCCTTGGAGGCGACCTTCTTGACACTCTTCTTCTGTTTTGTAGCCATTGTATCTCCGTGAGAGGGGGTTGTTAAATTTAACGCGGTAAATATAGGAATTAGGCGAGAGACGAGAGACGAGAGACGAGAGAAAGAAGCGAAAAACTTTTCTATTTCACGCGAAGCGTCAATTTAAACCTTTCGTCTCTCGTCTGTAGGGCGAAGCCCGTTCTCTCGTCTAACCTTTCTGGTTGAAATTCTCAAAATCCCGGTTACCGAAGTTGATGTAGAAGTAGCCGTCCAGCTTCTTGTTGCGGATGGGGTCCCGCAGAATGCCGATAGCGGCACGCACATACTTGAGTTCCACCAGAATGTGGTCCCGGCTCATGCAGTTGAGGAACGGACCTTCGGGGTAGAGGGTGGGCCTGGGTTCTTCGGCGATCATCTTCTCGAGATTTTCGATTTCCTGGACCAGGCGGCGTTCGTGGGCCTCCAGGGTGCGGATAAGCTCCTTGTTCTCGGCACCGTAGAGGAAGGCGAAACCCAGCGTCCTCGGGTCGTCGTTGAAGCCGGTCAGGTGCTTGAGGACCTCCTTGCGGAGGGTTTCCTTCCCCTTATCGGTAATGCTGTACATCACGCGCTCGGGGCGGTTGCCGTCTTTTTCGGCACGGCCTAGGATGCTTCCATTCTTTTGCAGGGTGGTCAAGCGGTTATAGACCGTGGAGGTGCTGATCTTTGCCCAGCGGTCCAGCTCGCGGACCCGAATCTCCGTAATGATGTCATATCCGCTGCGTTCCTTTTCATCAATCAAGCCCAAAAGCACCAGGTCATAACGATTCATCAAAAATCCTTCGTTTTAGCGCGATATTATTCGCATGTGTGATTATTCCAACTTGGAATATATACAAAAAAAGCACAAAAGAACAAAAAATCGTAAAAAAGGTGTGAATTTTACGAAAAAATTAGTTTACAAAAAATGCGCTAAGGGTTTTTATTACACATCCTGTCGTACATTTCCTTTTTTTGCTCGGACGTGTATTTTTCGTCGGCCGTTCCTTGCGCCGTCATATTGAGCATATCCCCTTCGCATGTGGCAAACATGGTCATATCCGTTTCGTCTGAAGCCGCCGCCATGTTTCCAAAAACGGTGAGTAAGGCAGCTGTTTGCATACATTCTTCTTCGCTTTGGGCTTTACCTTCGGTAGCAATACTAAACCATAGGTCACCGTTGTCCTTGAATTTGATAGTTACATCAACTGAAGAATCCGCTTCAACTGTTTCAAAATGCCATTCATCGTCATCTAACGAGAATGTACAATCCATTTTCTGGTCTGGCACATACCTGGTCACATCCATGCCCGTGGAACCCGACGAAGTGTTTGCGGAACCGCCCCCAAAATCACTAAACCAATCATCTCCCCAGCCATCATCAGGAAAATCGAAGGATTCTGAACTTGTGCCACCGCCCGTGGAACTGCTACTTTCTGAACCTACATTAGCCGAGCTGCCCTTCGTAGATCCATTACCTCCAGTCTGGTTAAACCCGGGAATATCCGAAAGGTCGTCATCACCGCGGGAATCCTTGTCTGGGCTGGAAACGGTCTGGGAACAAGCCCAGAACAGAACTAAACTGGAACAGGCCAAGGCGATTTTCAACAATTTCATAACAAGCCCCTCTCTAACTTAAATCAAAATATATAAATCTTGACAAATTCGTCTATATGGGATTGTCAATATCCACAAATACCGCCGGAATCCCCAAATCGGACGAAATTTTTTGAGCCAGGGCCCGAACTCCGAAGACCTCGGTCCGGTGGTGGCCGCAGGCAATGAGGTTAAAACCGGCCTCTTCTACCGCAATAGGCACATTTTCCTTGATTTCGCCGGTCACAAAAGCGTCGCAACCCAGGGCAATGGCCTCTTCCAGGCCAGAAGCCCCGCTCCCGCTGCAGATGGCCACACGGCGGATCTTGTCGGAGCCGAACATGAAGCTGTTCTGGACGCCTGCAGGAAACGCCTGAGCGGCAATTTCCAGAAAACGCTCCTTGGAAACAGGCGTGCCCCACTCCCCAACCTGGCCCACGCATTTTTCACCTTCTTGCATAAAGCCTTCTACCACCTTAAGTCCCAAGGCCTTGGCAATCAGGGAGTTGTTCCCGATTTCGGGGTGGCCGTCCAGAGGCAGGTGAAAACCGTAGAGGGAAATCCCGTGCTGCATAAGCTGGCGAATACGCCTGCCGAAATGACCCACCGGAATCTTGGAATCTCCGTTCCAGAAGCCGTTTGGGTGATGGACGATGATGGCGTCTGCACCCTCTTCGATGGCGCGCTCAATCAGGCGGTCACGAAAAGAAACGCCTGTTACCACCTTGGTCACCTTGTCAGAAGCCTCTACACAAAGCCCGTCAACGCAGTAATCCTTGAACGCCGCCGGAGTGAGCAAACGGTCTAGCCAACACGAAAAATCCTTCAATTCCATAAAAGCCTCTAATAGCAGTCTCTACTGAATATATAACAAAAAATGCGAAAAAACGAGATTTTTCCGAAAAATGTAACCATTTGTTATCACCGAAGGAGGCCGTAAATTCCTAGAAATCACATTTGCGGATGAAGAGGAAAAACGAAATAGAAAGATCTTTCGACGAAAGTATCGCCTATTTGCTGAGAAAGGGCCGTGAAAAGCTTGGCCACTCCCAGGACCTCGTCGCCCAGGAAGCGGGCATCAGCCGGATTACCCTAGGGAAATGGGAGCGGGGCAAAAAGACCCCGAATTCCTTTGATCTGTACAATGTGCTCAAGGTCCTCAAGTGGGAACCTGAAGATTTTTGGGCAGAACTGGGCAAGCATTTTGAGCCAACGGCAAAGCCCCTGCGGATTGCCGCCGAACGGACCAAAATAAAGGCCTATATCGAACAGACCAAGAAAAAAAGGGCCTAGTAACGAAACGAAAAGGAAAATCCCCCGCGTCGGCGAGGGACTTCTTGTGCTTCAAGTTCCGGTTGTACTTTGTCTTGTCGCGGACCACCCTGGTCCGTAACGTGGCTCCGTTCTGGGAGCCGTCTATGCGTAGCGCTCGCATTCTTGCGCTTTCTGTTGCGGCATCGGCAACCTTGCCCACCGCTTTCGCTCTGTTTTTAGCCATAGGGGCCTCCTTGAGGGGAAAATATAAATTATTATCTTTAGGCAGTAAAGGGCCCAAGGTTTCTTTTGTACGACTCCATCGCAGATAGTATTCGCCGTCATGGTTTCAAACGCCTGCTGCTTGCAGTTTCGGGCGGGTTAGATTCTATTTGTTCGGCTCATTATTTTATTTGCAACAAAGAGGCTTTTGGCATTGAATGGCTAGGAATTACCCATGTGCATCACGGACTGCGGGTCGGAACGGCGGACCGCGATGCCGCATTTGTGGAAGCATTCGCCCGCAAGTACAACATTCCTTTTTTCTTGAAGAAACTGGACGGCGAGGCGCTGAAAACTGCTGGTGGTTCGCTGGAAGAAAACGCGAGAGATGCACGGTATAAAGCATTAGTTGAGATTGCCCTAGATCCTTCGACTCCGTTACACTCCGCTCAGGATGACAACACTATCTTTCGTCTTTCGTCTGTAGGCGCGTCAGCGCCGTTCTCTCGTCTAATTATCGTCACTGCACACCATGCAGGCGACCAGGCGGAAACCATGTACATGCGGCTCCGTCGCGGAACGACCCTTGCGGGACTCCGAGGGATTCAAGAAGTTCGCGTTCTTAGCAATAGCCAGGGCGATGCGGGGCTGGCGTCTGAAGCCCCGCTAGAGGGGGTGATGGAAGACCGTGCAACGGGCTGCAATCAGGGGGAAACCTCCCCCACCCAATATGACACATCTCTCGTCTCTCGTCTCTCGTCTATCGTCTATCTTTTCCGGCCTTTCTTGAATGTCACCCGCCAAGAGCTTCTCGCCTACGCCCGCGAAAACAGCCTTGAATGGGTGGAAGACGAGAGCAACGCCGACGTGAATTTTGCACGGAACAGGATTCGGCACGAGATGTTGCCTCGGCTGGAGCGCGAATGCCCCGGTGCGACGGCTCAACTTTGCCGGATTGCCGCCCTTGCGGACAGGGCGTACGGGAAGGTGATGGAAGCGTGCGAGGGGCTATTCGGGAAAACGATACTGAACGGAAAGGAGATCCCCGCCTGCGCGGGGATGACAAGAGAGGGTGCGGGGATGACAAGAGAGGGTGCGGGGATGACAAGAGAGGGTGCGGGGATGACAAACCCCGAACCTCGAGCCTCGAACCTCGTGCCTCGCGCCTCAATCACTCTGGACAAAAAGAAGCTCCGCAAGGTGCTGCTAGCCCACGAGAACACCGACCTTTCCGAAATGTTTCGGCTGTGGCTTTCGGAGAAGGGTCTGCGATTCCCTATCGGGTTCTTTTACGGTCCCAAGGAGCCTGCCTGCGTCAAAATCCCCCACCATGCCGTTTACCGCAGGCGCGCCATCGTAAAAATTGGCCAGTCTGTCCAAATTTGCGAATTCGGCAGCCCCGAAGAAGCAGAGAATTTTGTATCTTGCGGAAAGAAAAATAAAGGATTATAATGAGCCAACCCAAGAAGCCCACCTCCCCTTTCAAGAATCGCAATTTTATCATCGTCCTTGTGATGCTTTTGATGCTGTTCGTGATGTTCCCCCTCACAGGGAAAAGCAGCGAACAGGACATGACCCGCACGGAATTTCTCGCCATGATGGGAGATTCCACCAAGGTGATTACGGAACTTACGCTCCAGAAGACCCCCGACGGCATCATTATCGAAGGGGCCTACCAGATGAGCCCCGAAGAAATCGCCAAGGCAAACGAACAGCGCAGCGCCCTCGCCCGCTTTACCCGTTCCGAAAAGGACAACGGGAACACCAAGCGGTTCAAGAGCCACATGCTGGAAATTTCTAACGAGCAGATTACCGCCTGGGAAATGTTCAAGGGCGTCAAGGTGAAAGTGATCCACGAATCTTCCACCTGGATCGACACGCTGGTGGCGTTCCTGCCCGCGCTCCTGCTGATTGCCTTCTTCTACCTCATGATGAGCCGCCAGATGGGCGGTGGCGGCAAGAACCCCTTCAGTTTCGGAAAGAGCCAGGCCAAAATCATCGGGAGCGACCCTAAGAAAAAGACCACCTTCAACGACGTGGCAGGCTGCGACGAGGCCAAGCAGGACCTGCAAGAACTGGTGGAGTTCTTGAAAGACCCGAAAAAATACGACGAACTGGGCGGACGGATTCCGAAGGGGGCGCTGCTGGTAGGCCCTCCGGGTACCGGCAAGACTCTTTTGGCCCGTGCAGTTGCTGGCGAAGCGGGAGTGCCGTTCTTCAGCATGTCGGG
>OCVV011110635.1_pt1 | contig 10774 bp, 8 predicted proteins | sample 1539721 | NCBI WGS metagenome assembly OCVV01 (sample SAMN02144230, study PRJEB22623) | gut metagenome | biome: sheep rumen | host: Ovis aries | place: New Zealand
TCAGCGAGGTCCATCTTGTTCAAGAAGACAATGATTTTTGGAACGTTAACCTGGTGAGCCAAGAGAACGTGCTCGCGAGTCTGTGGAAGCGCACCATCGTTAGCAGCAACGACGAGAATAGCACCATCGACCTGAGCGGCACCAGTAATCATGTTCTTGATGTAGTCGGCGTGGCCTGGCATGTCGACGTGAGCGTAGTGACGCTTTTCAGATTCGTACTCCTGGTGGGAAGTAGCGATGGTGATACCACGAGCCTTTTCCTCTGGAGCGTTATCGATCTGATCATAAGCGACTGGCTTGTTGATCTCGGAAGGAAGTTTCTTCGCGAGAACAGCAGTAATAGCAGCCGTCAAAGTAGTTTTACCGTGGTCAACGTGACCCATGGTACCGACGTTGATATGCGGTTTGCTACGGTCAAATTCTGCCATAGTGTTGTATTTTCTCCTTATTATTTAATAATTTTTGGGCGCTAATATTAAACCAGCCCAAAACTATGTATGTAATTATTCTATACGATTTTTTGCAAAGTGTAAAGCATTGATATCTGTTTTGCGTAATGCTTGTTATGCAATAGCGGTTTGCGAAATCACGCGCTTTTGATGTATAATTTATAGAAATACGGAGGTTTATGGGCGAAGGCGTCAAGCATAATAGGAAAAAGTTGGCGCAAGCCTCGGATGAGGCTGTAATTTTGAGCCGCGAACATTCCGCCGAAAAACTGAAGCCGCGTGGGCAGAAAACTTTGCGTAGTGCAAATGAAATCAAGGGCTATGAAGTATCGATTTTTACGCCCGAGTCCGCCGCGAATTACGAGAAAGACTACCGGAACGAGAACCTGCGCCAGCTGTATGCATTTTCTGCGCCGAAATACTTGATAGAGTGCTATAAGCGCCTAGCTAACGCTTATCCGGAAATCCGAAACGTACGTTTGCGTCAGAATTACGAACGGACAGCCAACGATTTGAATGTTTCTAGTAATGGCGACTGGATTGAACATCAGCTACTCTTTAATTTTAGCGACCCTGATTGCTACCGTTCAGAGTCGGCGCACTACGAAGATGACCATTTCGGCATAAGTTACCTCGACCTCGCAATGCGGCTCGGCCTAGATCCGATGGAGGTTTCGCGAAACGCTAAAATTTGTGCGACATTTCTATTTGCGCGAGAACTTGGTCGTGCATACTACTTTGAGCTACAATTTTTCGAGCCGAAACTTCGCGCAATTGAGCAAAAAATCCAAAACACAAATGAAGCGTTGGCGCAATCCCTGCCGGACGCTCTGCGCGATTGGGCGGTAGCTCGTAAGGCTGAACTTGCCAAGCATAAGCGCATCAACTCGCGCAGCAATCGCGTTGCAAGCTCCTTTGCCGCTCGCTACATTCAGAAGTACGCGGCCGAGTTTATCTACGATATGCGCAAAGGCGAGTCGAAAAATGGGCGTGTGCAAAGTTTCGTCAATGCCTCGTTGGCAATACCCGTGCCGGAGAATTTGGCGCGTTTTGCCAGTCCGCAGGAAGGCAGCGAGGTTCAGCTCAATAGTTGCGATGCGGACGGGAATCTGAGCGGGCTGTTCTTCCTAAATGGTCGCATGGATGGCGTGCTGAAGGTCGACGAATCGCTGTTTCTAAATAATTCACCAGACAGTAATCCGCATCACGGAAAGATATTTGTTGGGATTCCGCACGTTCGAAGCGTGGCTTTCCTGCCGAATCGCAATCAAAATGGCAAAATCCATAACGACATCGTAATTACTGGCGACGGCGGCAACCATTACTTACTACAGAGCAAACCAGCCAGTCCGCTATATAGCGAGGTACCGTTCGGCGAATCTAGGGAGTTTTTATCCACTCTGAACCGGCGAATCGGCGAAAGAATCGTCCTATTGCGACGCAGCCTTAGCGGCGCGCGGCGAGACGAAGCCTCGGATCAACTAATCCTGAACGGTAAACTAAATGAGGAACTGGCGTTGGGCGGGCGCGTGAATTTTAGTCCAGACAAAAGCGCGCGCATTCGGCGTATTTTGCGACGCTGGCGAGATTTTTATATCGAGACAATTAACGACAAGGGCGTGATTTCGGTCTACGAAATTTACGATAGCTCCGAGAAATAAGCATAAGCAATTGACTTTTTAGCACATTCGTGATATAATATTAAGATGACTTGCACAAAAATCCGCCCTTTCGAGCGGATTTTGCTTTTACTACTTAGCGTTGCGCTTTTCGATGATATCTTGCGCAATGTTCGGTGGAACCTCTTCGTAACCATGAATTTCCATAGTGGAAGCGGCGCGACCTTGCGACATACCGCGGAGATCTGAAGTGTAGCCAAAGGTGTTAGCCAAAGGCACAAAACCCTTGATAACCTTGATACCGTTGGAACGATCTTCCATATCTTCGACGCGGCCGCGACGTGCGTTCAAATCGCCAATCACATCGCCCATGAAGTCTTCTGGGGTCGTGATTTCGATCTTCATGATAGGCTCAAGCAAGATTGGGTTCGCTTTCTTGATACCTTCGCGAGTTGCGAGCACACCAGCAAGGTGGAAGGCCAATTCACTAGAGTCGACATCGTGGTAGCTACCATCATAGAGGGTCGCTTTGACATCGAGCACTGGGTAGCCAGCAATAACGCCGCCTTCGAGGGTTTCTTTGATACCTTCCATGGTTGGCTTGCGATATTCCTGAGGAACAACACCGCCCTTGATCATATCGATAAACTCAAAGCCCTTGCCCGGCTCGTTCGGCTCAAACTTGACCCAAACATCACCGTACTGACCGCGACCACCGGACTGCTTCTTGTGGAAGCCGTGACCTTCGGCAGCGCCGCGAATGGTTTCGCGATAAGCAACCTGCGGTTCGCCTGTGTTGGCTTCGACGTTAAATTCGCGCTTCAAACGGTCGATAATGATGTCGAGATGCAACTCGCCCATACCAGAGATAATCGTCTGGCCGGTTTCTTCGTTAGTCTCGACGCGGAAAGTAGGATCTTCCTCTGCGAGCTTACTGAGGCCGATGCCCATTTTTTCTTGGTCAGCCTTGGATTTTGGCTCGACCGCAATAGAAACTGGCGGATCTGGGAACTCGATAGACTCGAGAAGGATTGGATGAGCTGGATCACAAAGCGTGGTACCAGTAGTCGTATCTTTCAAACCGACGACAGCAGCGATATCGCCAGCGCCGATTTCGGTAATATCTTCGCGCTTGTCCGCAAACATACGAACGAGACGACCGACACGCTCTTTGTTGCCAGTCGTAGCATTCATAATGTAGGAACCAGCCTCTAGCTTACCTGCATAGACGCGAATGAAGATAAGTTTACCGACGAACGGATCGGTTGCAATCTTGAAAGCAAGCGCAGTGAGCGGCTCTTTGTTGTCGGCATGGCGCACGACATCTTCGCCGGTCTTCGGGCTTTTGCCAAGAATTGCCGGAATGTCAGTTGGTGCTGGCAAGAAATCAGTGATAAGATCGAGAACTTTCTCGACGATAACGCCACGACCATCACCGCCGGTAACCAAGAAGAACTGACCGTCAATGACGCGCTTGCGGAGAGCGGCTTTGAGTTCGTCGACCGTGATGGACTCTTCGCCTTCGTTGAAGAATTTTTCCATGAGGGCTTCGTCGGCCTGGACGGCTTCCTCGACGAGCATCGAACGATAATTCTTGGCCTTCTCGACCATGTCTGCCGGAATTTCACCAACAACAAGCTCGTGATCGGCATAATCTTTGTAGGTGTAGGCCTTCATTTCGATAAGGTCAACGACACCACAAACGTCTTTCTCGAAGCCGATTGGCAAGTGAACTGCGAAAGCATTCTTGCTCAAGCGCTGATGAATAGAATCGAGGGATTTGTAGAAATCGCCACCGATTTGGTTAATTTTGTTAACGAAGCAGATGCGCGGAACGCCATACTTGTCGGCCTGGCGCCAGACAGTCTCGGACTGAGCCTCGACACCCATTTTACCGTCGAAGATAACAACTGCGCCGTCGAGAACGCGAAGAGAGCGCTCAACCTCAGCCGTAAAGTCGATGTGGCCTGGGGTATCGATGATGTTGATTTTGTGACCTTTCCAGTAGGCCGTGACAGCAGCGGAAGTAATCGTGATACCACGCTCTTTCTCCTGCTCCATCCAGTCGGTCGTTGCGCCGCCGGTATCACCCTTAACAAGGTCGATTTTGTGCTTTAGGCCCGTACGGTAAAGAATCGCCTCGGACGTGGTAGTTTTACCAGCGTCGATGTGCGCAATAATACCGATGTTCCTAAACTTTGATAGGTCTTTTACAGTTTCTTTTGCCATGTAAATCCTTTAAATTTGATAAAAATTTGGCAATCGTAAAGAATGCCTAAATAGGTTTGTAATAATCTTAGCATATTTTTGCCAGATATAAAATACCCCCGACCGTAGTCAGGGGTACTTTAGAGAGTTATTTTCTTCCGAGATACTTCTTAAAGCCGACGTAAGCGACGCCTGCGGCCAGAAGCGCGATTCCTGCAGCGATGCCAAGGATAGGCGCCGTGCCGGTTTCGCTGAAATTGCGCGACTTGTTGGCTTCAGCTTCTGCTTTCGCATCGGCTTCGGCTTTTGCTCTACGCTCTTCCGAAATCCGGCGAGACAACTCGTCAAGATTGACACGCATCGGAACCTCCAGCTTATCCTCGGTAGGACCGCCGAGCTCCGTCACTTTGGTGACATAGAATTCGTCGGTAGCTGCGTCGAGCCGCTTCAACGTGATGTTGTAGTAGGCAGGCGCAACTCCGCCGGCATTGTGCACGCGGATTTGAGAAATCATGCGTCCGAGCTCTGCGTCAGACAGAACCACGTGCGGTGTCTTGCTCATTTCGATAGGCATTTTACTCCTCCTTTTCGCGGAAAAGACGGGTGACGGCGAAGATAGCGACACCGATGGCAGCACAAGCGGCCGAGGCGAGCAGAATCACGGTGCCGAGGCGCGGGCCATTTTCATAACAATAGTCATCGTCGCCTTCAAAGTAGTAGATGTCATCGTCGCGGATGGGTTCTTCGTAGACGGGCTCGTCGTAGGTGGGTTCAGCATCTTCGGTGGGGACGTCACGCTTTTCGTGACAATCCCTCTGGCGGGCCGAGGTGCAGCAAGAGCTGTCGGGGCAATTGCTACAGTCGTCGGTGTTATCGATCTGGGTCGCATTGGCAATTTTCGCCTGCGCATCATCGACGGAATCTTCAGTCGTGGCGCTAGCCTCAAGTTCGCCAGCGAGCGTTGCGTTTTCGCGAACCTCTTCTGGCTCTGCGAAACTCTTGGCATTTTTCTTCTTCGGCATGTTGGATAGCTCCTCTCTAATTTAAAGTGCGTCGCAAAACGACCACATTATTATGCCAATATCACCGAAGATAGTCAAGCATGAGCGTCTTATTCGTATTTGCCGTAAAGCATGATGTCTGCAGCTTTGTAAATGTCACCACAGCCCAAAGTAATAACTAGATCACCAGGCTCAGCATGTGCCATTACATATTCCGCCACCTCTTTTTGCGACGGAAACCACACGCTGCCCGGGATTTTTTCGGCCAAATCTTTCGTGTAGATATTATAAGTATTCTTCTCGCGCGAGCCCATAATTTCAGTTAGAACCACACGGTCCGCAATCTGCAAAACGCGCGCAAAATCATCTAGAAGCATCGCCGTGCGCGAATAGGTAAAGGGTTGGTGAACCGCCCAAACACGCTTGAAATCAAGCTCCTTCGCAGCGCGCAAAGTCACTTCAATCTCCCGTGGGTGATGAGCGTAGTCGTCCACGATAGTTACGCCATTTTTCTCGCCCAAGAATTCAAAGCGACGTCCGGCACCGTTAAAATTCGCGACACCCTTCGCCAGCTGCGACGGCTCAACGCCGGCCTCTATAGCCGCAGCACAGGCCGCCACCGAATTCAAGATATTATGCTCGCCCGGCACATTCAATTCTATATGACAAAGCTTTTCACCCTTTCGGTACAGGTCATACTCCGTATGGATACCGCCCCTCTTCGTAATGTTCTGCGGATAGAAGTCGGCCTTTTCGCTTTTGCCGTACGAAATTTTCTTTTGTTCACTCAGTCTATCTACCACCTCGCAAGTATTCGCATCGTCAGCATTGTAGACAACCACTTTGGACATTTTGGCGAATTTTTCGTAGGAGCGCTTCATGTTGTCCATGGTCTTAAAGTATTCCATATGGTCGGCGTCAATGTTCAGAATAACCGCCAGCCAAGGCGAAAGTTGCAAAAAAGTGTCTTTATATTCGCAAGATTCGCAGGTCATCAAGTCGGACTTGCCGGCGCGACCATAGCCGTTGATGGATTTTAACTTGCCGCCAATTACAGCCGAAGGATCCTTATCGGCGTCGAGCAAAATTTGTGTCAAAAGCGCGGTCGTCGTAGTCTTGCCGTGAGTTCCGCAAACGCAAAGCGGACGAGCGTAATGTCGCGTAATTTCGCCCAGAAGAATACTGCGCTCGATGGTCGGAATGCCACTAGCGCGCGCCGCTATGAGTTCCGGATTATCGTCCATGATTGCCGCTGTATGCACAATTAGTTCCGCGCCTTTGATATTTTCGGCCGCCTGTCCCATGTGGACAGGGATGCCCATAGCGCGCACCATCTTGACGATATCGGTCTCGTTGTTGTCCGAGCCGCTCAGCTCGAAACCTTCCGCATGCAAAATTTGCGCCAATGGAAACATTCCCGAGCCGCCAATTCCAATCATATGTACGCGTTTTACGCCGTCTAAATAATTGTGCTTCATGATTTATATTTTAGTACGCGGCACAACAGATTGCTAGAACTTGACAGTATAAAGCGTTTGTGCTATAATTAAGGGATGGGCCAAGCGCCATCATGCACGTTAAGATGAGACATCCGAGGATGTGATTACGTGCGTAATTCTTTTGATTCAGGAGGTAACAAGACATGGAAAAGAAAAATAGCTTCTACAGGCCGCTCGTCGTGTCGCTTTTGGTCGTCTTGGCATTTTTCGCCGGACGCGCGTTCGGTCAATCCGAGACCAGCAAAGTATACGACGAGCTCGTTGACGAGTGCTTCGACACGATTCGAGATTTGCAAGACGAACTGCAAAAGTACACACAAAGCGAGCCCGACAGCAAGCCGAACCGCACCGATGCCGCATCCGCATAAACTCAATCCCGCCGATTTGGCGGGATTTTTCATGCAAAAACCACCAGTCGGACTGGTGGTTTGATTATTATCTGCGCTTTTTGGCGATAATGACCGCGGACGCCGCGATTGCTGCACTGGCGATGACAGCATAACCTGCGATTCCATCGAAAGTGCTCGGAGCTTCCGGAATTGGTTCTGGTTCTGGTTCTGGGGTCGGATCTGGTTCTGGCTCTGGAGTTGGTGTTGGAGTAGGGTCTGGCTCCGGTTCTGGATCTGGGTCTGGAGTTGGATCTGGGGTCGGATCTGGATCTGGGTCTGGGTCGTCTGGGGAGTAGTTGGCATGATCAAAGAGAACCATGTACGAGTTACCGTTGCCAGTCACGCGATTCGCGACAACCGCGCCAGCAAAGCTCGAAGATTGAATAGTGAAGGTTCCTTCTGGAATCAGCACAAAGGCTACCATCGGACGAGAGGAAATTGCGCGGCCATGATACAGACCATCTTCGCTCGACGAATCGATGAAGTTTAGCGTAATCGTATTTTTAAGGATTGCATCTTCGCGGGAAATGTTTTCGCCGCCAGTGAAAGTTTCGTTATAGACATCATCTGGCGCCCAGCGCAAGCGCGTACCAGCAAAGTTAAAGTCGCCTTGATAGCCAGCCATGTCGATATTAATGACGAGCGTAGCCTGTTTTTCTTTGTCGAAGCCTTCAATGAAGATATCGTGGCTGTCATCGAAATCGTTATGGGTGAGATTAACGACATTCAAGCCTTCGTCGTCTTTGACCGTAATGACCTTGTTATTCATATCGTGAAAATCTTTTTCTATGTTGAGATCTTCATCATATTCGGCGAGAGACTTGCTAAAGTTAATCGCATCGGCTTGCATCTTGTTGAGGTCGACGAAAGGTACATCCTTTTCGCGCCATAGATTGCTCGGATTGGTATTTTTTCGACGCTGCGGGATGTCGACCTTTGCGCCATTGATAGCCCAGCGGTCGCCGCCGTCAGCTAGGTCAATGTCAACATCCTTGCCCACGACGAGAACTGTGTTGACTGTATCGTTTGGCGAGAACTTTGGATTCGTAATACCGCCGCCTACTTCACGAGTGAAGCTGATAACATCGAAGTGGACTAGGCCGAACTCGTTCATGTTGGAAACTTTCTCGGTAAGAATGTTGCCGAACACGCGCACGTTTGCATCAATCTCGGAAAAGCCGATTAGATGGAAGCCGCCCATGCTGCCAAGTCTGCTTTCTACGTAGTAGTCCGTATTCTCGTAAACCATGTCTTCCGTTACCGGGGAGGCTGGATCGACCCAAGGGCGGTAGTAAAGCGTAATCGATTCACCGAAATCTTTGGCAAGTTGCGTCAGCGAGGCGCTAGCGCGCTCATACTTGTAGTCATCGTAACTTTTAGCTTTCACTGTGTAGCGAGTTAGTGCGTTCGTTGTCACCTGCTCGCTCTCGATGAGAGGATTGCCGTTTTCCGTGCTGCGATGCTCGATAGTAAAGGTGACATCTTTCACGCGATACTCTAGGTCGACAACCAAATCTTCGGTAATCGTGCCAGAGATTGGATTCGAGCCGGCCTTAGCGCCGATGAGCTCGTAGTAGCTGGCCGAAACCGGTTCTGCGGTATAAGCAGCACCATCGTCAATCATCTGGAAGGTAGTGTCAAACGGATCGCTTTCGCCCTGAACATAGTGATTGACCGTGAGCTTGTGCTGACCAACTGGCGCTTCGCCACCATCGTCACAGACACCGAAGTTTTCCGCTGGAACCTCGACCGGGAAGTTGCCTTGGAATGGCCTACTAGCGGTATTTGAAGCCTTTGCAATATTCGCAACTACGTTACCAGTTAGCTTATTGCTGATTTCAACGTTCGCTTTCGGCGCGATAATGAAGCCGTGAGCTTCGTTGTTGAATTTTATGTTGCCCGTGTATAGCTTGTCGCTCTTTGACGAGTCAATGACGTTAAAGATAATATTGCCGTTATTCGAGCTAGCCGTGAAATTATTGATTTCCGTACTATTAAAGCCGGTCATATCGAAGTTTACGATGAGCGTCTGACCAGCACTCAGATTATTAACCTTATAACCCCCTTCCCAACCGTTGTTTCGCGCGCGGATATTTGCGACCGCGGTCCCACTTCCGCTGACGTTTATCTGCATTTCTTCCCAGGTTTGGGCGGACGTTGTAGTAACGTTTTGATTCGTCGAGTAAGTTTGCGCAAGTGCGGCACTGATAGTGCTGGCAGATTCTTTCAGAGCGGCGAGGTCGATGAATTTTTGATCCTGCTCGCGATAGATATGAGTTGTCGCGGACTGAATTGTGCTCATATCGCCAGAGTAGTAACTGGTAATTGGCAAGTTGGTTCCACTAATCGAGATTTGATTATTTGAAGACCACTGGCCAATCGATATCGGGACTGAACTACCGACTACTAGCCTCGAATCGTCGCCAGAAAAATTCGCATTCCAGCCGAGCGCGCCATTCGACATAGAATTCGCATAAACTAATACAGAATTGCCTTGGCCGTTTGGCGTATTATTTCCTTTGAGATAATTCGTGGCGATGCCGGTCGTATTATTACTACTGTCGGCTTCGCTGAAACCTATGACACCAAAAACCCCAAGAGAGCCAAGATTATTATTGGCGTTATATAGGCTGCTTTTCTTAATAATACTGTCACAATCAACAACTTCCGCAATGTTGTCTGCGGTTCTAATAGCTAAAATGTTGCGGTTAGCTCCGTATATTACCAGTGCACTAATCGTCGCAACAAGTATAGCAACGATAACGACACGATATTTCTTCTCTAGCCGAGAAGCTCTCTTGTATGTCATTCAAAATTCTTTCCCCCGCAGTTTTTGAATTATTTATTTTACCTACACTCTACAGCTATTTTATATTGCCTGCCGACAAAACGCAAGCATTTTCGAGCAAAAAGTTTCTGCTTTTTACTGCACATTGCGAACAAAAAAAGATTCGCCAACACGTGACGAATCTTTTGTAACAAGCGCGATTAACCGCGAGCAAAGTGCGCGAAGGCGCGGTTTGCTTCGGCCATGCGATGGCAGTCTTCCTTCTTCTTGAAGGCAGCGCCAGCTTCGTTGTAAGCATCGACAATTTCGGCTTCGAGGCGCTTGGCATATGGCATGCCAGAGCGAGCACGAGCAGCCTGAACCATCCAGCTCATTGCAAAGTGCAATTGGCGATGGCCAGCGATTGGGAATGGAATCTGATAGTTTGCACCACCGACGCGACGAGACTTAACCTCGAAATCTGGGCTAACGTTCTTGATAGCCTGTTCGAGAACCTCGACTGGGTTTTCACTCTTGAGCTTCTTGGCGGCACCTTCGATAGCGGCGTAGACTGCGCGTTCGGAGGCATGTTTTTTGCCGTCAAGCATAGATTTGTTAATGAGGCGCTGGACCAAAACGCTCTGATATTTGCGATCTGGCATAACTTTGCGCTGTAGGCTTGCTGTGACTTTACGTGGCATAATTACTTACCCTCCTTCTTAGCGCCGTACTTGGAGCGACCCTGCTTGCGGCCGTTGACGCCCTGAAGATCGAGCGTACCACGAACGATGTGATAGCGGACACCTGGAAGATCCGGAACGCGACCACCGCGGACGAGCACA
>OCVV011316894.1_pt1 | contig 10774 bp, 7 predicted proteins | sample 1539721 | NCBI WGS metagenome assembly OCVV01 (sample SAMN02144230, study PRJEB22623) | gut metagenome | biome: sheep rumen | host: Ovis aries | place: New Zealand
ATGTCTAGAATGTGTGATGTTTGCGGAAAAGGCGTTATGTCTGGTAATAAAGTTAGTAAGTCTATGAACCATACTCGCAGAACATGGAGACCTAACCTCCACAGCGTAAAGGCTGTTCTTCCTAACGGAACAGTTAGAACTATCAAGGTTTGCTCTAGCTGTCTTAGCAGTGGATACATTGAGAAGAAAGTAAGAGTTCCAAAGACTGCAGAAGTAGCTCAGAACTAAGTTTCGTTTTGAACCGCGAAAACCCCGTTGGAAATGCCGACGGGGTTATTTTTTTTAACCGTCATTGCGAGCCAGAGGCGAAGCAAGCTATATCAGCTTTCAATTACTAATCCATCATAAGCGGGAAGCAAAGACTTTACTGCTTCGAGTCCCGGGAACTCTCCCCTGTGTTCTTCCATATAAGCTGCAGTTTCTTCATGAGAACTGTTGTGCGTAAGGTGGGTAAACCATACGTGTTCTGCACCTATTTTTCCAGCCACTTCAAGCGCCTGTAAAAAGTTAAAATGTGTGCTGTGTTCTTTTATACGAAGCCCGTCAATTACGAGATGAACAAGGTTTCCGGCCTGTTTATGTATCAGTTTTATTGAATCATCACTTATGTAATTGCAGTCTGTAAGATAGGCAATAGACTTTTGTTCAGTAGTACCGGAATTTTCTGTAAGAAGCCAGCCGGTAGTTTCCAGAGAACCATGCATCATTGGAATTGGTGTGATTATCGTAGAGTCAATTTTGAATGGAGCGGATGGTTCTATCAGACTGATTTTTGCATGTCCTCCACCTTCTGCTTTTTCGCTGAACAGATATCCAAAACTGTGTTTTAAATGTTCTGCGGCACTGTGATTTGTGTAAATCGGAATAGGCGGTTTATCATATTTTTCGTTCAGGGGATTTTCCGGTTTATTAGACATTATGCACGAAAAGTTACGTAAATCATCAATTCCATGTAAGTGATCAGCATGGCTGTGGGTTAAAAGAATTGCATCAATCTGGCGGATTTTTTCGCGTAATGCCTGAGTACGAAAATCAGGTCCAACATCTATAAGAATATATTTATTATCAGATGTTTGAATGTAGGCGGAACTTCTTGTTCTTTTGTCACGTGGATCTTTAGAATTACATACTGCACAGTCGCAGGCTATGACTGGAACTCCATGGCTTGTACCCGTTCCCAAAAACGTTAGTTTCATAAAATCAGTATATCAGAAAAAACATGCTATTGCACGCCCTGAGCGTAGTGAAGGAGAAGCAATCTTTTTTATTAGGACTAATTTACAGATTTATTGTTTTGGATTAAAATACCCCTCGTGGATTTTCGGACTAACAATATTATAGAAGAATATTTAACTGAGCAGCTTGATGTTTTTACGCCAGACGAATTTTATAGATATCTAAAATCTAAGGGTGCTAAAGTAAATAAGGCTGATGCTGCAGAAATTCTTCATGTTTCAGATCTTGTCTTTTCTCTTGTAAATAACGAATTTGTAACTAAGGCTGGTGTTTTTACAGGACGCTGGTTCAGTTTTAAGCCAAGCAGGGAAGAAGTTGAAAAGGGGTATATAATAATTGGACACCGCTGTATTCCGTTTGTAAATTCAGATGTTCCACCTGATGGAATTACTATTATGGCAGAAGGTAATACTGTTGAAAGTGAGGCCGAAACTTTTTCCATGAATCTTGCAATGGACACTTTTGCACTGTATGGTGAAGGTTATATTCTTCCATATATATTCAATGATAAAAACAACACTTCAATTCCGCTCAGTTCTGTGCAGTATTCAATGCCACAGGAAATTAAGCTTACTGCCTGGCCATTGAAGAAAATATGCGGCGACACGGAATTTAAATATGGAGATAGAATTCTTTGTCGCGTAATCAACTGGAATAATGGAGTTGTTGAAATGCGGCCTCAGGTAAGCAGACTTACAGATTTTGTAATTTCGGATGATGCCGTACAGCGCGAAGAATGGTATACATATTTTGAAAACGGTTTGCTTGAAAGTTTTGACCGTCATGGCCCGGCCTCTTCTATAGAAGAACAGCTTTCGTTTTTATTTCTCGAAAATCAGGAACAGCTTTGTATTCGAAACTGCGGTTCTACAGAAGAGTTTCTGGCTCATACAACAAAAATTGGCTTTGAACCTTATGGTGTAGAATCTCGAATATGGCGCAAGGGTGAAACAGTGCCATATACTGGTAAATGGAATGGAATGGAGTATGAACGGGGAATGCTTCTTAGTGATATGGCTCTTACCTTAACTCCGCGCGTTATTGATGCAATTCTGGAAGATCGTATTTATGATAAAAAATGCGGTAAAAAAGATGTTTCAGATGATTTTGAAGATGTAATACAGACGATTTTTCCGAATATGGCAATGATTTCTCCAGAAGAGCGTCGGCTTGTATTATTGAATATAGAAAAGCGTAATGATATACTTGAAAAGATGTATAATCAGTTTTCTGATTATCCTATTGCCGAAATGCGAAAAAGGATTCTCCACCTTTTTACAAAGGTAAGTGAGTTGTTTTGTGCAATCGGCGGTTCAGGTGTTGCGGCAGAAAATTTTCCACAGCAGGAACTTGTTATTCTTTCACAGCTTTACAGCCATGCAGTGCGCCTTTTGGAAGAAGTAGAAAATGCTTATATGAGGCCTTCTTTTCCAACAGATGATGTTTCGCTTTCATTGGATGGAATGGAAGAGACTTTTGAAGACATCAGTGTAACACTTTATTCTGCTTTGGAATGCAATCGCTTTAAGGGATTTGAACTGGTAAAATGAAACTGTAATTGCAGGATACGTCCTTGCAATCTATATAGGAGAATAAAACTATGGATGGAGATTTTGAAGTAGACTTAGCTCAGCTTATTCACAGGGGAGGTGTATTCAAAAATGTTGAAGGATCAACACCTCAGGAAATTTACTCAAAGGTTTGTAAAATGATAGATCTACCGGAAGGTCTGACTTCTGATGATGTGTACAATGCACTTTGTGCACGCGAAGAAGTTTTAAGCACTGCCGTAGGAAACGGTATTGCCCTTCCACATGCTCGTTCACCAATTATGAAAAATGAATCTGAGCAGCGTATCTGTGTAGTTTATCTTAAGAACCCTATTGATATGAAGGCTCCAGATGAGCGTGAAGTATTTGTTATGTTCATTCTGCTTGCTCACAATTCGCAGATTCATCTAAAGGTACTTTCTTCTCTTGCTTCACTTTTCAGAGATCCAAAATTTAAGAAGGCTTTGGAACTCCGCTCAGATGAGGCTGTCCTTGCTTCTATCATAAAAGAATTAGCATAATTTTAGAAAAATTATATATGCCCTTAAAGGGCTACACAGGAGTATAATTTATGAACAAAAAAGGTGTTGAGGCAGTTGCACTTTCAATCCGCAGCTTGTCTATGGACGCAATTCAGAAGGCAAATTCTGGTCACCCAGGCCTTCCTCTTGGTGCTGCAGAGGCTGCTGCAGTATTGTATGGCGAAGTTATGAAGCACAATCCTGCAAATTCAAAATGGGCTGATAGAGACCGTTTTGTACTTTCTGCAGGTCACGGATCTATGCTTCTTTACAGCATCCTCCATTTGGCAGGATACAAAGTAAGCATGGACGACATTAAGAATTTCCGTCAGGTTGGTTCAAAGTGTCCAGGTCACCCGGAATTTGGTGACACAGACGGTGTTGAATGTACTGGTGGCCCACTCGGACAGGGTGTTTCAATGGCTGTTGGTATGGCTATTGCAGAGCAGATGCTTGCTGCAAAGTTCAATACTCCAAAACACAAGATTGTAGATCACTACACATATTCTCTCGTAGGAGAAGGATGTCTTCAGGAAGGTGTTGCTTCTGAAGCTTCTTCTCTTGCCGGTAACCTCAAGCTTGGTAAACTGATTGTATTCTACGATCAGAACAAGATTTCTATTGATGGTTGCACAGATATCACTTTCACAGATGATATCAAAAAGCGCTATGAAGCTTATGGCTGGCAGGTTCTTAAGGGAGATATGTATGATATCGAAGGTATCGTAAATCTCGTAAAAGAAGCTAAGGCTTGTGAAGATAAACCTTCTTTGATTATGCTCAAGTCTGTAATTGGTAAGGGTGCTCCAAAGCAGGGAACTGCTGATGTTCACGGTGCTCCACTTGGTGCAGAAGGAATTATCCAGGCTAAGAAAACTCTTGGTCTTCCAGAAGACAAGGACTTCTACGTTGTACCAGAAGCTTACAAATATTTTGAAGACAAGAAGGCTGCATTTGCTAAGGCAGAAGCTGACTGGAATGCTGACTTTGCTGCATGGGCAAAAGAAAATCCTGAACTCAAGAAGCTTTGGGATGCTTACCACAGCGATGCTGTAACAGATGAAACTGTAAAAGATGTTGAATACAAAGTTGGTGATGCATGTGCTACACGTGATGCATCTGGAAAGGCTTTGAACGTAATTGCTGCCCGCTATGCTAACCTTGTTGGTGGTTCTGCTGACTTGATGGGACCAAACAAGACTGCATTCAAGGCAACTGATAACGGAACCTTCAGCGCATCTAACCGCGCTGGCCGCACAATTGAGTATGGTATCCGTGAGTTTGCAATGTCTGCCGTTGCTGCAGGTATTTCTCTCCACGGTGGACTCCGCCCATTCTGTGCTACATTCCTTGTATTCGCAGATTACCTCCGTCCATCTCTCCGCGTTGTTTCTTTGATGAAGCAGCCTGTAATTTACGTATTCACACACGACTCAATTTACGTTGGCGAAGATGGTCCTACACATCAGCCAATCGAAACTATGACATCTCTCCGCGCTATTCCTGGTGTTCAGGCAATCAGACCTGGTGACCCAGAAGAATCTATGGAAGCATGGAAGATTGCTTATGCAAGCAAGGATCACCCTGTTTGTATGGCATTCACACGTCAGGCACTTCCAGTTTATGCAAAGGATGATAAGTCTTGGAAGAAGAACATGGCTAACAATGGTGCTTACATCGTAAGAAAGGGTTCTGATACTCCAGATATCACAATTCTTGCAAGCGGTTCAGAAGTTAATATGGCTCTTCAGGCTGCAGATATGGTTAAGGACAAGGTTATCCGCGTTGTTTCTGTACCAGATTTGAAGAAGTTTGAAGGTCTTTCAAAGGCTAAGCAGGACAAGATTATCGGTGAAACAAAGCGTGTTGTTTGTACAGAAGCCGGCATTTCTATGGAATGGCTCCAGTTCACTTCAAAAGAGAACTGCTTCTGTATCGACACCTTCGGTACATCAGGTCCAGCTAATAAGGTTGCTGAATATTTAGGATTTACTGCTAAGAATTTGGCTAAGTTGCTTAAAAAATAAGCCTAAAATCGAAGAACCGTTAAAAAGCAAGCCGAAAGGGTTGCTTTAGGTTCATCGAAAAAAATGGCTCAGAGGCAAGCTGTGCTTGCCGACTGTTTCGTTTACTTAAAATGCCCGAGTTATCTCGGGCATTTTTTTTACTGACAAGTGAAAAACTGTATGTTATAATTTTAAAATATCAGATTATGTATTTTGCAAGAGGGAGTGATGCATATATGAAAAAAATTATTGCAATAGCTTTTCTTGCTGTAGCTCATATTTGTGCTTTGTTTTCACTGGATTTTGCATTTAAGCTTGAGCCTACAGCCGTTATTCCGCTAACCGAGCATATGACCCCTGCCTATGGCGGACAAATCTTTGGTGGTGTTGATTTATTCAATTTTACTACCATAGGTCTTGAAGGTGGTTATCTTTACGAAAAACCCGAAAATACTGACAGTGCAATTAACACTATGTTTGGTGGTATTAATCTTGGATTTTATTATTATCCGCTTTCAAGACTTTACCTTGGCTTGGGTGGTGCCTTTGGATTAGATTATGGTATCAGCCAGATTCAGACAATAAATCAAAATGGTGATACAACAACAGGTAACAGAAACTTTTCTGATATTTATTACCGTGCATATGGTGAAGTTGGTTTCCGAATTAATCCTACACTTTCTGTTAATGCTACCGGTGGTTATGCAAGCTTATGTATAGATAAAGGAAAGGAACTTATTACAGGTCCTTTTGCAGGAGTTTCTCTGAGACTTGCAGCTCATGCTGGAAAAGGTTCTGGACGTTCTTCACTTTCTGTAAAGATTGTTCAGGACAGTGATGTATATCCTGTTTACAGTGCAGTTTATGATTATGAACCGTTTGGTACAATCATACTGAAGAATAATGATGGTGCAGAACTTCGCAACGTTCATGTAAGTTTCCGTGCAAATAAATATACCTCTGGTGCAAAACTCTGTGGAACAGCATCTCGTATAAATCGACATCAGAAAGTTGAGTTCCCTCTTTGTGCAAATTTTTCAGATGTAATTCTTTCATTTACAGAAAATGGAAAAATCAGTGGTGAGGTTGTAATTGAATATGATTTCCTTGGTAAGAGAATGACAGTTGTTGAGCCGGTAATTGTTGCTGTAAATAACCGTAATGCCTTTACCTGGGGAGACAATGCTTCCCTTTCAGCCTTTATTTCTCCAGACAGTCAGGAGATTGCAGCATTTGCTAAGGAAGTTGCTGGTATTACCCGTAACAATCTTTATACAGGTATGAATGCAAACCTGCAGTATGCAGCCGGAATGGTTGAAGCACTCAGACTTGTTGGCCTTGGATATTCTGGTGATACATTAACACCTTATCATTATTATCATACCAGTTATGAATTGGATTCAATTCAGTATCCTCTGCAGACTTTGCAGTATCTTTCCGGTGATTATGATGATATGGGTATTCTTTTGTGTTCATGTCTGCAGACTGTAAATGTACCTACTGGTTATATGCCTCTTGATGAGGATTTTATTGTTCTTGTAAAACTTAATATTGGTGCTCGACAGGCTTTAAGTAATTTTGCTTCTACAGATGGACTTATAATTGATGAAGATTCAGATTCAGTTTATCTTGCGCTGTCTATGGCAAATCTTGAAAAAGGTTTTACTGCAAGCTTTAAGGCAGGTTCACAAGCCGTTGCAAATTGCTTTGCTGATGACGAAAATTTCTATGAGTTTATAGATACAACAGATGCATGGAATTCTTATAAGCCTGTTGCTTACAGTAACAGTTCTGCTTCTATAAGTTATAAGCAGGATCAGCTTATTGCTAATACAAAGAAAGCAATAGAAAATTATATCAGTTCAGATATAGAAGAGGTTATTAAGAGAGCCCGCGCAGAAGGTGATGCAAATAAACTGGGAGTTGCACTTGTCCGTGCCGGCCGTTATACAGAAGCTAAGCGTGAATTCCAGAAACTTTCTACTGTTACGGCAATGAACAATACAGCAAATATTCTTATGATTGAGAAAAATTATTCTGCTGCGGCAGCCCAGTATAAGAGGGTTCTTGAAAAAGATCCTTCAAATAAGGTTGCTTTAAAAGGTTTGGAAAATGCAAATTCGAAAATTGAGTAAAAAAATAATCTTTTCTCTTTCTGTAATTTTTGTATGTGCAAATCTTTCTGCAATCGATTTATCGCTGCATATTCAGCCGTCTTATGAATTGCCACTTAATGGCTTTTTGAATAAGGCGGGGGGCTTTGGTGTAAATGCAGGACTTGATCTTAGTCCTATCACCATTCGAAGCCGTGACCAGATTTATGTTTCGGGGCAGTTTACATATTCTGGATTTTTTGTAGAAGGTTTTGGACTTCAGACATTATTAGACGGCAGATTTGGAGTTGGTTATAAGCTTCGCTTTATGGATAGATGGGATGCCTTTGCAGAAGGCATGGCTGGTATCTGGACATTTCCAAGTGCTTCAAAATTTGATGCAAAAACTGTAAGCGGACTTTCTTTTTCCGGAAAGGTTGGTGCAGACTTTTATGTTTCGCCGGCACTTTCGGTAACGGGCTTTGCGGGCTATAAATCTTATTATGCAAAACCTGAACCGCTTACTTCTACCCTGGAATTGGGAATCGGTTTAAGGTATAGTCTTTCCCGTGGTTTATTCAGCCGGGATATGATTGAGCTTACCGATTCTGAATTCGAGCCTGTATTCCCGGTATTTTATGCACACTACGCAGAGAATCCTTTTGGAAACATAACTCTTGTAAATAACGAACCGAATGATATTTATAATGTTACAGTTTCTGTAATGATTGATTCTTACATGACTGCGCCGTTTATTGTTTCTGAAATAGAAAGTATTGGTCGTGGAGAAAACTTTACTGTAGATATCTGTGCCTTTTTGAATGAAAACATTCTGGATCTGGTTCAGCCAAAATCTTCAGATATGGAGATAACGGTAACTTATTCTTCTCTGGGAAAAATACAGACTTCTTCATACTTTTTGCCTGTAACGGCTTTAAGTCGTAACTCGATGACCTGGGAAGATGACCGAAGGGCTGCGGCTTTTGTTTCTGGAAAAGATGCTACAGCACAGAGATTTGCCCGTCAGGTTCAGGGTATTGTAAAGAATGAACTTCGTGATGGAGTGCCAAAAAATATTCAGTATGCAGCAGCAATTTTTGGCGCCCTTAAGGCCTTTGGTATTAACTATGTCGTAGACCCGTCGAGTGCGTTTACAGATAATGTCGGTACTGCAGCAGTAGACTTCCTGCAGTTCCCTTATCAGACACTGGTTTATCACGGTGGTGACTGTGATGACCTTACAATTCTGAACTGTTCACTGCTCGAAGCTTTGGGTATTGAAACTGCATTCATTACAGTTCCTGGTCATATTTATATGGCGTTTGATTCAGGTCTTTCTCTTGAGGAAGGAAGGGCAAGAACTTCAAAAGGGTATTATATAGAGGTAGAAGGAAAAATCTGGGTTCCATTTGAAGTAACCCTTTCACAGGATACATTTGGTCTTGCATGGACTTATGGTGCCCGTGAATGGAGAAAGGCAGGAAAGGATGCAGCTCTTATTCCTTTAAAGGATGCATGGTCATCGTATCTGCCAATTAGTGTTCCTGGTGCAGATTCTCCTGTAGAAATTCCATCAAGAGAGCAGATAATAAAGTTGTTTAAGGATGCAAAATATTATTGACATATATTAAAAAGTAGACGATAATATATTGAAATCGTGAGGAGGTTTTATTCAAAATGAAGAGATTTTTAACTCTTATTGTTGCATTGTTCGTTGGAACAATGTTGTTCGCAGCTACAGATTCTTATGTAGTTGATTCAATTGTTGGTACTGTTACTTATGAAAAAGCACCTGGCAAGTATGAAAAGGTAACTGTAGGACAGGAGCTTTCAGCTTCTACTGTTTTGAAGACTGGGCTTAATTCAAGTGTTGTTCTTAAGTTGAATGATAAATCTATTACAATTAAAGCAAAACAGAACGGAAGTGTAGAATCACTCTTTGCTGCAGCAGCACCTGCTAAGGGCGGTCTTAAGAAACAGACTATCGTAAAAGCTGGTGATGTTCAGGTTGCTGATGGAAACAGAGAAGGCGTAGCAACTGCTTCTTCTCGTGCTTCTGAAGCAAAAGAAGATTTCACCTGGGACGAGTAAGTAATTACTTGTTGGAAAAGCCTGCAATCTTTAACTGATTGCGGGCTTTTTTCGTTCTAAGCCTATATGGTTGTTCTTAGCCCCGCCTAAGAGAGTTTATTATCTATTATTAATCGTATGAAAAAACTAATTATTTCTCTTTTAATTCCTTTTCTTTGTGTTGCAATCTGTTCACTTTTGATTTTGTCTCCACTTGATAATCAGGTTGCAGATTATTTCCAGCGCCCGCTTAAGCCTTTGACCGAAAGCGAAGAAGTTATCATGGTTAATATTGATGACGACGCGGTGGAAAATATTGGTACATGGCCGTTTTCGCGCACAGTATACTCAGATATGCTTATCAGCCTTAAAGAACTGGGTGCACGTTCTGTAGTATTCGATTTGAGCTTCCTTGACAGAAGCCAGGCAACGGTAGACGAAAATTATGTAAAAGATTCATTACCGTCATACGTAATTGATTATTTTTCTTTGTTGAATGATGTTGCTTCAGAATCTTTTGAGGCTCTTGCAGATGGTAGTGCCGCTTATGATGAGGCAATGGACTATTACAGTTCGGAATCTCAGAAATATGAACTTCAGCTTAATACTGCAATCTCCCATGTTATTACTCCTATAGATACTGTGCTCGCAGATTCTATAAAAGATTTTGAAAATACATTCCTTACTCTTACCTTTGAAAATGGAATTGAGCCAAGTGAACTTGAAAAAAAATATCTTGAAACATATATTGCTTTGGATAATGTTTCTGTAGAAAAAGATACAATCACAAAAGAGTACACTGGTGTTCAGCCTGCGCTTTATGATTTTATGATTCAGGCAAAATCTGCAGGTTTTGTAAATGCAGACCCGGATAAAGATGGATACCTTCGTCATGTTCATCCGGTTGTAAAGTATAACGGAAAATATTATGCCCAGCTGGTGTTCCGTCCTATTCTTGATATGTTAGGAAATCCTACTGTTGAAATTACAAACAAATATATTAAAGCTGGAAAACTTGTAATTCCTCGTTCAGAAGATGGTTCTGTAATAATCAAATATCCACGAAAACGCTATGTTGATTATAATGATATTTCACTTGCAAATATTTATAATCTTGCAAATCAGGAAAAAGCATTTGTTACAAACCTTGGAATTATGAATGACAGCGGATTCTTTGATGATCTTGAAGATGAAGAAAATCCGTATGAACTTTATCTTACAGGTGAATATATCCGAGAAGAACTTTCCAATGCTGAGTCACTTGAGGAAGGTCTTACTTATGATGAATACCTTGCAAC
>OCVV010948520.1_pt1 | contig 10772 bp, 14 predicted proteins | sample 1539721 | NCBI WGS metagenome assembly OCVV01 (sample SAMN02144230, study PRJEB22623) | gut metagenome | biome: sheep rumen | host: Ovis aries | place: New Zealand
TGGTGTCGGTGGAGAAATTATTGAAGAAATTATTGCTAATAGACCATATGAAGATATGTATGAATTTATGGAAAAAGTTAAATGCAATAAGACTGTAATGATTGCATTAATTAAAGCAGGTGCGTTTGATCAATTTGATACTCGTGAGAATGTGATGAAAGAATATTTATGGACCACTTGTAGTCCTAAAAAACGTATTACAATGCAAAATTTTAATATGTTAAATGAACGAGGACTCTTGCCGCAAGAACTTAATTTTCAAAAACGAGTATTTATATTCAATAAAGCATTAAAGAAAAATTGTAAGGTAGATAATGGAACTTTTTCAGTATCAGATAACTATTATGAATTCTATCAAGAATTTTTTGACACAGACCTCCTCGAACCAAAAGACAATTTGTTGTGTATATCGGAAACAAAATGGAAAACTTTGTATGACAAGGCTATGCTCCCAGCAAAACAATATATCACCGCACATAAAGAAGAATTATTAGAGCAATTAAATAGTTCATTATTCCAAGAGGAATGGAATAAATATGCGGCTGGATCATTAAGTACATGGGAAATGGCTTCTCTTGGTTTTTATTATCATGATCACGAATTAATTAATGTTAATGACAGTCAATATGGCATTGTTGAATATAATACATTACCAGAACAACCAATTGTTGATTATACTTTTAAGCGTAATGGTAGAGAAATTCCTATCTTTAAGACATTTAGATTATGCGGCACAGTAATTGCAAAAGATGATTTGAAATCATCAATAAGTATTTTAACAAAAAATAGTGGTGTTGTAACTGTTAAAATGACTCGTGATTATTATGCAAGATATAATGCTCAATTATCTGAAGTCGGTATTGACGGCAAAAAGCACGTGATGGAGAAGGGTTGGTTTAAACGTGGAACTTTAGTTGTTGTAAATGGTTATCGTCGTCAGAATCAATTTGTAACAAAGAGTTATAAACGATCAAAATCACATCAATTATATAAAATAACTGAAATTCATCAAGATGGCAGTATTAATATGACTAATCGTAGATGGGGCGAAACTGAGGAGGAATAATGCAAGAACCTTATCATATTCAGTACAATCATGAAGAACAAAAATTTTATAACTTTCCTCTTTGGCTTCAAAAAGCTATCGAAGAAAAAAGAGTTGCTTGTTGTCATCCTGAAAAAATAGTTGAAGATATATGGGATTTAACTTGGAGTTATGCAGGAGTGCCTACTCTTATTGTAATTGAAACTGGTAAGGAGTTCCGTATGGGTGGAACTCCTATTACTTATAAAGATGTATATAAAAATAATTAATTAATTAGATTTTATTATGGAGGATAAATGCAAGAAGAATATATAGTAAATATCAATGCACCGCAAACACAAAGGTTCTATGATTGACAAAAAGATGAATTTGGACATGGTAATTGATTTATTGATAAAGAGTACTGTGGAAATTGTCATGCTAATTTAAGCTGGTCTTGAGGATTGATGCATTTTTGTCCTAAGTGCGGTTTTATGATTAATGGAACAGCTAATCCTAATCCACCTGAAAAGGAATAAAATTGAATATAAAATATCAAAATCGACCAATTATTATAGCAATTTGCGGGAAAAGTGCAACTGGTAAAGATACTCTCGCAAATTGGTTATTAAGTATGTTAAAAATAAATAATATACCTGCAAATATGATTATAAGTGATACAACTAGACCACCACGAGTATTTGAAAAAAATGGTATAGATTATAATTTTTTAACAGAAAGTGAATTCCATTATAAAATAAATAATGAAGATTATCTTGAATATAGTTCTTTTAATGGCTGGTTTTATGGAACGAATAAGCAGTCTATTATTCCAAATAGTATTAATATTGGTATTTTTAATATTGATGGAATGTCTAGTTTAGCTAATTATCAGGCAGATTTTGAAATTATTTGCGTATATCTAAAATGTGGATTAATTCAACGGTTAATTCGTTCTTATGATCGAGAACAAAAATTTAAAATAGAATATATTCGTCGAGTTTATGCAGATTATTATGACTTTAAAAATGTCAAAGATATTCTAAAACGTTTTCCAAGTCAATTTATTTTTAACAGCCAACAAATGCCTGTTGTTTCAATGGTTGATCATATTATATGGCGTCTTAAAATGAAAAATTTATTACCCTCATATAACAAATCACAATAATTTATATAGATTAATTTTTAAATATATTAATAAAGAAAAATTTTTTGTATTAATTTAAAAATTTAATACAATATTTAGTATCTTATTTGAGGTGATTATATGATTGTTATTAAACGTGATGGCACTCCTGTTGATTATGACTTAGAAAAAATAAGTGTAGCTATAGAAGGAGCTTTTGAAGATTTAGGGCATACTTTTGAAAGTGCCGTAACCTTAGATGAAATTGATTCTATTATTAAGAAACGTTATTCTGAACGAATAACTGTTGAACAAATTCAAGACATTGTCGAAGAAATGCTCTGCGAAAATGGATATATTGATGAAGCTCGTGCTTATATTAAATATAGATATGACCATGAACTTGCACGAAAGAAAAAACTTGAAGATGATATTAAGGCAAAACTTTTAACAGAAAATATAGAAAACCAAAATGCAAATATCGATGAGTATTCATTTGGTGGCCGCAAAGGTGAAGCCGATGCGGTATTTATGAAACAATATGCATTAGATCATTTAGTTTCAAAGATGGCTAAAGAAAATCATTTAAACAACGAAATTTACATCCATGATTTAGATTCTTATGCTGTTGGAATGCATAATTGCCTTTCAATTCCTTTTGATGATTTACTCGCAAATGGTTTTAATACTCGTCAAACAGATGTTCGTCCTGCAAATAGTATAAATACTGCTATGCAGTTAGTAGCAGTAATTTTTCAACTTCAATCACTTCAACAATTTGGTGGTGTTAGTGCAACTCATTTAGATTGGACAATGGTTCCATATGTCCGCAAATCATTTTTAAAACATTTTAAAGATGGATTAAAATATTGTGAAGAAATTCAACCTGAAAATGAACTTGATATAAGTCAATTTTTAGATAGTTTAAGTATAGAAGATAATAAGTATAAAAAATATACATATGCTTATAAATATGCTTTAGATATGACAGAACGTGAAACCCACCAAGCTGTAGAAGGTATGTATCATAATCTTAATACTTTACAATCACGTAGCGGTAATCAGCTAGAAAGAGTGGCTGCTTAAACAGAAATGTTTATGAAAATCTGGGCAAAATCGGTGAAGCCTAAGTTTAAAAAATTTTTTTAATGATGTTAAAAATTTCTCTTTACAAAAGTAAAAGAAAATGATATAATATATTTGTAAGGAGGAAAAATGTCTAAAAAAGTAACAGAAGAATTAAAACAAGAAATTGTTCATTATTATTTATCTCAACCAATGACCTTAAAACAGGTTGAAAATAAATATAAACTAAGTCATCCTACAATAAGTAAAATATTAAAAGATATTCCTAAATATCCTAGGGCAAAAATTTACAATCCTAATTTAGATGAAAGATTTTTTAATAATTTAAATATTAAATCTGCTTATTATTTAGGATTAATTATTGCTGATGGAAATATTTTTAAACCTGATGACGGTAGACAAACTTCTATTTCAATTACATTAATTGAAGAAGATGATTATTTATTAAAACAATTTAAAGAAATTTTAAATGCAAATACAACAATTTCTCATGATGGAAGAGGATGCTCACAATTTTCTATTAGAAGTAATTCTATGGCAGAAGATTTAAAAAAATATGGAGTCATTCCTCGAAAAAGCTATTTTACTTATTTACCTATTATAGACAATGAATTAATGTCACATTTAATTAGAGGTATCTTTGATGGTGATGGTAGTATTCAAGCAAAACTACATACAAATAATCGTTTTTTAAAAGCTTTTAGTTTTTGTGGAACACATCAATTAATGCAAGATATATCTAATTATTTATTTAATAATCTTGATTTAATTAAAAAACCAAAAGTATATGATTATAAAAATAGCAAAAAAAGTGAAATTAAAATTCATAATAAACATGATATGTATATTTTTGGAGAATGGCTTTATAATAATAAATTAACTTTTTATATGAAAAGAAAATATAATAAATATCTAGATTTTAAACATCATTATAATTTTGAATAAGGTAATACCGAGGTAACTTAATAGATTGCGAAAGGCTATTAAGAACCGTAACGCGTAGGTGGTGAATAAATATAATCTACCCAAGAGTGTCCACCCTTAACGCACAATGGCGAAGGTGAAAATGTACGCTGAACTTATAGGAAACTATAAGAGCCATAGGATAAAAAGCCTATGGGATAACAAAATTGACCATTTACTTCAATTAATTATGGCACTTGTACTTTACCAGAAGGTCGTATGGTAACTAAAGCTCTTCTTGAAGTGAGTATTGAAGGTTTAGGCAAATTACACAAAACAAGTATCTTCCCTTGTGGAATTTTTCAATGTATGAAAGGGGTAAATCGTAAACCTGGTGATCCTAATTATGATTTATTCCAACTTGCTTTAAAGTCAACTGCTCAAAGACTATATCCTAATTATGCAAATGTTGATTGGTCTGGTAATGCAGGGTATGATATTAATGATCCTCGTACATATTTTAGTACAATGGGATGCCGCACAGCTAATGGTTTTGATATTAATGGCTTCGGACAATTAAAAGATGGGCGTGGAAATATTTGTCCAGTAACTATTATCATGCCAACATTAGCGATGGAAGCTGATAAAGATATTGATAAATTTATGACTCTCTTGGATACAAAAATTCATGAAGCTAAAGATATGCTATTAGAACGTTTTGAATGGATTTGTGCACAAGATCCTAAATCTGCATCTTTTATGTATGAAAATAATACTATGGCTGGATATATTCCAGAAGAAGGAATTCGTTCAGCACTTAAACATGGTACTATTGTAATTGGTCAACTTGGCCTTGCAGAAACATTACAAATTTTAATTGGATGTGACCATACAGAAGAAAAAGGTATGGAATTAGCTAAACAAATTGAACAATTATTCAAAGATCGTTGCGCTCAATTTAAACAGGAATATAAACTTAATTTTGGTGTTTATTATACTCCTGCAGAAAATCTTTGCTATACCGCAATGAAAAAATTCCGCGAGAAATATGGCGTTATTCCAAAAGTAAGTGATAAAGATTTCTTTACTAATAGTATGCATGTACCAGTATGGAAATCAATCGACCCGTTTGAAAAAATTAATATTGAGTCACAATTAACTGGATATAGCAGCGCAGGATGTATTACTTATGTTGAATTAGAATCTACAGTTAAAAATAATATTGAAGCATTAGAAAAACTTGTTAATTATGCAATGGATAAAGATATTCCCTATTTTGCTATCAATGTACCAAATGACACTTGTTTAGAATGCGGTTATACTGATGAATTTGATAATGAATGTCCTATATGTGGCAGCCATCATATTCAACAACTCCGTAGAGTAACTGGATATTTAACTGGTAATTATACTACAGCTTTTAATTTAGGAAAACAACAAGAAACCCGTATGAGAGTTCGTCATGATGGGAGTCAAAATGAGATATAGTAGTATAAATACTTGTGAATGTACAAATGGATTAGGATGGGGCGTGTCATTATTTACTCAAGGATGCCCAATTCATTGTGAAGGATGCTTCAATCCTGAAACATGGGATTTTAATGGTGGAAAAGAATTAACTAGTTATCAAGAATCTCAAATATACAAAGCATTAAAACCAAGCTATATTACTCGATTTAGTGTTCTTGGAGGAGAACCGTTAGTTATAGATAACCTTCATCAATTAAATTATATTTTATGTACAATTAAATCTAATTGGCCTGATATTAAAATATGGATATGGACAGGATATACTTGAGATGAACTCCAAGAAATAAGAAAAAAAATAAAACCAGATAAACTATTTGTAACTTTTAAATATGCAGATTATCTTGTTTGTGGCCCTTTTATACAAAGTCAAAAAAATTTAACGCTACCTTGGAGAGGGTCTTCTAATCAACAAATTATTGATTTACAAGCAACAAAAAACAGTGAAATTCCTGTTATTGTCTTTGAATAAGGGTGATAAATATTCTATCACCCTTTTTTATTTAAAATTCTTTTGACAAAATTCCTTATTATATGCTATAATATATATATAGAATGAAAGGAGTGTTATGGATAAGATTGAAATAAAAATGGCAGAGGATGGATCATTATCAACTAATTCATTATATATGTTAAATCAACAGGCCTATGACACTGTTAATCCCTTAGGTATTAAAGAAAAACATGATCAGTTAAATAATCTTTATGAATGGGTAAAAGAACAACGATGTGATTACACAATGCTTTTATGTCATGAACGAAGAGATTATACCATTTTTAGATATAAAACTCGTGAAGATAAAAAATACCATTATGGAATTTTTAATGATCTAAAACAATGTTTAGAGAATAGAGGCAAACTTTTAGATGTTCGTTATCTCCAAGACCAAGATGCTTGGGAAATATGGATTAGAATTTTTGAAGACGGAGGACATCAAAATTATATGTATATGTTCTTTAATGCCGAAGGATTCGTCGTGGAGGTATAATGAAAAATCTATATATCTATGCTTATCCTGCACAAATGTTAACTTTTCAATTAATTAAAGATAATCAAATTTTAACAAATGAAAACTGTAGTTTTGAAGATAATGTGCGGATGACTGCTAAATACCTAAAAGAAGAGCCAATTGATTCAATTTTTATTATTGGAGATACACCTTTTGCAGACAAGATTGGAACTATGTTACATACCAATTTTGAAAAAAGAGTAAAGATTGAAAGGATCAAGAATGCTTAAATCACTTATTAAAGCAACAAATGAAGTTCGTGTAGAGACTGAAGAAGAAGCAGACCAATTTCATAAAGAACTTCAGCAAGAAGCAGAAAAAATTGGATGTATCCTTTCAACCTTTACAAAAACTCTTCGTCAAAAAAAATCTAAAGGTGAAGTAATTGATGAGTACTATCAAATTAAATATACTTATGTATTTAACGATATTAAAGAACCTTATACTTATTTAAAAAATATTGAGTATAATATGACTAATTCTGCGGAAGAAGGTGATTTATCTTGGTAGAGATTTTAATTCATTATTTACCAGGTTCGCCGCATCTCGAAGTAACAAACTATGGCGGATGTATTGATCTTTATAATTATGAAGAAATATGTCTAAAAAAGGGCGAAAAAGGATTTATTAATTTTGGCATTTCAATGAAATTACCAGAAGGATATGACGCTTTAATTTTTCCTCGCAGTTCTACATTTAAACGTTATGGTATTTTAATGACTAACTCTGTTGGATATGTAGATAATAGTTATAATGGAACTGATGACTATTGGAAAGCTTGCGTTTATGCAACTCAAGATATTACGATTCCAAAAGGAACAAGATGTTTTCAATTTAGATTAATTAAGGAACAACCCTCTATTGATTTTATTCAAAAAGATAGTTTGAATAATGTCAACAGAGGCGGATTCGGATCGAGCGGTGTATAATGTTTTATTTAGCATTAGATCAAGCTCTTCAAACTAGCGGTTATGCCATTTTTGACAATGATAAACTAGTTAAATGAGGAACTTTTTCAACAAAAGCATCAGATTCAATAGAAGAAAGACTTTATACAATTCAACAAGAATTAACTAAATTAGATCAACAATATAACATAGGGTACGTATTCTTTGAAGATACACAAAAGCAAGTTAATTTAGATACTTATAAACGCTTATGCTATGTTCAATCTGTAGTTATGTTATGATGTAGAAATCGTGGTGGTATTAGATATAATATCTTATCTCCAAGTCATTGACGAAAGATATTAAAAGATAAATATAAAATCAACTGAGGCCGTAAGCGAGAAGAACAAAAACAAGCTGCTTTAAACTGGGTGCAGCAAGAATATAAAGGTGATTTCACTACAGACTCTGCAGATGCAATTTGTATTGGTAAAGCAGGATTGTTAGAATTAAATAAAAATAGGAGTGCTTTTTAAATGTATATTTTAATTATTGGCACAATTATTTTTGTTTTAACATTATTAGCATTAATATTAAGAGGAAAAGGATAAAGGAAAAAGGGCACTCATAATGAGTGCCCTTTATTTTTATATTCGAGTAATTCTTACTGCATCTATTGGATTCTTTAAATCTCCCGCGAAAGTGTCTTTTGAATTACCAGTATCTTTATTACCAATCATTCAATCGTGTCATTCGCCATTAGTTGTATGAACTTGATATTTAATATTAGAATTTGGAATTTCTAGTGCCAGAATATTAGACCCATCTCCAGCCATACCATTTTCTTCATCCTTCTTATCAAAATGATCGACATAACTAAGTCATTTATTTGATTCGGTATAGACTCTATAGTCACCTACTCCGTTAATGCCAATGTAAATACAATTATTTCCGATAATACCAGCATAATCGTCATTGCTATCACTTGAATCAGTCAATCCTTCCATCGTCTCTAACCATTTATTTTGTTCTGTATATACAGCATATTCTGGTTGTTCTTTTGTAGACTGTGTTCGCGGCAATACATTAGTTGAATTTGAATTAGAAGTCTTTGTTCCGCACAGTTTCTTTCAATCTTCTTTTGTTCCGTAAAAAATATTACAATCAAGATCTCAAGAATATCCTTTTATTTTTCGTGTAGAAGAATACTGATAAATTGTCATTTTAGACCAAGCACCTGTATTCCAAGTATTATCTGGATTATTTACATAGCCAGAACCATTTGTATATTTATTAAGGTAACTTGCCATCCATAGAGGATATTGTTTAATAGATGAACAATTAACTTCATTGATATATCCCGCACGTGCATAAAACAAAGGAGTTGCTCCTGTTTTTTTAGCGACAGTATCTAATCATTCTTTTGCATAAGATATTGGAAATGATTCCGCAGTTTCTTCTCAGTCTAAACATAAGATAGCTTTATTTTCATACCCTTTAATCTGCTTCAAGAAATGTTCTGCTTCAGAAACACCAGTACGTTTTTCGCCATATTCTCCTGCAAAATGATATAGCCCTAAAAGCTTACCTGCTTTTAATACTTTGTCTGCATTTTGCTTCCAAAGAGGATTCACATATGGATGTGCCGCAGAACCACCAGAAACTTTTACTATAACGAAATCAGCTTCAACTTGAGCAATATTAATATTGTGTTCATCTTGATGACTTGCTATATCAATACCATTTAATATTTTTTTATTAGCTGGTTTTGTATTAGTGCTATTGGTATTTGCTTTACCATTATAGTGAAGAATACCATTCCAAGGATAGCTATAATATCCATGAATAACACTTTCCCCACCTGTCTGATCACCAGATTTACCGTAAATACCGCCAGTTTCTGCTAATGCAAATTCGCCAAGACAATCATATCCATAGACATTGTCGTTTCCACCATCTAGACACATTGCTGTGTGATTAGCTTCATTAAGATATATATCACCCCTAACAGCATTAAAAGACATTGGCTTTCATTCAAACAAACCAGAATTTATAAATACTTGCCGCATATCACCAGTATAAGTAGCTCCTGCAAGTTTTCCTTCATACTTAGTTCCTATTAGAGCTTCTTGCCAAGCATCAATAATTGCTGAACTACAATCACGGTCACCTTTATAAAAATTAGAAGTATGCCCTTCGCATTTTACTTGGCAAGTGCCCTTAGAAGCATCACCTCATCGTTCTGATTGAGAATAGCCATGCTCAGGACAATTACATAAATGCTCCATATTGGTAGCAGCTATATTAGCTAGATTCGCCATTTTGTTCCTCCTGCTTCTCTTCAACAGCAAAATAATCGTCTACTGCGGTTGCAACAGATTCAATACTATCACCAGTACCCTTATTTGCTACAGCTGAAGCTAATGCCGCAACAATTCTAACACCTTTCATAGATTTATCATGTGATGCTTCATAGTTTATTTTGGCCGCTGGAGAAATTGGACAATCTTTAATCATAACATATCATAAAATAAGAATTACAAAGATACTGCCAATGATATACCCAAAGAAAACCATATTAGAGAAAAAATTAGATAAACCTTCTGAAGTAGTCATGTCTGTTTCAAAATAAAAAGTAGACATAGAAAGCATATAAAAACATCCAAATACAATTAATAAAGTACCAGCAATAGCCATTAATACTCTAGCTTTTGCTTTTGGATGAAGATTCTTCGGACGGAAATCAGATAACTTGATTGTACCTCTTTGATCATTTTGTATTGCGTGTTTTGGAGTATTTTCTTCCATATAAATTACCTCCTTAAATAAAAAAGGTTTACTAGCTAAGCTAGTAAACCTTTATATCTTTACACTGTTTAGAACAATGATTATATCTGGCAAGCGGCGGAGGTGTCGAACCCCAAGGACCCTTGTGGAGGGGGGCCAGCGGTTTTGAAGACCGCTCCTGTTAGCCGCACAGGTAACGCCGCCTATTTAACATGTAACAATCCTATACTTATTAAAAGTTTTAATAACTTTATAATTATATAATTTATTATCACATTTAATACTAAAAGAAGGAATATGCGGATTATTATTTCACTCTGCCGCAAATAATATAGATTCTAAATCAATTAACTGATTTAAATTACATTCTGCTATAATCAACTTTCCTCCTTTCAATATTTATATTTTATCATAAAACTTAA